>Ga0315327_10001425_pt1 | contig 12455 bp, 10 predicted proteins | sample M110032315metaG_FD_203460 | JGI IMG/M metagenome (GOLD analysis project Ga0315327, IMG submission 203460) | Ammonia-oxidizing marine archaeal communities from Monterey Bay, California, United States - M1 100m 32315 | ecosystem: Environmental > Aquatic > Marine > Coastal | place: USA: California... | reverse complement strand
TTATCAACATTTCCCGACCTGCCCGCAAAAGACGACGCTACGGTAGTAGGTGTTGGCCGGTAGTTCAATCGGCAGAATGCCTGGTTTTGGACCAGGAGGTTGGAGGTTCGAGCCCTCCCCGGCCAGCCACATAAAGTAAGGCTTGACGATGGAAAACAAAAATTTTGATCTACCAGATATAAAAGAAATTCCTAATGGTGAAAAGGTGGCAGGTACTTTTTCAGAAAAAGAGATGCAAAGTCGGCTTGATTCCCTAAGAACAGTGATGAGTGATAATGGAATAGATTCTGTTCTTTTTACTTCAATTCACAACATTAATTATTACAGCGACTTCCTTTACTGTTCTTTTGGTCGTCCGTATGGTCTTGTAGTCACAGCTGACAAAGCAACTACTATCTCGGCAAATATAGATGCTGGACAGCCCTACAGAAGAACTTATGGAGAAAATCTGGTTTACACAGACTGGGAACGAGACAACTACACGAAGGCTGTAATCGAGTTGGTTGGAAAATCTAATAAAATCGGCATTGAATTTGATCACGTGAACTTAAGTCTTTTAGAAAAACTGAAAAATTCACTGACAATAACTGAATTCATAGATATTTCTCAGGAATGCATGAAACTACGCATGATCAAGTCCGATGAAGAGATTGAACTGATTCGACATGGAGCTCGGATCGCAGATATAGGGGGCTTCGCGTGTGTAGAAGCCATTTCTGAAGGAGTGCCTGAATACGAAGTGGCTCTCCATTCAACTCAGGCAATGGTGCGCGAGATAGCTGAAACTTTTCCACATCTTGAATTGATGGACACTTGGACATGGTTTCAGTCAGGTATTAACACCGACGGCGCACACAACCCTGTTACCTCTCGTCAAATTGAAAAGGGAGACATACTAAGTTTGAATTGCTTCCCAATGATTTCCGGCTACTACACAGCCCTAGAAAGAACACTTTTCTACAAAGAGTTATCAGATGAAAATATTCACCTTTGGGAAATAAACTGCCAAGTTCACGACGCAGGGAAAGAACTTTTGAAACCAGGTGCCGTATGTGGTGATATAGCGAAACAGCTAAATGAAATATATTCAGAGCATGGTTTATTGAAATACAGAACTTTTGGTTATGGACATTCTTTTGGCGTCTTATCGCACTATTTTGGACGAGAAGCAGGTTTGGAGCTTCGAGAAGATATTGAAACGGTGCTTGAACCCAACATGGTAATTTCGATGGAGCCCATGATCACTATCCCTGAAGGTGAACCTGGGGCAGGGGGTTACAGAGAACACGATATTTTACTCATCACAGAAGAAGGGAATGAGAACTTTACCGGGTTTCCTTATGGTCCAGAAAACAATGTCATCAGCAGTTAGCATTTTTCCACCATTGAACTATTAGGCCGTTAATCATGACAGATGCAAGTTCTATAAAAACAACAAAGGGACTTTTCAGAGTTCTTTTAGTGCTTCTAGTAATGTCTTTCACTGCCATAGCAGTAGAAGCACAAGAAGTAACAACACCAGGTAAACCCGGGTTTTTAAACTCCACCGCCGACGAGAATAAAATACAACTCACCTGGGCTCATCCAGCTAGCAACGGCGGATCGATGATTACAGGTTGGGAAGTCGAGGTCAACACTTCATCTACGAGTGAAAGCTATGTTCTTTCAGGTTCCAGCACGGCAGTTACGATTGCAGGTCTGGTAAATGGTCAAGTCTATGAAATTCGAGTCAGAGCAAAAAATTCTGCAGGGTATGGTCTTTTTTCAGACTCAATTCAATCCACCCCATATAGCGATTTACTCTCACCACGCGAATTGAAGAGCGAGGTTGATGCACAGAACGTTAAATTAGAGTGGGAACCCCCCTTGGCAAATGGAACACCTGTGATTGGTTATCGGGTCGAGCAGTGGTATTACGATGCTATTCAATCCATTTTTACCGGACCCTCAAGTGTTGTTGAACTAGGAGTGGTAACGAGTTACACATTCACCGATTTGACTTTAGGTGCGGAGTATAAATTTAGAATTTATGGAATCAGCCCAACTGGGGTTGGGGATTTTTCAGAAGCGCAAGTAGTGATCGAAAATTCTCCAGACGAGACTACGACTACGACTACGACTACGACTACGACTACGACTACGACTACGACTACGACTACGACTACGACTACGACTACGACTACGACTACGACTACTGCGACTCCACCTGCACCTTGCACGACGACACCTAGTCAAACCCAAACAGAGACTGATGGCTTGTTAAATCATGAAAATCAAGAAACAAGTGCACCAATAGAAATAGATGTAAGAGTTCCCCTTAAACCAGTTTATGTCTGCTAAAAGTTATTTTAAGAAAGAATCCTTCCCGTCATGATCTATGCTCGTTATATACAAAGAATGGAAGGTAAGAGTTCAGCATGGAATTGGTAACAAACAAGAAGCTCTACTTGGTTTCAGGTAGAACTTACCAACCATTAGCGGAAAGCATTGCTTCAGAATTAGGTGTCAGTCTAGGCGAACCTAACCTCGCAGAATTTGCCAACGGTGAAGTCCATTGCAGATTTTCTGAATCGATAAGAGGTTGTGACGTATTCATAGTGCAAACCCACAGTGGTTCTGAAGACTCTTCAATCAATGACTCTCTAATGGAACAATTAATTATGGTTGATGCAGCAAAACGAGCATCAGCGAAGAGAATCACCGTAGTGTGTCCCGCCTACGGCTACGGACGGCAAGACCGAAAAGCTTCAGGACGTGAACCCATTACCGCCAAACTTGTAGCCAATCTTTTCAAAGAAGCTGGTGCAAGTAGATTGGTTAGCGTAGACCTTCATTCGGGCCAAACACAAGGATTTTTTGATGGTCCGGTAGACCACCTGACAGCCATGCCGGTTTTAGTTGAAAGACTCTCTTCTTTAAATGGTGATTTAACTATCGTCTCACCAGATGCAGGAAGAGTGAAAGTAGCTGAACGTTATGCGATGACTTTAGGGGCGGAATTGGCGATAGTGCACAAAAGAAGAAGTCATAGTTCATTTAACACTGTTGAAGCACGGGAGGTAGTTGGAGACGTTGACGGTCGCGTTTGTATTCTCGTTGATGACATGATTGATACTGCCGGAACGATTTGTTCCGCTGCAGAACAATTAGCGGAAAGAGGAGCTTCACAAATTGTGGCAGCTGCTACGCATGGAGTTTTTTCAGGACCTGCATCCGAAAGGCTTTCCTCATCTCCAATAGAAAAAATCATTGTCACTGACACACTTCCGCTTCCGAAAAATATGCAAACTGATAAAGTCGAAGTGCTTTCGATAGCTCCCTTAATCGCAGAAGCTGTTCGGGCAGTATTTGAAGACACTTCTGTTTCAGAAATATTTGGTGGAAATAATTTAGTTTAAAAAACAAATGACCAGTTATAGCCGTTTGGGTTGTGAAATCAGTGGCTAGACTCGCCTGTCGGGTCGTAATACTTGAACTTGAGGAAAAATCTTATGGAAGAAATACTTCTAACCGCAAATACAACGAGAGAGATCGGGAGCAGTTCAAGTCGCCGTGTACGTAAAGACGGAGTTGTTCCAGGTGTTTTATACGGCCTGAATGAAGAATCTATATCTTTGTCTGTAGCTTGGCCTGATTTGAGGCGTGCATTAACTACAGATTCTGGAATCAATGCAATTATTCAATTAGAAGTAGATGGTAAAAAACAAATGACCATCGTTAAAGACATCCAACGTCATCCCGTTAAGCGTGACGTCCTACACGTTGATTTTCTTAGAATCGATCCAAATAAGAATGTTACTGTAGACATTCCATTAGTAATGATCGGTGAAGCACGTGAAGTGTCGGCAGCGGACGGAATGGTCGATCAGAATATGTTCTCGCTTACTGTTAGTGCTCCTCCCGATCGAATACCAACAGAGATCGAAGTCGATATTTCCGCCTTGACAGTTGGAGATGCAGTAAGAGTGGGGGATCTTAACTTGCCGGAGGGCGTCACCTCTGAAGGTGATCCTGAAGATCCGATAGCAGTAGGAATGATTACTCGTTCAACACTTGAGTCGATTGCTGCAGATGAAGCCGCTGAGCTTGCATCTCTCGAAGAAGGTGGAGAAGGAGTTGGCGCTGACGGAAGTGAAGGTGGCGAGTCTGCTGGACAGGAAGGCGGTGCCAGTGATGAGTCTGAAGATGCCGCTGAAGACGGGTAGTAGGTATTTGCATGTCCCGATTAGTACGGGGCGAGCGTCTTTCATTAACACGCAGGGGTGAATCAGCAGAGTTGCTTGTAGTCGGGCTTGGAAACCCAGGGTCGAAGTATGCCGGTACCCGACATAATGTTGGTCGAGAAGTTATAGACGAGTTAGTTAAACGCAAGAATTCAAGTTTAAAAGCGGGAAAAGAACAAGCACTTGTTTCCGAAATTAGACATAACGAAAAGTTAATAGTTTTTGCCATCCCGATGAATTTCATGAACGATTCAGGAATCTCAGTGGCAAAATTAATGAGACGTTACCGACTAAGCGAAGTAAAAAAACTGTTGATAGTTCATGACGAACTAGATTTAGAAGTCGGAGCTATCCGCCTAAAAGAAGGTGGAGGTTTAGCTGGGCACAATGGTTTACGATCCGTGAAACAGCATATAAAAAATCAAGATTTTTCTCGTATCAGGATTGGCATTGGAAAACCTTTTCCAAATCAAAAAGGTGCTCAGTATGTTCTTTCCAAGCCAGGAAAAAAGGAAAGCCAAGAACTATTATTGTCTGTGATTAATGCAGCAGACTCGGTAGAGAGCATTCTTGAAACAGATTTTGATAATGCAATGCAGATCTTCAATAAAAAAACTTAAAAACATATGAACCATGAGATTTATCAGACCCTGCCTGAACTTTTAAAAGAAGAACCGTCATTAGTTAAATCGTTAGGGCTTCCTAACGCTGAAATTTTCGTACCGGAATGTGCTCATGCAATTGTTTCAGCAACTATTTCACGTTCAAGCGAAAGAAAACCATTGGTGGTTGTGGCTCCTACGAATGTGGAAGCTGAAAAACTTTTTAATGATCTGAAAATGTTTCTCGGTCATGAAAAAGTAGATTTTTTCCCTTCATGGGAAACACTGCCCTTCGAGAGAATCAGCCCTGGGGTGGAGACAATGGGTAAAAGATTACGGGTCCTTCACAGATTACTTACTTGTGATGAAAGCCTAGAAGTAATTGTTACCTCAGCACGTGCTCTCGTGCAGAAGTTACCCAACAAAGAGAAAATATTACCTATTTATCTAAAGACAAGAGATTTGATAGATCAGAGGGAGCTTTTAGAGAAGCTGATTGCTTTTGGTTATAAAAGAGAATATCAAGTTGAGCATCGTGGCGAAGTGGCTGTAAGAGGTTCAATAATTGACATTTGGCCTTCGACAACTGATTCTCCTATCCGAGTAGATCTTTGGGGAGATGAGGTCGAAAGACTGTGTGAATTTGGCGTAGCAGATCAAAGAACAAAACACTCTGTAGACAAAGTCGAGATATTTCCCTGCAGGGAACTGGTTCTGAATTCTGAAATGATAGAGACAGCAGAATCGATGGTTGACCGACAGAACTGGGGTTCCACAGAATGGGAGCGACTCGCTAATGGCGAGTTATTCGATGGTATGGAATCGTTTATGCCATGGCTTCTGAAGGAAGACACAGTGTTGGCTGACATTCTTCCAAGGGACGGTTTGTTGTTGTTAATAGACAGAAACCGCCTTGATTCCAGAGTAAAAGATTTATTAGAAAAAGAAAAAAAACTAGCTGAATCATTAGCTAAAACATGGTCCTTTGAAGGGTCAGAACTTCCAGAACTTCATGTTTCTTTTGACAGGTCGATGAAATTTTGCAAAGCACCTATTTGGTTTATCGACTCCACTCGCAACGTCACAAATATTGTAGAAGTAAAAGCAAGTACGTGGGAATCGACTAAAACTTCTGACACATTTCATATGGATGTTTCCGGAAAAATAAATCGAATATCAAAGTTATTAGATGAGAACTATTTCGTTGTTGTAGCGGCAGACGGTGAGGGAAGTGCAAATCGGTTAGAAGAAATTCTAAAAAAAGAAGGTTTAACAGTTTCAGTAAATAAGAAAAACCTCACTAATGGGTTTAGTGGAATTCACATCACAATCGGGTCTCTTGAACGAGGTTTTATTCTAGAGAATTCAAATTTTGCATTAATTACAGAAAATGAAATAACAGGTAGACGCAGAACACATAAACATATAAGGAAACGTGGAAAAGAAACAGTACGTATTTTTGAGGATTTTTCAATTGGCGATTATGTAGTTCACAAACATCATGGGATAGCTCGTTTTGCGGGTTTAGTGAGCCAAGAACTAGGTGGAGCAGAGAAGGATTATTTGTTACTGGAATACAAAGGTAGTGATCGCCTTTACCTGCCTACAGACCAAATTGAAGTGATAAGACCTTATAGCGCTGGTGATGTTCCTACTCTTTCAAGGATGGGCGGAATTGAATGGGAACGAACTAAATCCCGGGTGAGATCTGCTATTTCAGAAATAGCTTCCGACTTAGTAGAGCTATACAAAAAAAGAATCAATTCAGAAGGCCGCTCATTCGCAAAAGACTCACCATGGCAATCAGAACTAGAACAGGCATTTCCCTTCGAAGAAACCCCTGACCAATTAAGAGCCATAGAAGAAGTAAAGGTTGACATGGAAAGACCTTTCCCGATGGATCGTGTCATATGTGGAGATGTCGGATTTGGAAAAACAGAGGTTGCCCTTAGGGCAGCATTCAAAGCGGTTCAAGATGGCTGCCAAGTAGCGATTCTTGTGCCCACAACACTGTTAGCTCAGCAACATGGAGAAACCTTTAAAGAGCGCCTAGTTTCTTATCCGATCAGAGTGGAAGTTCTCAGTAGATTCCTAACACAAGCTCAGGTGCGAAAAGTTCTTTCAGGTTTAGAGGATGGGTCCGTGGACATAGTGATCGGAACGCACAGACTTCTTTCTCAGGATGTCTCCTTCAAAGATCTTGGTTTATTGATCGTTGATGAAGAGCAGAGGTTCGGGGTAAGTCATAAAGAGGCCATTAAAGCCATGAAAGCGCAAGTGGATATCTTAACTTTGACAGCCACTCCAATCCCTCGAACTCTAGAAATGTCATTAACGGGAATCAGGGACCTAAGTCTAATTGACACTCCTCCAGCAGATCGGCAACCAATACTTACTTTTGTTGGTGAATATAACGAAAGTGCAGTGGTGGAAGCGATACGACGAGAGTTATTGCGCGAGGGACAGGTTTTTTTCGTACATAACAGAGTCCACGATATTGAAGAGACAGCCGCAGGTATCAAACAGCTGATTCCTGATGCACGAGTAGCGGTCGCTCATGGACAGATGGATGAATCTTCTTTGGAGAAAGTGATTATAGATTTTTGGGAACGAAAATATGATGTATTGGTTTGCACTACGATTGTTGAATCTGGAATTGATATGCCGACCGTAAATACGTTGGTTGTAGATAGAGCGGATCTCTTAGGACTTGGTCAATTGCATCAGTTGCGCGGAAGGGTTGGTAGGTCAGGTCAGAGGGCTTACGCCTATTTATTTACGCCTATTGATCGATCACTCAGCGAGGAAGCCTTCGAACGGTTGCGGACAATCGGTGAGACAACGGAACTGGGTTCTGGGTTTCGTTTAGCAATGAAAGATCTAGAGATAAGAGGCGCAGGAAACCTTTTAGGAACTGGGCAGAGTGGACATGTGGCTTCAGTAGGTTATGACCTTTACTGTCAAATGGTGAACGAGGCAGTGTCAGAAGCATCAGGAGTTCAAGAAGTTGCTGCAACTGAAATTAGAGTAGAAATGCCTGTAGACGCGTATTTGCCTGAGAGTTATGTGGCTCGTGGCGATTTAAGACTTGAAGCGTATAGGAAACTTGCTTCGGCGGGAGAAACTTCAGACCCTTCAAAAGTCGAAGAAGTAAGACAAGAATGGGAAGATAGGTACGGTCCGATCCCAGAAGAAGCAGAAAAACTTCTAGCAATAGGTCATTTGCGAACTCTCTGTGTTGAACGCGGCATAAAAGAAGTCACGGTCACCAAAAGAAAAAATTTGAGTTCAGGTTTTTTAGCTCGTTGTTCACCTGTTTTGCTACCGCTCAGCAAACAAACCCGTTTAGAAAGATTGCATCCTGAAGCTTATTTGAAAGAGAGCTCTGCAGAGTTGCAAATTCCTATACCAGAGAGGAATCCGGTTGGGGTATTAAGTGAGTACTTAAAAGATTTGGTTCCCGTTCCCACTTCAATCACGTAGCATCTTGGAGTGAGTTTAATAAGGACAGATTTACTTAGGAAAAGCGTAAAAGGCTTTATAACTGTATTTTTTGTGTGCCTTTTATTAAGTTGCGGTGGTTCCCAAGTTGACATTGAGGTTGGTGAAACACAAATTGATAGGGACTCCTTAATTAAATGGAATCAAGAACGCACCGGTGTAGTTGATCCTTCGATGTCACTTCTCATAGAAACGGCTAACGAGTGGATACAGAATCAGGCACTAGCTGATTTTTTGAATGAATACGGAGTTGTCATTGACGAAATGGATGTTGTGAAAGCACGGGATCAACTTCTAGCAGCAGGAATAACGGATTCAGATCCACGTCTCGGTATTTACAGTGAATGGCAAGCTATTCGTAATTTTGCTGCAGAGGGCAGTTCAGAAGTTGAAGCAGCTTACGAAGCTAACAAAGAACTCCTCGGGCATGAGCTTTGTACGAGCCACATTCTTACAAATACAAGGCAGGAAGCTTTAGAAGTGCTCGAACTTCTTGAATCAGGACAGAAATTTGAAGAGTTGGCTTTAACATTCTCGATTGACCCGGGTTCCGGTGCTAACGGCGGTTCCTTAGGGTGTGTGCCTTTAGGAGCCTTCGTTCCATCTTTCGAAAGGGCTGTACTCGGCGCTATTAAAGCTTCAAAAGAACTAGTAGGTCCCGTTGGCAGTCAGTTCGGATATCACGTGATACGAGTTGACAAAATTAATGCTGTGGAACCAATACCGTTTGAACAACAAGGTGAGAGACTATTTATGTCGATCATGCACCTCTCCACTCTTACGAGAGAAGTTGACGTGGATAGTCGTTATGGCACGTGGGATTCTGTAATCGGACAGATAGAACCTGCATGAATTTGAAAAGGTTCTTGATTTGAAACCTTTACCTAAGGTGACAGTCATAGGTTTAGGTCCTGGGGAGCCATCTTTTTGTAGTGCAAAAAATCTTGAACTTATAGAAGAACACGAGTTCCGTTATGTGAGAACGACCAGACATCCATCCAGTTGTTTACTAGGGCCTGATGTTGTTTCATTTGATCACATTTATGAGTCCTCAGATTATTTCGAAGAGGTTTACGTAACTATCGTTGAAGAATTGATAGCAGCTGCTAAAAAGAATAGAAATATACTCTACGCAGTTCCGGGTTCTCCATTTTTAGCTGAAAGAACAGTTCAGCTGTTAACTGAACAAACTGAGGTTGAGGTAGAAGTATTTCCGTGTCTTTCTTTTGTGGATTTAGCGTGGAGATGTTTAAAGATTGACCCCATGGAAAGCGGAGTGCGAATTGTTGATGCTCACAGATTTGCAACCGAAGCAGCTGGGGACAGAGGCCCACTACTAGTAACTCAAATAGACAGTAGAGAAATATTAGCTGACATAGTTGCGGCAGTTGACTCTCCGCCGCTGCAACCAGTAACTGTATTGCAACGTTTAGGCCTAGAGGATGAGAAGATGCAGGAACTTCAATGGGAAGATTTAATTGAAAAAGTTGAACCGGATCATTTAACTTCGTGTTTCATTCCGCATCTGGAATCGCCGATTGCATCTGAATTGCAAAAATTTGTCGACTTAGTAGCAGTATTAAGAATCCAATGCCCTTGGGACTCTGAACAAACCCATTCTTCACTCACTTCACATTTACTAGAAGAGACTTATGAGGTTCTGGAAGCTATTGAGAATTTTAATGAAGAGACAGGGGAAGGTTCTGAAGATTTAGAAGAAGAGCTTGGTGATTTATTATTTCAGATTGTATTCCACTCGCGTATAGCGGCAGACGATGCCCGTTTCGATTTGGCTGATGTAACGAAAGGAATACATGAAAAGCTCCGCAGGAGACATCCCAGAATATTTACATCTGAACAAGGGTCACCTTTGAGGGATGATCCGGATTCTGCTCATAAAAGATGGGAAGAACTTAAAAAAGAGGAAAAGAAACGATCTTCAGTTTTGGATGGAATTCCAGATACTCTTCCAGCGCTTGCTTATACGCAGAAAGTATTTGAAAAATCAAAAACATTAGACCTGCTCGACGAAAAAACTTACAACGAGAGACCTCTTCCTGAAACCGACGAAGAGCTTGGAAATATCCTTTTAGACCTTGTTTTTTGGGCTGCAAAAAATAACTTTGAAGCCGAGCGAGCTTTACGAACAGCTAATTCTAAGTTTGTTGCTTTTATCAAAAACATTGAAGCACTCGCTGAGACTAGAGATGTGGATTTATTTTCTGCAGATAGTCACACTAAGAAAGAATTAAAAGCGGAGATCAGAAACCGCGATTTCAGCGACTAACGACTATTTGTATCTCAACTTTTTTCTTATCCGTCCTATTTGGGTAGCTCTAAAGAGGTAGTTTAGTAATAGGCGGAGCTCAATAGCAGTATTACTTAAGGGGTGACTGTGAGCAGAATTAAATTTGTTTCCGGAAGACAGGTAATAGATTCTCGTGGAAACCCAACTGTCGAGGTGGAAGTTTTACTTCACAGTGGGGCTACTGGACGGGCAATGGTTCCGAGTGGTGCTTCCACAGGTCAGTTCGAAGCGGTGGAGCTGAGAGATGGAGGAGAAATCTGGTCAGGAAAAGGTGTAAAGAAGGCTATAAGTCATGTAAATAATGAAATATCGGCTGCCGTTTTGGGTTTAGATGCCACAGATCAACGAGTGCTTGATCAGACAATGATTGACCTAGATGGCACCGATGACAAAAGCAGACTTGGGGCTAATGCAATTCTCGGAGTTTCTTTGGCAGTGGCCAGATCAGCAGCTAAAGATTCAGGAATGCCTCTTTTTAAATATATAGGAGGTGCTAATGCTCACCTGATGCCAGTTCCGATGTTCAATGTGATAAATGGCGGAATGCACGCTGACAATAATATCGATTTTCAGGAATTCATGATCATGCCTTTAGGTGCAGCTTCATATAGTGAAGCATTGCAATGGGGCGTGGATGTATACCACTCTCTCAAGGCGGTTTTGAATGACCGAGGGATGTCAACGACAGTTGGCGATGAAGGCGGTTTTGCACCGAATCTTTCTTCAAACGAAGAAGCACTACAAATACTTTTAGAGGCAATAGAAAAGTCAGGACGTACTCCAGGTGATGAGATTTCATTAGCTCTTGATGTTGCTTCTACGGAATTCTTTCAAAAAGGTATTTATCGAATTGAAGCCGAAGATCTCTCTTTGAATTCAGAGGAAATGGTTGCTTATCTCGCAGCGTTGTGTGACAAGTATCCGATTTGTTCGATTGAGGATGGTATGGCCGAAGAAGACTGGGACGGATGGTCACAACTCACTGAGGAGTTAGGTCACAGGACGCAATTGGTTGGAGATGATTTATTTGTTACTAACTCTCTAAGGCTTGAGCGAGGAATTGAAAACGGTGTAGCTAATTCAATTTTGGTAAAAGTGAATCAGATAGGAACGCTCACTGAAACTTTAGAAGCAGTTGAAATAGCAATGAGTGCCGGCTACACGGCCATAATTTCTCACCGTTCAGGTGAAACAGAGGATCATTTGATAGCAGATTTAGCGGTTGCCACGAACTGTGGTCAGATCAAATCTGGAGCACCTGCACGTAGTGATCGAGTCTCAAAGTACAACCAACTGCTACGAATAGAAGAGATTTTAAATGAATCCGCCTTCTATAAAGGGGAAGCCGTGTTAGCCGGTAGAGGATGACACGGTCGATTCTTCGACGTTTAGGCTATTTAAGTATCGTTGTTGCTCCTTTACTTTCTTTAATGCTTTTAGGAGTTATTCCGATACAAGAATGGTTCGAAGTGAGGGATACCAAAAATGATCTACTGGTGGAACTTGTAGAGATTGAAGAATTAAATGAAACCTACAGAGTTTCGATAGATGCTTTAAAGACTGATGAAGAGATAGAGAGAATTGCAAGATCAGAATATAATCTGGTCAAACCACATGAAGAGGCATACTATGTAGTCCCAGTTTCTTCTGAAGATATCGAAATCCCTGGAATCTGGCCTTTTTACAAAAGTTAACCATCCATTCAATTTTCGCTTTATAAATTTCCGCTGGTTGAAACACTAGAGAGACGATCGGGCTACAGTCTTCTTAGAAAATAACCAGGAGATACAAATGAGTATTTTGGGTAATCGTGTACTTAGA
>Ga0315327_10001424_pt1 | contig 12456 bp, 12 predicted proteins | sample M110032315metaG_FD_203460 | JGI IMG/M metagenome (GOLD analysis project Ga0315327, IMG submission 203460) | Ammonia-oxidizing marine archaeal communities from Monterey Bay, California, United States - M1 100m 32315 | ecosystem: Environmental > Aquatic > Marine > Coastal | place: USA: California... | reverse complement strand
TGTGTATTTTCACCATTGGGTACCGAACGCGAATTTCGCCGGTTGCGACGGTATCGGCAGAACTTTAGCGCCTGGCTCGCTATTATTTAAACGTCAGCCCTTCGAAGTTCCCATCCTCGCGCCACTCTTTCAACAGTTCAAAAAAGCGGATTGAACCACCGCCGTAAGGCGCTGATTGCTGGGCATTGGGGTTCGGTTGCCCCTCATTGTTGTAATAACCGGGGGTGCAATCAGCTCCCCCGAGACCTCCGAGTGGGCCGCCTTTAAAGCCGACAATGGTGTCGATCCACTCTTTTTCAGCTGTCGCCGTAACCTCAACCGTGTGGTAACCCTGAGCCAGTGCATAGGCAATGATATGGGCCTGATGCACTGCAGATTCATCCAGCAGGTGCGGAAAGTTGGCCGTAAAGCCGCCCTGGGAAGTATTCATAATGAACACATTAGGGAAACCATGACTGCCCATGCCGTGCAGTGAACGAGTGCCATCACGCCAATGATCACTCAGCGATTTTTCCTCCCGGCCGATGACGTCGTAACCGGACCGGCGGGTGTAACTGGTGCCGACTTCAAAGCCAGTGCTATAGATGATGCAGTCAACTTCATATTCGACGCCATCAACCACCAGGCCTTTTTCGGTGATGCGCTCAACGCCCTGGCCGTCGGTGTCGACCAGGGTCACATTGGATCGATTGAAGGTCGGCAGATAATCATCATTGAACGTCGGCCTTTTACAGAACATTTTGTAATAAGGTTTGAGCTTTTCTGCAACGTCACCATCTTCCACCAACTCATCAACGCGGGCGCGGATTTCTTCCATCTTCTCGAAGTTCGCCATCTCGATCATTTGCTCAAGGCTCATGTTGGAATCGGCCTTGGCATTCTGGAACTGATTGATCATCTTGCCAATGAGATCGGTCCAGCCATCATTCACCAGGTCCTCTTCCTGGGGAACACCAGAGATCATCGAGTTAAAATTTTCCATACGGTGTTTCTGCCAACCGGGCTGCAGGCCTTCAGCCCAGGCGGGGTCGGTGGGCGTGTTGCCGCGAACATCAACGGTCGACGGGGTGCGTTGAAACACATAAAGGTGCTCTGCTGCTTCACCCAGGAACGGGACACATTGAATCGCGGTGGCGCCGGTACCAATGATGGCAATCTTCTTGTCACCCAATTTGTCGAGCCCGCCATCCGGACCACCGCCGGTGTAGTCGTAGTCCCAGCGACTGGTGTGGAACGTGTGGCCTTTAAAGTCGCGGACACCCGGGATACCCGGCAACTTTGGACGATGTAATGGACCGTTGGCCATGGACACAAACCGGGCCTTGATAGCATCACCGCGGTTGGTTGACACTATCCAGCGTTCGATCGATTCATCCCAGCGAAGTTCTGTGACCTCTGTCTGAAACAAAGCGCAATCGTGCAGGTCGAAATGCTGACCAATCGCCTCACTGTGATCCAGAATTTCCCGCGCGAAGGCATACTTTTCTTTTGGAACGTAGTTCAGTTCTTCAAGCAGCGGCAGGTAGCAATAGGCTTCAATGTCACACTGGGCGCCGGGGTAACGATTCCAATACCAGGTGCCGCCAAAAGCACCACCCTTTTCAATGATCTTGATGTCCTTGATGCCAGCATCGCGCAATCGTGCGCCGGCCTGAAGGCCGCCAAAACCGCCACCGATCAGTACAACATCCACTTCATCAGTGACGGGCTTACGTTCCGTCTTCTCATCAACGTAAGGGTCTTCGAGATAGTGCGCGAAAGAGCCAGTCATTTCGACATACTGCTCGTTGGCGTCTTCGCGGAGGCGCTTATCGCGTTCAACGCGATATCGCTCCCTTAAGGCGTCAGGGTCAAAAACCAGCTCAGCTGCTGAGTCACTCATATTGTTCCGTCTCTCGATCTAATTGACTTAAGTTGTAGGAATCTTAACCCCACAGTCTACCCTTATTTTGGCACGACGGCAGCTGAAGAAGAGTGGCTAACGGTTAAACGAGCTTTGATCTATTCATTCTTGGCATTCCGTGGAGTATTGGAGACTAGCTATTTACGCGGTCTAGTCTGCTCATCGGCCGCCAACTCACGGTATACCGCTTCCGACCCAGGCTGCGTGAAAAGTTGGCTGTCAAATTTCTCGTCGTTCGCACCGTTACCTGACGTCAGTTCCTTAGCGAGAAATTGAAAATCAGGCGACGGTACCGTGAATCTCAGGAAGGACGGCATCTTGGGTTTGTTTGTACCCCTGGCAGGTGTGGCTCTGTCCGGCCTGCCGGGGCTTGAAATCTCTGAATTTGTGCTTAGTCTAGAGCGAATAGAAAGGGAATTCGCGAATCGTGATTTGGAGTCCATCATCGAAAGGATGATTGAATATATTGGTGAGCATTCGAGCGTCGAGGGTTTGTTCAGACAGCTGACGTCTTTCGCTTTTCAACAAATAGACCACATTAGATGCTAGCTTCGTTTCCCTGGTACGACTTTCCCGGTATCCAATGGGCAAACGATCGCTTGTGGGAAGCTACAGGATATCCTGGAGAGCTTAACCGTCATCAAACTGTGTCTGAGCTTTGGCATGACCCAGATCTACTGGTCACTCAAGCGTGTGGTCTTGATTTGTTTCTATCGGAAGCTCCTATTGAGCCGGTTGCATCGCCCGTGTTCGATCTGGATTGTGAAGCAGGTATGTACTTCAGCCACATCGTCGGCAACGTCAATGGTCGCGTTGCTGCGGTTAATTCACTTTCATCTCGATCTGGGTGGTCGGCACTTCTTTCGATATGCACACCACAAAGAGTCGTTGTGACCGGATCTCATCAGGCAAGTCTCGAGGTGTTAAAAAATGGTATCGCAGATGTGGCTGCGATTGATGCAGTTACCTGGAGCATCATCGAGCGTGATACGCCTGCAAAGGTAGCAGGGCTAGAAATTGTTGAGCGGAGCTCTGAGGCCCCGTCTCCGCCGTATGTTGTGAGGCGTGGTGTTGATCGCGAGGAGGTATTTCGTTCCTTAAACAGCGCACTTGAATCACCAGCGTCGATTGACGCGAAAAAAGCGTTGCTCATAAAGGGCATAATTCCCACACAACGTTACCACTATTTTCCGATCTTAACTGAATACAAGGCCATCAGAGATTCGGCGTCACTCAATGGCCAGTTCGTCTTCGATAGCCTTTAACTTTCAGAGGATTAAGTGCGTCTGATGGCGCTTGTGCTGATGGCAACGGGTCAGAACGATGAAAAGCTTCGTGCAGGAATCTGGTTGAGTCCGCAGCGTCATGATGCGAAGGTAATGATGCGACTGGTATTCACACATTTAGCCTTCAGCAGGTCTTCTGGGATTTCTTCCCGGTGACTGGTTTGAGGATTTATAAAACCCGGGAGGAATGATGTCTGTAACCTTACTTTGGCCCGCAACTCGATGGGGTGACGACAATCAGCCCGAGAAAGAAACTGCAGGGAATGATGTGGAATGTATTTTTGTTGATAAACCCTCAAACGTAGCAGATGAGCAATGGGCGCAGGCGGATGCGCTGCTCAGCGTGCCAGACCCTGTCAATAGAGAGCGGCTTCCGAAAATAGCAAACTGCAAAATATTTGTTACACCCAAAGTCGGGTTCGACAACGTTGACCTGAAGCTATACGGAGATGCTGGCATCCCTGTCTGTAATGTACCGGATTATGGGACACAGGATGTTGCCGACCATGCGATGGGGATGCTGCTTGGATTAATGAAGGGAATTAATCGCTGGGATAACCGATTGCGTTCAGCGCCGACCGAATGGAAACAGCGAGATAATCCGTTGGCACTTCGCCTGTCGGTCGCCAAAGTTGGTCTTGTTGGGTTGGGACGTATTGGCACTGCAATGGCCCTGCGATGTAAAGCGTTCGGAATGCAGGTCTCTTTCTATGACCCTTATGTCTCTAACGGCGCTGATCTGGCGCTAAATATCAACCGCGTAGAGAGCCTTGAAGCTCTTTTTGCTGAATCTGACATCGTTAGCCTGCACGCACCGCTGAGTGAAGAAACTCGCGATATGGTGAACGCTGATGTGCTGGCGCACGCAAAGAAGGGAATGGTGTTAATTAACGCTGCACGAGGGGAGATAGTAGACCTGGATGCTCTCTATGACTCGATGTTGTCTGAGCAGATTGGTGGCGTGGGACTGGACGTTATGCCGGAAGAACCACTTAATCTGGAGCGAAAGTTGATCCGTGCATGGCAGGGTGAGGATGAGTGGATACGTGATCGATTACTCATCACCCCGCATTCAGCTTTCTATACGCCGCAATCTCTCTACGATATGCGTACGAAGGGAATCACCGTCGCGCTTAAATACCTGCGAACCGGCAAGTTGGAAAATTGTGTGAATCAGGAATATCTGAAAAATGTTCGGCCGTTAACATAGGTAAAATAACCTATCCTGCGGTTAGATAATCCGAGGCAAGAGTTATCGTTTTCTCGTCAGATTTTCGTGAGTTGGGTCATCTTGAACTTTAAGTCTGTACTCCCCGAGCCAACTTCGGAACCCGAAGAAGATGATGACCAGGTACACAAGGAAAAGGATCATGGTGAAATAAAGCTCTCTGTCGAGGTACAGATAGAGCGATGCGCTATCGATGACGACCCAATAGAGCCAGTTTTCCAGGATCTTTCTGGTCACCATAAATGTCGCGACGACAGCGCCCCAGGTCGTAAAAGAATCCAGATAACCAAGCCGCTGTTCCGTGCCGGATAGCAGGGTGCCACTGACAAAGGTCGCGACCACTATTATTCCGATTACGATCAGGTGTTGTCTGAGTGACCAGGTGCTGATTGTTAACCCGGGCTTGCCCTCGCTCCTTCCACGCTGCCACGCCCACCACCCATAAACCGCCATCCCCAGGTAGTAAACCTGTAGGCCAGATTCCATATACAGGTTTACCTGCCAGAAGACGTACAGGAAGATAGCTGTCGAGATGAATGCAGCGTACCAGCAGGCGATGTGCTGGCGCACAGCCAGTAAGAGGTAGGCAATAGCAAGAACAACAGCGATGAGTTCGAGTAAGGAGTTCTGGTGGAATTCACCCAGCGCGGAGGACAAAAAATCCGTCATCACCCACCTATTGTTAATAGCAGGGTCACACCAGTCACCCTGGGTTCGCCATACTGAAAATAAGGTTCAGTAACATAGAAATTGCGCGGGTCGTTGCCAAAGCTGCCAAACCCGCGCACATAATAGCCTTTGTCGCTCAGATTCCTTCCCCATAACATGATTTTCCATTGCCTCGACTCAAAACCGACAGAAGCGTTGTACAAGGTGTAGCGCTTGCTCTTAATTGAGTGCCGGTCTGAAAAGAAAAAGTTATCTTTGCCGTCGGCGGAAACACTGGCAAACCAAGGGCCCTGTTGATAATTAAAGTTCAGACTGAAGGTATAGGAAGGAGCATGGGCCTGGTCCCTGCCAGACAGGTCTTCACCGAACTCGTTGATGAATTCGTCAAATTCTGCCTCTAACCAACCTGCATTGGCGTTGATGTTGAAGTTGTCATTAACGAACCAGTTGATGTCCATCTCTACGCCGCGGTTGGTACCTTCTGCTGCGTTACCCAGAAAGTCGATGAACTCGGTACTCCCGTCCGGTCGAGAGCGAACCACTGAACTTTTTACCTGCTGGTCGTGTCGATCGTCGTAGAAGATCGCTAGTTGAAGCATAACGCGTTCATTTGCCAGGAGTGTTTTGACACCAAGCTCATATTCGATCAGGTATTCTTCATCGAAGGATCGAAGGTCAGCATCCAGCGAACCGTCGATGTTGAACCCTCCCGCCTTGTAGCCCCGTGAAACAGAACCATAAGCCAGTGTGTTTTCCCCGGCCAGGTATTCGAGGGCAATCTTACCGCCCCAGAATGAATCGTCAGGTGAAAATGTTGCTCCATCTGAATCGTCATATTCAGTGTCACGCTCTTCCACTCGCAAGCCAGCACTTAGTGTCATTCGATCCGAGAGGGTGACGTCGAGTTGGGAAAAAATCGCGAAGGTGTCAAACTCGTAGTCGCTCAGGAAATCTGACGGCAGGAAGGTGTATTGGCGTTGAAGCGCTTCACTTGAGCTGAGGTAATACAAACCAAGGACCCAATCCGTCGTGTCGGCAAAAATTCGACCGGCTTCGTTGGATAACAGTCTTATTTCGGCGCTGGTGGTGTCTCGCTCACGGAGGTAATGATCAGTTGATGTATATCCCCACGGATGGATACCGGTGAAAGACCAGTCCTCGTCGTAACCGTAGCCAAGGTCGGAATCCGAATGGTTCCACAGTACGTCGATGTTCATCCGATCCAACTGCCAGCTGCTTTTCAGGGACACGTAAGCAGAGTTTTGGCGATCAAAACCAGGCTCGTCCGACAATGTGTGTCGGTTGTTGTCGAGTGAAAAAGCGTCGTAGCCGTTGTCCATATCTATGGACGCCAGTGAGAGGTTCAGACTCCAGTTTTTTTTGACCTGCCAGGAAAATTTTGCTCTGCTGGTTAGCTCGTCGCGATCGTTCGTCGAGTTGCTGTTCTGGAAATCATTTTCAATGTAACCGTCACTTTCGTGCGACTCAAAGACAAACCGGGAAAGGAATGTTTCGCTGATAGGCACATTTAAGACAATGCCGGCTGTTTGTGTCCCAAACTCCCCGCCGGATAGTTTGATAGAGGTGAAGAAAGCTTCGTCCGGTTCATTGGTGGAAAAGTTGATTAGCCCGGCCAGTGCATTAGCGCCATATCGTGTTCCCTGAGGGCCCCGTAGAACCTCGACCTGTTGAACATCCATCAGCGTGGCGATGGTTCCAGCTCCGCTAAAATCGACATCATCGATAAGGACGCCAACGGAAGGATTGACAGGGTTGACAAACTGGCTGCGCTCGCCGATGCCGCGAATCTGGAAGAATCGAGCCCGGTTGCTGCCGGAAGCATAATTAACGTTGGGGATGACATTTATAATGTCTTCGAAATGCTGTGCGGCCCTCGCTTCGATGACCTGCTCGGACACGATTGTCAGGCTACTGGCGGTTTCCATGGTTGTTGATTGCCGAAGGTCTGCAGTGACGACGATTTCCGGGATGTCGTTTGAATGGCTATAGGCGGCAAAGAAAAGCAGCAGCCCGGGGCTGTTTCTCAGGATGGTTTTGACAATGGTTCTAATAAAGTTCATGAGTCTCTCCAGTATGAAATAAGAGACCCGGTATGGACGTAATGGGAGAGGTAGTGATCATCCTTTTCCTACGCCGGTACTATCCGGATCAGGTTCTGGGGTTTGATCTCAGGTGTAATACCACCCCCAAGGAACTGAGCACATTATAGCTGATCCTGCTTGCCTATGCATGAAGTTCGCGGATAAGAGTGCTATTAGATGCAGATATTGGGCTGGGTTTTCCAGGTGTTTGTTGCTTGTTCGAAGGCATAGGCGATTCTCAGGACAGCCAGTTCCTGTAGTGGTTTGCCAATAATCTGTATGCCGACCGGTAACCCATCCGGCGTAAATCCGCATGGTATCGAGATCGCAGGTAGGCCGGTGACGGTGATGTAGTAGCAGGATTTCATCCAGTCTATGTATGTTTCCATCCGGGTGCCGTTGATGCTGGTAACGTACTCGTTGGTGAGGGGGAAGGGTGCTACCTGCGATACCGGCAGTACCAGGAAGTCATAGTCCTGGAAGAAGGTGTTAACGCGCTGGTAAATTTGGGTGCGTGCTTTGTATGCTTCTGAGAGATCAGTGCCGGAGAGTTTCAATCCTGCTTCGACATTCCAGATAATAGTTTCCTTGTACTGTTCTGGATACCGCCCGATATCTTCTCCATGGCTTGACGCAAAGCTCCATGCCCGCAGGGTCTTGAACACTTCATCCGCCCCACTGAAATCAGGACAGTTTTCACTGACTTTGCAGCCAATATCCGACAACACTTGCACGCCCTGTGTAATAACATTCCGGACTGCTGGTTCGACCGGGAGTTGTCCACCGAAGTCAGTTGAGAAAGCAACACGGGCCTCCTTTTGATCGCTATCCAGTGTTTGCAGAAATAGCGATGCAGAATCAGGCAGTGAAATGGGTGTTCTGTCATCTGGCCCTGTAATGGCGGCCAGCATTAATGCGCAATCTGAAACAGTACGAGCCATCGGACCGAGGACGCCAAGGTTGCTCCAGCCATCAGGGACAGGATAGGCAGGCACCCGGCCAGCGCTGGTCCTGAACCCGACAACGTTACAGAAGCTAGCCGGATTACGAAGCGAACCACCCATGTCGCTGCCATCTGCCAGCGGCAGCATTCTTGCCGCAAGCGCAACTGCCGCCCCGCCAGAACTACCCCCGCATGTTCGCGTCAGGTCAAACGGGTTTTTCGTTTCGCCAAACACGTCATTAAAAGTCTGTGAGCCAGCACCCCACTCAGGCACGTTTGTCTTTCCGATAGTGATGCCGCCGGCATCAATCAGGCGTTGCACGATCAGCGCGTTTTCCTTAGGGACGAAATTTTCAAACAGCCGTGAGCCAAAAGTTGTTCTGATAGCTTTGGTTTGAACAAGGTCTTTGTGTGCAATAGGGAGACCTGCCAGCAACCCGGGTTTTTCACATTTCGCTATTTGATGGTCGACTTTTTGCGCCATCTCTTTAGCGTGATCCGGGACCAGGGTCACGATGGCGTTCAACGAGGGGTTGGTTAACTCGATCTGTTCGAGATGGGCATCCAGTAATTCGACGGCACTGATTTCTTTTTCGCCAATCAGATTGCGAAGTTCCACGGCGGTTTTTGCGCAAAGTTCATTCATAAAATAGAGAATACAATAATATGGGTGAGATTTTCCTTTCCGCTAGAGCCCTTTGGTGCCAATGCTATCAGATTAAAGGCAGTCACATTCCTGCTTTGGGCTATAAGCGATTACCTTGTTATGCCTGGGCAACAGTCTCTTTTTGGGTGAACCCAATAGTGATCCGGAAAAATAAGATGAGACTCATCATGGTAAGTATCGCTGCAAGAATGAAAGGAGCACCCGGAAAGTAGAAGGGCGTATCCGAGCCTGTATAGATCCCAAAAACCATCGTCATCAGTAGCGGGCTGATGATGTTCGTCAGTGACCCCACGCTACCAATTGCACCCTGTAATTCCCCTTGCTGATCCGGGCCGACCTGACTGGAAGCAATGCCGCTCATGGCTGGGCCCGCAAGCCCCCCCAGGGCACCTGCGATCATAAACATGTATGCCATGGTCGGCGTTTGCGAGAGTGCATATCCCAGGAAGGCAGTGATAGTGAAGCTGAGACCGACGACGCCAGCCCACCGCATGCCAAGGGCCGGTATCACGATTCTTATCAGGTAACCCTGTGAAAACACCATCAGGATACCAATGAAGCCGAGGCTGTAGCCGATCTCGCGGGGTGACCAGTCGAATTTTTCGATGCCCCAAAAAGTCCACACGGCGGGCAGCGCGTGGTGGCCCATGTTGTACAGGAACAGGACGCCGATAATTCCGAAGGCGATCTTGAATTGACTCATCTGTCTCATCGCAGAAAACGGATTTGCGCGACGTATTTCAAAAGGTCGTCGGTTGTTCGGCGTATGGGACTCCGGCAGAAAAATCAGCCCGACTAACAGGTTAAAGAAAATCAGCCCAGCGGTGGCAAAAAATGGCACCCGGCTTCCATATTCCCCAAGAAAGCCTCCCAGGACAGGCCCGATAACGAAACCCAGGCCAAAAGCGGCACCCATCAAACCAAAGAACTGGGCACGTTCTTCGACCGAGGTGACGTCTGCGATGTATGCGTTACACGTGCTAAATGTCGCAGACCCTATGCCAGAGATCAGCCTGCCGATAAACAGCAGCACCAGGGATTGTGCCAGGCCCATGATCAGATAGTTGATGCTCAGTACCAATAGCGAACCTAACAGGACTGGTTTTCGTCCATAAGCGTCGGAGAGGTTCCCGAGTACCGGCATAGCGACGAATTGCATGATAGCGAAGGAAAACATCAACCAACCCCCGTACACGGCAGAACTTGAAAGTCCCTCGGCACTGACTTCCATCAACAGCGTCGGCATCACCGGTAGAATGATGCCAAAGCCAATGGAGTCCATGAGTGCTGTAAAAAAAACAACGCCCAATGCAAAACGTCTGTTAATCATGTTGAGTTCATTTTTTGGCGTCACATGCCAATCAGTTCGGCCTTGTCGATGATGTTCTGCAGGATACGCACACTGGCTGCATCGACCATGACACCGTCCACCTGGATGGCACCAAGCCCTTGTTCCAGCGCCTCGTCATAAGCTTTTTGTTGTTTCCTTGCGGAACTCACGGCTTTTGCACTGGGAGAAAAAGCGGCCTGCGCAAGTTCGACCTGGCTTGGGTGAATTGCCCACTTTCCGACCATCCCCAGGACATTACTTCGCTCACATTCCGTTCTGAAAAAGTCCGGATTTCGGAAATCCGCGAATGGTCCATCAACAGGGTCCAGGCCATTGGCACGACACGCGATAGTCAGCTTGTATCTTGGATAGTGCCAGAGGTCAGGTGGATAGCTGGCGCTGTCTCCGCCAATGTTGTGAATATTCATCACCTGGGATGCAGAGTAGTCACCCATACCAAAGATCAGGCACTCGAGTCTATCGCTGCAAGCTGCGATTTCTTCTACGTTCATCATGCCCTCGACTTCTTCGATCAGACACTCAATGCCGATTCTGTTCTTCAGTCCAAGTTTTGCTTCGAGCTGATCGAGCATCATATGCACGAACATGACATCGTGCGCACTTTTTGCTTTTGTTAGCATGATCGTGTCGAGTTTGTCACCGGCACCTGTCACGACTTCGATGATATCGTCGTGACAGTATTCGGTTTCGACATCATTGATTCGTACACAAAGCGTTTTGGGTTTCCAGTCGTGTTTGTTCAAGGCCTCAACAATCATGCCGCGAGCGTCCGACTTTACGTTGGGTGCAACTGCATCTTCCAGATCAAGAAACACGTGGTCGCAATCAAGGCCAGCAGACTTCGCCATCATTTTTTCACTACTGCCGGGAACAGATAACTGGCACCTTCTTAATCGTTGGGGGCGAGACATTTGAGCTCCTTATAAGTTTCTTTCGAACATCGCAAACAATCGTTCGTAATGTCGTTCTGCTGATTCTTTGTGGTATTTGCCCTCGCGCAATGGAAAGACAAACCCATGATGTGTGCCCGGGTACCATTCAATGCGGTAATTGGCGCCAGTAGTCTGCATATGTTTGTCCAGGGCTTCAACCATTTCTGGTGGTGCCCAGTCATCTGTCTCAGCCATGCCAAAGTACATTTCGCCCTGTATCTTGTCGGCATTTAGGTGAGGTGAATCGTCGGTATCAACACAAAGTCTGACTCCATGGAAGGAAGCTGATGCTTTGATGCGATCAGCGAGCTGTGCGGCCGCCGCGAAGGCGAAGGGGCCGCTCATGCAATATCCTGTGCAACCGACAGCGCCGTCACGCGCTGCCACCTGCGAAGCAGCAAAGTCCAGCAGTGCTCTGCAATCATCCACGACCATCGAATTGGAGAGACTATTCATATGACCAAACATAATCTCGCGACTTTCTGGCACACCATTAATCATGGGTTCCCGCGTGCGGCGATAGTAAAGATTGGGCAACATGTCGTAGTACCCTGCGGTGGCTATTCTTCGAGCCATATCATGAAGTTCTTCGCGGTACCCCGGTGCGTCCATCAAAAAAAGTATGACCGGATAGGGGCCACCTTCTTCCGGGTGTGAAATGAAGGTGTTCATGTTTCCATCGTTAGTGACAATATCGATTTCTGTGTCCAGCATTCTTAACACTCCTTGATGGTTTTTAGTCAGCGTTTATGGGTAGCTCGTGTAGCTCTTTCAAAGAGATCGATTGTCCGGTATCAGTCACCACCCTTGCGTAATGGCGCGATAACCGGCGAGGTTCTTCGACACCGCAGGCATGAGCGATGACACCAACTTCGTAGTTCATGTTGTGGCAGTAATTTTTGACACGTTCTGATTTATCGCTCACGACCAGCCCCTTCTGAAGCGAAGGGTTGTTCGTTGTAATCCCAGTAGGGCAGCTGTTCTTGTTGCATTGGAGTGCCTGAATGCAGCCCAAGGCAAACATGCAGGCGCGCTCGGCGCGATTGAAAGGCAATTCTTCTCGGTCCTGAGCAAAAAAATACTGTCGAAAGAATTCATCCATGTTCTCAAACAAGTAGCGGAAGCGCCTAACGACCGGGTAGTTCCTTCGAATAGCATGGGATGTTTGGGTGATATCGGCAATGTACATAACGATGATCAACGCTGTGAAACCAAGGACAAAACCATCGACCAATAGCGTGGTAACAACCTGAACATATTCGTGTAGACGGTTAAATTCCATTTCCTGTCCTTTGGGGCTGGTTTGGCCAGCATAAGTGGTTTTGATGCTTCATAAAACCATCTCGTGACATGCAAGATACGGGTAATTGGCGTA
>Ga0315327_10001422_pt1 | contig 12459 bp, 5 predicted proteins | sample M110032315metaG_FD_203460 | JGI IMG/M metagenome (GOLD analysis project Ga0315327, IMG submission 203460) | Ammonia-oxidizing marine archaeal communities from Monterey Bay, California, United States - M1 100m 32315 | ecosystem: Environmental > Aquatic > Marine > Coastal | place: USA: California... | reverse complement strand
CGCCGTGAGAATGAGTTGAGCGACAACCTGGGTGCCTGGGTCGTCAACCAGGGGTTGGAGTCGTGCGTAGTGAGCGGGCAGGGCCTTCGTTTCGAGTGCGTGCTCCATGGTCCGCACGGCCGCGGCGCGGATACGGGCGTCTTCGTCCCTGAGCGCGGCGAAGCTCGTGCCCTGGTCAAGTTTCCCCAGTCCGTCGAGAGTCCAGAGGGCATGCAGGCGGGCGAGCGGGTTCCCGTGCGATGTTGCCATCGCCTTGAGGGCGGGAGCGACGGCGTGGAGCTGGCGCGTGACGAGGAGGCTCTGGGCCGTATCGCGCCACCAACCGTTCGGGTGAGCCAGGGTGTGCACGAGCTCAGCGGGGCTGGCTTCGAGGAGTCTTGGGCGGGGTCCGCGGTTCACTCCTTCCCGGGCTACGCGGTAGATCCGGCCCCGCCCGATGTTCTTTTCGTAACCGGCCTTCAGGATCTGTTCGCGCAGATAGTCGTTGATGTAAGCCTTCTCTTGGATGATCCCATGGTACATGTCGACGAGGTAGAGGCACCCATCCGGCCCGGTGTAGAGATTGACTGGGCGGAAGTTGCCGTCGCTGGAAGAGATGAACTCGCCGAGGTTTTTCTCCTGCGTGTTGGTAAGCTCGATGTGACCGGAGTCGGCGTAGCGGACCCTGGATCGGCGGACGAGGCGGCCGACTGGCTCGCATACGAAGTAGTCTCCGGCGATGTCCTCCCCGAGGCGGTCGCCCCGGAAGAAGGTCTGTCCGCAGGCCGCGGTAAACACCTTGAGGGTGCCGTCGTCCTGGCGCGCCATGCCCGGGCCGGCTTGCAAGTCAGGCGTCACCATGCCGGGCCAGACGCTGAAGTAGTCGCCCATTCCCCGCACTGCGGCCGCCATGGGGCCCCGTCGAATCTGCCGGTCCGGATCGGGATGGTGATAGTGCGGCGGGACAAAGAGACCGATGGCGGGAATGGGATTGGTGGTGAAGAGGAGCCTGCCGTGGTTGTTCTGGGTCAGGCCCCACTGCCCGGCCACCATCACCGTTTCGGTACGGAGCTTGCGCTTGAGGAGCTGATAGCGCCGGCCGTGCTGGGAAGTTTGAATCCAGTTGTCGATTCCCCAGAGCAAGCCATTGGCCTTGTGCTCGACATTGCTGGTGCGCATCGAGAAGCGGTCGTAGACCCGCACTTTGCTGTCTGCCACCCCGTCCCCGTCGAGATCCCGGCAATACCAGAGATCCGGGGGTTCGCCGACCAGAAGGCCATCGTCGACAGCGAGGATGGCACGCGGTTCGACCAGGCCGTCGAGGTAGACCGTGTGCCTGTCCATCCTGCCATCGTCATCGGTGTCCTCGTGAAGGGAGATCCTGCCCACCGGGTCCCGGGCCCCGGTTCCCCCGATATCCTGCATGTAGCTGCGCATCTCGGCCACGAACATCCGTCCGTTTCCGTCCCAAGCCAGGGCCACCGGTTCACGGACCTGTGGTTCGGAGACCACCAGTTCGAGCTGGAAGCCGGGGGGAAGGTTGATGTGCTTCATTGATTCCCCGGGTGAGAGCGGCTTGAGAACCGGGCTTTTCTCGACGACACGATCGGCGGGTTCAGCGAGTCCCGTGAGAATGGTGGTCAGAAGGAGGGGAAGCGAAAGACGGGCGGCTCTCATGGGCTGGTCGAATGCTGCATGGCAGGAGTTCAAGATCAAGCGAACCATGCGTGTTCCCTGCGCTTCCGTCCTGCGGAGAATGACCAGATGAGTTTTTATCCGGATGAACCTCTGCGATTTGCCGATTTCGAGATCGGGATCATGGGCCGATTCAGGGTCGATTCTGAATTCTTCGTGATCTCTGTTTTGCGGTGGGTGGCGGGGAAAACAATTGATGCCTCGTCTCTCAAAGTAGAATTGAATACCGGTCCCGGAGGGGGTAGTGGAAGTGCCTCCCATCCGCCCATTGAACCTAGAGCCAATGACCAGAACATTTCCTGAACCAAGCCTCTTCTTCCTGTGTGCCTGTTTCCTGATCGAAGCGGGGGTTGCGTCCGCTCAGCCCACGGACAAGGAAAGGATGGAAGGGTTGAGGCAATACGCTGAGACCATTCTCAGGCAGGGGCGTGACACCTATGGCGAGGAACACACTCCGCTGTTCGTGGATGCCCTGGAAGTCAACACCCTGAAGGCCCCGGAGAAGATGTATATCCATCGGCTGGGAGGGCCCGGGCCGAGGTCGAAACAACCGTTCCAGCCGGTCATTTCCTCGAATCTCGCCTACCAGGGAAACCTCATGCGGTTTCTTGTCGGGATCAGCAACCTCACCGGGGCCTCCCGCTACCGGGAGGCCTGTAAGCAGTGCCTGCACTATTACTTTGAGCACTACCGGGTGCCGAACGGACTGCTCCAGATGGGCCATCACCGCTGGGTCAACCTGAATACGGACCGCTGGGACGGTAATGACTGGCCCGCCGGTAAGAGCGGGCACGAAATGAAGCGCGACTACCCTTACTATCCGATTTTCTGGGAGACCGATCCCGTTGCCACCCGCCGGATGCTGACGGCGCACTGGGACTCTCACATCCAGGACTGGGGGTTCATGAACTTCACCCGGCATGGCAGCTACGTGAAGGAGTTGAATGAGGAGACGGTCTGGAGCCAGCCGATTACCGAGCCGGTGGTGGGAATCGTGCAGGGGAACCTGACCTTCTTTGATTCGGGCTCCGACATCATCTATGCCGGGGCTCAGCTTGGACGCCTCAATAACGACGATCGCCCGCTTTTCTGGGCCCAGCGCCTCTATGCGCGCTACGCGGAGAGCGCTCACCCCGATACGGGTCTTCCTCCGTGGCATCATACCTCGCTGCGGACCTTCGGATCGGAAGAAGAGCCGCTGCCCGAGTATGCGCTGATTACCGAGGGATCGGCCGGCCTCATGAACAGTGGGGGGATCGCCATGCTACGACTGGGGGAGGAGCTCGGGGCCAAGGGGCGTTACTATCGCGAAACGATGCTCAAGCACCTCAAGGCTTATGCCAGGCATTGCTATCGGCCCGAGGTCAACCAGATGCGCAACATGCTCTTTGACGGAACGGATCTTGCCGAGCGGGAGAAGAAAAATGCGAAGTCGGGTGAGATTGTCAAAACCTCATGGAAGCCCTGGTCGCCGACCCCGACCAATATCCTTGCTTACGCCATCTGCTACCGCCAGAGCGGGGACGGCGGAATATGGGAGACCCTGCGGGCGATGTGCCGGGGAAATGATTTCGGGGACATCGGGGAAGGGGGAGGCAAGTCACCCCGGCTCAATCTCGGGACGACCCAGTCAAACTCCCTCCTCATCTTTCCCCTGGTGGAGATCTTTCGTGCCACTGGCAACCGGGGCTATTTGGATCTGGGCCGGACCATCGCGAACAATGCCTTCGGGAAGCACTTCCGGCCGGAGCAGGGGCTCTTCACGTCAAGTGAACTGCACCGTACTGCCAACCTGTGTTCGGCCGAACCGCTGGCCCTTCTCACCCTGGAAGCCGCGCTGCGCGGAAAGCCCGGGCAGGTTCCCTCCTACGTGGCCAGCAACGAGGGCGAACAGGTGCCATACCTGAGACCTCTCAAGTCGCGCCCCTACAATCCCAGCGCTTCTCACCTGTCCTATCCCTATACGGTCAAGGCCCTGTGTGATGACCTGCTCCCCGGTTCATCAGGCGATACCAGCGTTCCGGTGATGTCATGGGAAAATGTCCGCAAGGCCAGCGATGAAGCTATCGTGACCTTTCCCGACGTGCTCAAGGGGCCGGTGACCATCGTGGGGATGACCGACCAGGCAGAGGCCCGCAATTCGGTCAGCGGGATGTTCGTTGATTCACCCCACAGTTACACGTTCGCCGGTAACCTGAATGGCACCGGGGATCTGGCCGTCACCGTGTCACGGGGTGAACATTTCTGGTCCGAAGGATCGACCTGGACCACGACCGCCTGGTCGCCAACCGAAACCTACGACTTTGTCATGAACACTGCCAGAGGAGCCAGGCTCTCCTTCCGTGGTCTGGTTCTGGAAGTGCAGGGTTCGATTTCCTGGTGTCGCGGGGCCGGGATTATCAAGAACGGTGAGGGGACGGCCGAACTTACCGCCGATAACGCACCGCATTACAAGGCCGACCTGCGCAACAACCGGGCTTATCGTGCCCCCACGGTGGTGAATGCCGGGGTGCTCCTGGTCAACAACAAGACTGGTTCCGGGGTCAGCCCGAAATCGACCGTCCAGGTGAATCACGGAGGCACGCTCAGTGGTGATGGAGCCATTGGGATCGGTGGCAGCTCGGCTCTCGTGGTCGTGAATTCCGGCGGGAAGATCGCCCCGGGTGACGGAGTGGGCACCCTGACGTTCCGGGATGGATTGAAGCTTAACGACGGGGCCAGGATGGCCTTCGAAGTTGGAGAGAAGTCGGATCTTCTCAGGGTCACCGGGGGCACTTTCCAGGGCAGCGGGAAGCGGAGCGTGGTCGTTTCGATCAAGGACTCCGGCGGCATGAAAGCGGGCAGGAGTTACGACCTGATCGACTGGACCGGGGCCAGTTTCATCGACGTCGACGCGAACGATTTCCGGTTGGACAAGAGCTGCGTCTTCCAGGGCACCTTCCATCTCGTCGGGACCAGGTTGCAATTCAGTGTCTTCGCCCCGAGATTGACCCCTGAGACCCCGCCAGCCATGCCGCCTGCTCCTGTAGCAGTGCCCAGACCGGCTTTGCCTGCGGATCGCCAGCGACCGAAGACGCATTACACCTGGTCTAATGCCAGGGGTGGGGAGTGGACCAACCGAGGCAATTGGAAAGGGGAGAAAATTCCCAACCTCAAGGAGGCCGAGTGGGTGCAGTATGAATTCGAGAAACCGCGAAAAGTCTCGGGGGTACAGATCTACTGGTTTGCCAACGGCGGCGACCGCAAGGTCCCTGAAAGCTGGCGCGTCCTCTATCGGGACGGGGACGAATGGAAACCCGTCAAAGCCCTGGGTGATTACCCACTCGAAACCGACAGATTCAACGAGGTGAAGTTTCAACCCGTCGAAACGGAGAGCCTGAAACTGGAGGTCCATCTGCAATCCGGGATCTCCGCAGGTATCCAGGAATGGCGGGTGCTTCCCTAGAAGGGGCGCGAGAATGCCTGAGTAGAATGTTGTTTCGATCTGACCATCCCAGTTTTTTCAGGATGTCGATTCCACTGCAAAGGGGTGGCATCCGTATCCTGATTGCCATTGCGGCAACATTGTCGGGCCTGGAATTACCCCTGTTCGCGGACGAGCGCCCATGGCACGTCCCGGTGGAAGGATTTGTGGCTCCCGCGTCAGGGGAGCACCCCCGGCTTCTCTTCCGGCGGGGCGATCTTCCCGCCCTTCGGGCCAGGGCCGGGACCCCGGAAGGCCGGGCCATCCTCAAACGCCTGGGTATCCTGTTGGACGGTGGGAGCGGGGAGACGATGACGACTGTGTTCCGACCGGGTAAAGAGGTCGACAAGACCTGGCAGGAGAATCATCTGACCAAACCAGGGGTCTATACCCTGGGACATGCGGCTGGATACGGACTTCTCTATCAACTGACCGGCGAACAGAAATACGCTGATTTCGGACGCCTTTGTTTCGAAAAGGCTCTCGAGGGGGTGCCGGACCGGGACGGGCGCTACGGATTCCGCACCCCGGGAGGACCCTTGCGGGCCGGACCCTCGCTGGGATGGTACGCGGTGGGCTACGATCTCTGTTACGGCGGTTGGGACGAGGCGACCCGGGAGAAGTTTGGCCGCGCCATTGAGAGTTACTCGGAGGCGAGTTCCACTCCGCGCGAGCGCATCACTTCCGATCTGGAGGTTCTTGCCAAGGGAACAAGGTATATCGGGCCCTACTTCCGGCGGAACCGCGGGACCCCGCCCGGCAGCAATCATTTTGGGATGCAGGTGGGTGGAGCGTCCCTTGCCCTGCTTGCCATCTCCGGCGAGAAATGGGTCGACCAGCAGCGCGTGGACCGGCTCCTTGCCGCCTCGGAGAAGAGCATGATTCGTAACCTGACCGAAGGATTCGGTGACGGAGGATTTTTTGCGGAAGGTGACGGCACGGGATCGATGTCCTCCCAGATCGCCTTTCTCCCGGCCCTGCAGGCCTGGCGGAACGCCGCAGGCAGGGACTTCATGAACGTGGCCCGTCCCAACGCGCGCATGCTCAGCCTCAAGTGGCTTTACCAGACCATCGTTCGGGAGGGACAGCCCGACTTCTGGCCGGTTCGAGGCAAGTACCAGCAGAATGTCTGGTCCCGGCAGGGACTGAGTGGAGCCGGGTACTTCGCGATTGGATTCGGAGCCGTCAGGGAAGGGGACCGGTCAGCCATGAAATGGTATTATGATCGCTTCCTGGCTGCTGCCGATGTGGAGGCAGGGCATCCCTGTGATACCGCAAGCTGGTATCCGCACCTCGCGGTGTGCGCTTTCGTGAACTGGCCGACTGCAGCCGAAGCAAAAAATCCCGTAGACGTCCTGCCCCATTGCTACCGTGATTCAAAGTGGGGCTACTATCTCTGGCGCAACCGGTGGAAAGACGACAATGACACCGTGATTTCCGTCCTCCTCAATCGCACGGAAGGATTCGGAGGCTACCTGTTCAGCGAGCCTGACAAGGCGATCCACCTGAACTCGATGGACCGGCACCTGCAATGGGGCAAGGCAGTGACGGGTTCTCCGAGGCGCTGGTGGGTTTCCCCGGGGAGTCGCTCCAGTTCCTTGACCATGGCGGATGGAACCTGCCTGGCGGTCGACTTCACCGGAGCGAGCGGATCCGATGTGATGCTGGTGACGACCGGTCCAGCGGAGGGGACCACCGTCAACCTGCGCGGCACTCCGCTCACCTTCCACTTTCCGACGACCAGTCCTCCGGTGCTGGTGATGGAGGGAAAGAGGGTTCTCGTCGGCAAACAACAGATCAGTTTGGAGGAAGGCAACCTCGTTCTTGAGGTTGTCGACTAGTGGCGGGCAAGGGGGGCGGGAATCCCGGTGTTCCGGCCTTCCGTCACTTTGAACTTCGGTCCTTCTTGGGAGCCCGTTTGTGGGATAGGAGCCACTTGTAGAATTCCGGGTTGTTGTAGGTGCGGGTCCAGGAGTCGTGTCCGACCCCGGGATAAACAGTGAACTTGATGGTGGCGCCGCCCTCTTCAAGCAGCTTGATGGTCTTCTGCTGGTCCGCAAGCCGCACCACGTTGTCTCGGTCCCCGTGGAAGGCCCAGACCGGAAGGGAGGCAAAGGCCTCCTGGAGGGCCTTCTCGCCGGTAATCCGGTTCCCATGACCACAGATCGGGGCTGCCGCCGCAAAATAGCCCGGATGACGGCTTACGATTTGATAGGTTCCGAAGCCACCCATGCTCAGGCCGGTGATATAGATCCGGTCGGGATCGATCCGTCCGAGGCGCTTCTGCTCGAAATCCACGATGTTCTTCACCTTGTCGATGGGGCCCTCGGGGTGCCACCAGAACGACTTGGCGCTGTTCCTTCCCTTCCGGCCGTCATTGGGACACTGCGGAGCGATCATGATAAAGGGAAAGTGCTTTCCCTTTGCAATCAGCTTGGGGGGGCCGTGCACAAGCACGCGGTCGAGGTTGTTGCCCCGTTCGCCCATGCCGTGCAGGAAGACAACGACTGGCAGCTTGTCCCTGTTTGCCGCGTGCTCCTTGGGCAGATAGAGCCAGTAGGGGACCAGGTCGTCGTGCTTGGGAGAGATCGGGATCATCTTTCCCGCCTCTGGCTGGGCGGCGAAGGATCCCAGCGGGGCCAGGGGTATTCCTGCCAGGGCGATGGCTGCACGGATCATGTTCTTCATGAGATAAGGGTTCGAGGCCAGGCGGCCTTCGTCAAGTCCCGGGTGGCCCGGGAACAGGACAGGAAAAGGTCCGGTCAGGAGAAAACCGGCAGGACTGATCCATCGCACATGGGAAGGGGCCGATCTTCAATGTCGTGGATCCGACGATCCGGCGTAATGCCGAGGGCGTGAAAGATACTTGCATGCAAGTCCGCAGGAGTGGCGGCCTGGCTGGCGGGGAAGGCTCCGCTGTGGTCGGAGGTGCCGTAGAGGAGGCCCTCGCTCACGCCGGCCCCGGCCAGGGCCACGGTGTAGACCTTGGGGTAGTGGTCGCGGCCGCCCGATCCGTTGACCTTGGGAGTGCGTCCGAATTCGGTGAGCAACACCACGAGAGTATCATCGATTCGTCCGCTTTCGTGCAGGTCGTCGAGCAGGGCGGACAAGCCTTGGTCGAGCGGCGGCAGCATCTGCTTTTTCAGGCGGTTGTAGCCGTCCGCGTGAGTGTCGAAGTGGGCTCCCGCGCTGCCGTTCAGGTCTCCCGCGGCGGCGTAGACGGTGACGAGAGGAACCCCGGCCCCGGTCAACCGCCGGGCAGTGAGCAGGCTCTGTCCCAGGACGTGAGATCCGTAGCGGCGATGCTGGCGCTCAGGCTCATCATCAACCTTGAACGCCCGCCGGGTCTCTTCATCTAGAAGCATGTCGAAGACCCGTTGCTGGTAGTGTTCGAGAGGTTCGGTGGGTTGGGCGCTGCCGGAAAGCCGGGTCAGGAGGTTCCTGCGGTCTGCGAGGCGTTTCTCATTCACTCCCTCGATGAAGTCAAAGGAGAGATGGCCGGAGACTGGAGACTTTCCATCGTAAGGCTTACCTTTGTCGGGCTTCATGATGACCGGGTCATACTTCATTCCGAGGAATCCCGCATGTTGGCCGTTGGCCCATCCGCCGTCATAGATTGGGTAAGGAAGGGCCACGTTGCCCGGGAGTTTGCTCTCCGGATCGTGCCGGGCATGGGCCACCATGGAACCGATACTGGGCCAGTCCTTGCGGGTCCGGGTCCAGTTCTTGTCCGGTTTGGCGGGGGCATGACCGGTGAGGTTCCAGTAGGCAGCGGAACGGTGCGAGGGCGCATCGTGGTGCATGCTGCGGATCAGGGTCATGCGATGGACCTGCTTGGAGAGCAGGGGCAGGTGCTCACAGACGTGGTAGCCCGGGATGGTTGTGGGAATGGATCCGAAGGCGCTCTTGATGTCACTGCCCGCATCTGGTTTGAGATCAAAAGTATCGATATGGCTCAGGCCACCCCAGGCGAAGATAACGATGCAGTTGCGGGCCTTACCGAAGCCCTTTGTATCCGGTGGCGCGATGGCATTGGCGGCCTGTGAGAGGGAAAGGTAGCCAGGCAGGCCCATGCCGAACGCTCCGGCGCGAAGGAGATCCCGGCGGGTGAGGGAGGTTGGCCTTGTGAACCGGCGCTTGCTCATTGGTGAAATTACTTCTGGTCTCTTGGGATTCTCCCGTTTCCCGGGACGTGCGAGTGCCAGAAGTCGTCCTCGACTCTTGATTGTCGCATACTCCTGCTCATCGGATAAGCGGGAAATCCTCTTTCAGAGCCTGGGTGAGTAGTCCGACAATGCTACCGAGTTGCCTCCTTTCGGCTCGTCAGTTTCCGGGGATCTCTCCACGGTTGGGGCATGAACCGCGGATGGCAGGTTGTTTCCGTGCTCCTCGCGGCAGGGACGCTGGAAATTTCGGTGCAGGCTGGGGATGAGAAACCTTTTCATGAGATATGGGAGGAAGAGGTTCCGGTGATGGGACACCTTGCGGTGGCAATGGATGGGACGGTGATGGTATTCAAGGAGGAGCGCACTCGGAAGCGGGTGGAGGTGAAGCGCAGCGAGGACGGGGGGAGGACATGGAGTGATCCGATCGTGGTGGGGGAGCGGGTCCCGATCGGGGCCGACATGTCCGACGACGGACGTTACAAGGGAGAACACGTGGGCTGGAGCGAGCTCGGGAATGTCACGGTGGACGAAACCACCGGTGAGATCATGGTTTTTGCGATGGGGCTGGCTCCGAGTCGAAACCTCTATCGGAGCCGGAACCACGGAAAGACGTGGCAGACCGAGAAAACCTTGATCCGGCCCGATCGGAATGGGTGGCTGGCGACCACCTATTGCTGTGACCCGGGAATTACCCTCCGGCACGGTAAGAGGAAAGGTCGGCTTCTGATGCCTTCCCAGGTCTTCGTGGGGTCTGTGAACGAGGGCGGCAGCCGGACCTACCTGAACAAGGGACAGGGGCGCAAGTTCTTCGCCAAGCGCTACAGCAATGCCCTCTACAGCGATGACGGGGGCAGGACCTGGACCCCGAGTGAGCCTTTTCCGCTCCTTGGCAGCTCGGAACCGGGCCTCCTTGAATTGCAGGACGGCCAGATCTACTATAACGCCCGGACACACGTGCGCCCTGGAAACAAGCTGGTGGGCAAAAGTATCGACGGCGGAGAAAGCTGGGTGGAGGGACGGGAGGACGATGAACTCTTTGATGGGCCACCCGATGTCTACGGGTGCAAGGGAGCCCTTGCACGGCTCACCCTCGGGGGCCGCGACATCCTGCTCTTCAGTTCGCCCGGTCGGAAAGACAGACGGGATGATATCACGGTCCGTCTCAGTTTCGACGGGGGTGAGCACTGGCCTGTCCAGCGTCTGGTCAGGGATGGTCCGGGCAATTACACCTGGCTGGCGGTGGGCCGGAAGGGTACTCCCAGTGAGGGGTTCATCTACCTCCTCTCCAACAAGGACTGGATGGCGCGATTCAACCTCGCCTGGGTCATGGAGAAGCAGAGGCAGCGCTAGAGGGGCCGTAGCCCCGTCAGTCCCCTGCTGTTTTAAGGCCAGTTCATGACCAGGGGCCGGGGGATGGGTCCGCCGATAAGCAGTTGAAATCCTGTTTTTGCAGGGAATTGAGGATTAATTCGCCCCGACAGGCAGGGCGGGTGCCCGGTCTCTTGAAAATCCGCCCCACGGATTGCGGTTGGCAATTGTAGACATGAAAAATTCTATCATGACGGTAAAAAAACTATTCAACCGATCCTGCGGAATCCTCATCGGAACCGCTTCCATGGCAATTGCTCAAATCGACCCCGATATCATCGCGGTTGATCCTGTGGATCCTTTCCTGGACCCGTTTATTCTCGATATCCCGGGGAGTCCCGATATCCCGATTAAACTTGATTTTGATTACGGGGATGCTCCGGACAACCCTGATGTCATTCCCAGCTATCCGACCCTCCATGCCAATGACGGTGCCCGCCACTTTGTCTTGGTCCTTCCGGATGGGTTTGTTCTGAAACTCGGACCCAACATTGACACCGAACTCGACGGCCAGCCCACTGCCCTTGCCTCGGGGGATGATTCCATGGGTCCGCATGATGACGAAGACGGGGTCATCTTCCTGACCCCGCTGCAGCCGGGCCTGCCTGCCGAGATTGAAGTGGAAGCCTCGGGAGATGGCCGGCTCGATGCCTGGGTTGATTTCAACCTGAATGGGAGCTGGATGGATCCCGGTGAGCAGATCTTTGCCAGTGAGCCCCTGGCACCGGGAATCAACTTTTTGAACTTCGCGGTCCCAGCGGGAGCGATCCCGGGAGACACCTTTATCCGCTTCCGTTTCAGTTCTAATGGAGGGCTTGCACCGATCGGCACTGCTCATGATGGGGAAGTTGAGGATTATATCGTCAAGATTGAAGACGATCCCAATCCCAATCCGAATGATGAAACCGACTGGGGAGATGCTCCGCAGAACTATCCGGTTCTTGCCGCGGACAACGGAGCCCGCCACTTCCTCACCAATGATCTCATGCTCGGAACCATGGTTGATTCGGAGGGGAACGGGCAGCCCAGTGCCAATGCCATGAGGGATGACATCGATTCCGCGATTGATGATGAGGACGGCATTACCTTTACCTCCTCGATCTCTCCCGGCGCCAATGCCACGATCGTGGCCGTTTCCACCATGCCCGGACGACTTGACGCCTGGATCGACTTCAACCAGGACGGGGACTGGACCGATCCCGGTGAGCAGGTCTTGGCCAGTGCGCCGGTTGTGGGTGGTCCAAACAGCCTCAACTTCCTCGTTCCTGCTTCGGCCTCCACGGGGGGAACCTTCGCGCGCTTCCGTCTGAGTTCGGGGGGCGCCCTCAGTTCGGAGGGTGGGGCTTCCGATGGCGAGGTGGAGGATTACAGGATTGGCATCGAACAGGGTTCTCCCAATGGCGAACTCGACTGGGGAGATGCTCCTGACAAACCCTATCCCACCCTCGCCGCGAACAACGGAGCGGTTCATCTCATTGCCAATGGCGCCTATCTTGGAGTCAGGGTTGACCCGGAAGCAGATGGACAACCTGACCCGTTTGCCCTCGGCGATGACAATGACGGCAGCGATGACGATGATGGAGTGACCTTTTCTTCCTTGCAGCAGGGCAGCATAGCCCAGGTCCTCATTCAGGCTTCCACCAAGGGCTATATCAATGCCTGGATCGACTTCAACCAGGATGGAAGCTGGGGAGCGGGAGAGCAGATCATTCTGAATTCTATCGTGGTGGCTGGACCCAACCTCTTCAGCTTCGCGGTGCCCTCTTCCGCAGTGGTGGGGAAAACCGC
>Ga0315327_10001420_pt1 | contig 12460 bp, 15 predicted proteins | sample M110032315metaG_FD_203460 | JGI IMG/M metagenome (GOLD analysis project Ga0315327, IMG submission 203460) | Ammonia-oxidizing marine archaeal communities from Monterey Bay, California, United States - M1 100m 32315 | ecosystem: Environmental > Aquatic > Marine > Coastal | place: USA: California... | reverse complement strand
CGAGGTGCTTCAAAGGTTTGAGTTTCGGCAGCCAAACCTTCGTATTTGTGTAGGCAAATTGGCCCACAAAAATGTCGGCCCCTCACAGTAAAAGTTTCACCGATAGAACCACATTGGGCGCACTTCAGTTCTGTGACTGTTTCTCCTTCTGCTCTTTTACTCCTCTCGGCTGGAAGTTTTGGTGTCTTTCCCAAAACTTTGTAAATCTCATCTTCAGTTGCTCCTCCAAGGTATTTGTCCGTAGCACGGTCAAAGATTCCATACTCATTCAGTTTCATTCCCATTTTCTTGGCTCGCATCCTCATACCGATATTGTAACCTGCGGGTCCTGTAAAGTAAAGTTGTGCGGCTCCCCATCCTTTCGGGGAAGATACTCGGAAATCCACCTTCCGGCCATCAATAATAACTTGGGTTTTCTTCTCACCTATCCAATTTACGGCGGACGGGTTGATAGCCTTCACCATATCGGGAAGGGTAACTCCTTTCTTTGGAATTATGATTACATCCAAATCTCCGGGACGAGAAGAACCTCGGCGATAACTACCGCAAACTTCAACTCGGTCTGTATAAGGAGCCACGAGTTTCTCAACCTTGTCTGCCAAGGCTTCGGCTTCCGGACGAGTCATCCGTTCGGTATCTTCCCTATCTTCGGCGGAGAATGATTCATCGGTTTCGGCCCACGACTTAATGTATTCTTCTTCACCATCTTCAACGACTTTATCCCAATTATACTCAACTTCCACATCCTTGCCATCGTCATTATTGAAATGCCAATAGCCACTTCCGCTATCGCCTTCGTCATACATTTCTTCTTGGACTTTTTCTTCCACTTGAGAACCAATGTCCCACTCGTCCACATCTATATCGTCAGGGCTTGTTCGCCAATAGTAATTGACGGTGGTGTTTTCCTCAATAGAAACCATCCGGCCACCATCCCAAGAGAGTTCACCGTCACCTTCTGCCTCCAAAAGTTCGGGATGCTTTTCCGCTGCTATCCCGTAGGTGTATAGCATGAATGCAGTTAAGCCAGCCAAACCAGCAATTGAATATCCAATACTTTTAGGTCCGGGCATCTTGCCTGTGTAGGTATCTTTGGCCACGACGATGGCGGAATATGTATTCCACCCTACCAATAAGAATGAAGCCGTGACTAACGCATCCATAGAATAAGATTGACCAGCCGACTATTTAATGGTGGGCTTCACTACTCCGTAGTGGGTGCTTCCTCGGGAACAATGGCTTTCTCGCCAATCTCGCATATTCCCGAAGGACAATCGGACATGGCAGTTCCAATCATGGTATCATCTTGATTTATCAAATAATCAATGGCCTCTTGAGCGGTCATTGGCTTCAAGGGTTCATTTCCTCGGCTACCGGAACGATAAACTGTTGTTCCTTTGAGTTGTGGTCCATATTTTAACATCATTTCTCCAAAAGTTTCCACGGGATAATCGTTTGGGACATTGATTGTTTTAGAAACTGCATTATCTATGTGCTTTTGGCAGATAGTTTGCATTCTCAAATGAGATTCAACATCAATATCCATTGCTCCTACAAATACTGAGGCTAAATGTTCCATATCTCCGCTCTCTCGGTAAAGTTTCTCAAAGAGTGGGTCAATAACCACTTCTGTCTTCAAGACCCTATCGTTGCTTCCTTTTGCATCCGCATAATAAGTGCGTTGATAGCCGGGTGCAAAGATTGGTTCAATACCGGATGAGGTCGCTGCAAGAATACTTGTGGTTCCTGTCGGAGCAATTGTAAGCACGGCACAGTTTCTCATGCCATATTCTTTAATCTTGCTTCGCAAACTTTGTGTTAGAGTTTGGCAAAAGCCCGACTCAAGGAACGGTTCTGCTTTGAAAGATGGGAAACAACCTTTCTCGGCTGAAAGATAGGTGGATGCTTCATAGGCTTTCTTCTTCATGAAGTTGAAAACTTGGTCCACTTTCTTTCTTCCTTCGCTCCTATCATAACGAAGGCCAAGTTTGACGAGTGCGTGGCCGAGGCCCATAACTCCTAATCCAATTCTGCGGACATCCTTACAATTCTTTTCAATTTCTGCGAGCGGGTATGTATTCACATCCAAAACATTATCAAGGAATCGCACACCGAGATTAACGGAATCATTCAAGTCGTCCCAATCAAAATCCGTTCCTTCTGCGTTGATGTGTTGAGCAAGATTGATGGCTCCAAGGTCGCAACAACCATAGGCTTCAAGCCAAATCTCACCACAAGGATTTGTGGAAATAAGCGGCTTGTGATAGTGAATGTTATTCATCTCGTTGGCAAGACCAATGTTCAAGATTCCGGGTTCTCCGGATTCCCATGCGTTCTGAACCAACATATCCCAAACTTCTTTGGCTGGATATGAAGTCACGGTGTTTCCTCTCCAAACAACTTCAATGTCCTCCTCATTCTCAACTGCGTCAAAGAAGTGTTGGTCCACCAATACGCTGATATTAGCATTCTTCAAAGTTTGGTCTTTTTGGTGTTTGATGAGTGGACGAAGGACCGCCTCAACGATGTCTGCATCTTCGGGGATTTCCTCGGAGAATGCAATTTCCATCATGGCCTCACGCTCGGCTTGGGGAAGATATGGGAAGGCAGAAGTTACGGCTGCTTCAAGGGCGGCTTCATCTTCTAATTCAACTTTGTTAAACTTCTTGCTCAGGAACTCCAACAGGTCACCATGATTGTAGGCTAAACACATCATCAAGGCTGTTCGGCGACCACCGCCGCTCTTAATAACTTCACCTGTTTGATTGATAACTTCCATCAAGGAAACTGCTCCGGTAGCCTCGCCACCGGTTCCCTTGATTGCGGTTCCTCGTGGGCGTATGGGTGAGAAGTTCATTCCCACACCACCACCGGTTCCGGAAATGACGAGCATATCGCTCACAGTCTTTCCCCAACCTTCACGGCTGTCTTCAGTAGGCACTACGAAGCAATTAAGGAGTTGTCCTTTTGGGCGACCACTTCCATACCAAATCCGTCCGCCGGGAATAAACTTTGCTGATTGAAGGGCCTCGGTAAAACGAGTTTCCCACTTGGTCCGAGCACCATTGACTTCGGCAGTAGCGATATGACCTGCGACCCGCTTACACGCCTCCTCCCAACTCTCCTCACCATTCAAAGAATAGCGTTGGCTGAAAATTACGGCGGCAAAATCGGAGGGTGTATAGTATTCGGGCATGGTTCATCACGGAGGTGTAGTCATTGTAACTTTCAGATACTTAAGACTTGGCATGAGGGCCGTGAACGGCTGACCTGACGGCAGCATAAACAAGACTCAAGACCTATGTATTCAAGACCCTACTTGATTCTTTGGAAGATAGTGGGCGTTCGGCCATTGGCTCTTTCCACTACCAAAAAATCTCGGTCCTTCATCATCTTGGCACTCAATTCTCTCTTGGTCGGCATCTCTCGCCTTCCGGCATCAAGAAGCCGCCCTACGAGGGCTGGCACACTTATCATTTCTTCAATGGCCACTAATGCTTTGGCGGCCTCATAATTTGTCGGTTTCGTTCTCATGGTATCAACTCTTGGTCATTCTTGGGGCTACTACGGCAGCAAACTCCAACCCTTCGGTTTGAGTCCAATTTATTCTAAGTGGTAGGTCTTGACCTCCCATAATAGTGGCATCGGATTTCTTCGCTGCGTGTAGGAGGGCTTTAACATTGGCTACGGTGAATGAAACTACCGCATCTTCTTCACTAACCCAATCGGTGGGTTCGGGATTCCATTCAATGGGTTCTTCGCCGTGCATGGCTCGGAGATAAAGTTTGTTGGTTCCAGCAATTACCTTGAAATCTTGGACGGTATCGGGAATTGTCCGCACAAAATCTTTCAATCCTTTAGTAGCCACATTTCCACTAAACTTGAATCCATCATCGGGTTCCGGAAGTTTGGCGACTTGTTTGATTAGGTCAAGTTTGACTAATCGGACGGTTCGGCGAATTGCATTGGCGGCTATCGTCAATGTCTGCGGACTTTGACTATCATATTCCAAGGATAATATATCCTTGGTAGTCAAAGTCTTGGTAATATCCTTGAGCCTCTCCAAAACAATTCCAAGTTTAAGTGGGCTTTGTGAAGCCTTGAATTGATATTCAGAAAATAAGACTTCGTTTGCCTTAACTCGCAATACCGAAGTATAGTCATTGTCTAAGCACTTAACAGTCATGCCGGTGCTATCAAACTCAAAAACTGCTTGCTCATTAAGAGCCTCTAAGCCCTTGAGTATGTCTTTGAAGGGTCCGGCTAAAACGGTAGCGTGGAGCACGGCCATAGGCTATCTATGGCGCAATTACCCACTTAAAGCAATCACTCAAACTTGATGTTGGCGAGTTTCTCTTTGAGAGCGGCGATTTCTGCCTCCATATTCTCATAAGAAGTCTTTGGAACGGATACCATTTTATCACGGATTCTTGGAATCTGTGTTGAACCTCGGCGACCTCGGGGGCGTGTTGGAATAGCGAGTCTATCCAACCAATTTTGGATAGTCATTGGTGATACTGCACAGTCGTTTCCAATTTCAGTCATGGTCCGGTTCTTAGTGAGGTATTCATCAGTCAGCCATGTCTTGCTGCGGTAATTTGGGGCCGTAGGGGTCGTCATATTTACCCAACCTCTCTTTCACCTATTTAAGTGTTGGCTTATCGGAACCAACCCTTATTTATCATCTTGAAAACTATCGCCATACTCCCAAGATAAATCCCCAAAACTAAGAGGACTAAAACGAAGGCATCCATGAGCCTCACAAACCCTTCAGTTTCCGTTCCTCTTTGCTCCAACGCCAACTATCCCATACCAAAAACAAGCCCGCTACCGACAAGGCAGTTCGTAGGGCCGACATATTGGTTCGCTTCTGAGAAAGGTCCGTCCGAACTTCGGCTAAATCTTCCGTTACATCCCCTTCTGCGTCATACCGAGCCACATTGTCTAATACAGTCCAACAGTCCATACAAACCTCGTGGTAATCATCATCGGACTCTATGTGTGTGTCCCAACATTCATGGCAGACGGCTTTACCACACCGCCTACAATTTTTGAAATAGTCAGCATCATACGGTAGGTCATCGGATTCATTACACACCTCACACATTTGTCCGGACGAGCCTGTTCCCGCACTCGGAATTGAAGAAGGAAAAGGCACCCTATCGGCGAATGATTCTGCACCCCATTCCAAATCGGGATATTCATTTCGCATTTGTCTTTGGGTTTCTTCCATTTGTTCCTTTGTGAATTGTTTGCATCCTTTACCGGGTTTGCATCGTGCATTACCCGCCATTATTTCTATTTCATTAAAGGGCTTTGCTTCTCCACAATCCCTACAATGAGAACCAATCCACCTTGAATCGGCGGAGAATGATTCTGCCGCCATTCCATCTCCTAAGTATTGAGGATATTCTTTTTTGAACATCTCCCATAGTATCTTTTCGGCTCTTTCTTCATCTTCTTGATACTGTGCATAAAGGTTCACTATGGTATAGAAGTTCTCACCATCCTCCCAATTCCCGTCTTCATCACAATGTTCCGCCTTTGGTTCTTCATCAATAGCATACATCGCTCCCCTGTCTATTTGATTCTCAATATCCCAACGAGCCACCTTTAGTAATTGTTCATCTGTATAATCATCATCAGCATTGAAGGATTCTGCGTAGTCCTCATCACAGTTACAAGAGTCCAAATTAGAAGCACAATCCATACACCAATTATCGGGAAACCGAGTCCATGAACCCGAACTTTCGCATCGTGCCAACCACATATCGTGCGATTCTCTATTCAAAGGTAATTTTCTATCGTTTTTGTTTTTGTTCCAACTTCTGTTATCATGTAAAATCGCATAAGGAGAATCCCGACCCGAATTAACGATGGTGAAGTAATATCCTTCAGCACTAACGCCCTTCAATTTCTTGTAATCTCCTTTGGCTGTGTATTCCATTTCCCTTATTCCTTCGGCGGAGAAGGATTCTGCATTATAGTCCTCAAACTCCCAAACTCCGAAAGCCTGTCCGTCAGCATAACAGTCTTCACATCTCGCATAGACCATAATGCCGCCTTCAAACTCTCCATCATAGTCTGTATCAGTTATCTCAATGTTCAAATGGCGACAAGGAAGCGGCTCATCACTTCTCCAATCACAAAGAGGACAAACCAAATAGCGGTCAGGGTCTTGACTTATCTTTGCCCTCTCACAAGAAGGACACATTTCATTTTCTTCGGCGGAGAAGTCGTCTTCTTCTATTGCGCCTCTCGTAAATAGTATAGAACCGCCGGAATCCTTAAACCACCGCACAGTATCTAATTCCCAACCCTCATCAATAATTTCTTGTATGTCTTGTTGTCCCAAAACCACATAATCTTCATCGTTAAAATTGATTATCAATACCTCTCCGCTGATGTAGGGATAGCCAAGAGGTTCCACAACAACATTCTCTATGTCTTGCCACTCCGAAATTGACTTAGGAGCCTCGGCGGATTCAGACTCAAAACTACCGTCCGCTTTACAATCGGGGCATAACCCCTCAACCAATTCAAAGCGGACATCATTTGGACTAATAGAATATCCACATGAAATGCAATCGGTTTCATCCCCTGTGTAATTTTGTCTATCTTTCATCATCCAATAGTCATAACAGTCTTCACAACGGTCAAGTCCTTCATAACTAATCGCTTCATCATAGCCAATCTTTACTTCGCAATCTTCACAAGTTGTGGTGTCTTCATCTTCTGCGGCTTGGGAAATTATCATGGCTCCATCTTCGGAATAAACATCGTATTCGGTATCGGCGTAATCATACATCAAAGCGGAGTATGCGTCCTGTTCGGTGAGCATATCGTCATCATCCAAGTCTATACCTTTTCCATCCGCCCATCCCTCAAGATAGTCCTTTATGGCTCTCTTTTGTCCCTTATCGGATAATTGTTTGAATGTGAAATGTTGGTGAGATTCAGCGGAGAATGATTCTGCATTCCTATACATGGGCGAGATACTCCATTGGTGAGGGTGAACAACATGGTTGCAGTTTTCACATTGAATCCTCCCGATTACCATTAGGCTTGGCTCCCCACAGGCGGGGCAATCATCTCTCCATGAGTTGGTTTCCAAGGGCCTTGTGCCAAGTCCATTTTCTTCAGCGGAATAATGCCGGGGCATTGTTTTTGCTTTTGTAATGCAATCCTCACATAGAAGAAATACCTCATAATCAGGTCCCAAGTCTTTTAGGTCAGCAAATCCAACACAAACTGTGCATTCATCTTTATGCACAGGTGGCATAAAGGTTTCTGCACTATTCATAACATTCTGTATGTAAGGTGCTATCAACCCGCAAGCCTTACACTCGTAAGAGTAGGGAACCCAATCATGCTCCAACGATGAAGTCTTCCAATTACGAGAACAATTCAAATCACTCATAGGTGTGCTATCTCCATAACCACATTTGGAACAACCAAGATACTGCACCCCATAAGAGTCATTCCCTGCTTCCATCCTCCCCTCTTTACAGGAAGGGCAAACATCATCATGGGTGAGAATACTCTTGCCACCTCCAATCAAATATTCCTTATCCACAGCCCAATCCGCAGCCTTATCGGTTTCTGCCTCATATTTGACTTCGCTCAAGAATTGATTGGTGCGAAAGTAATCGTTCTCCTTCAACCAAGGCGTAAAGTATGAGCGGGCTTCCGCATCGGGAGTCTTACTCATCACGAGCCATAGTTTTCCGGAAAAGGAACTTGTTTTCGGGTCGTAAGTTTCTTCATGGCCGCTATCAACCCTGACGATGGAATCAGGAACAAGTGATGCAACCTTTTCGGCGTGGGCTTTGGAAGTAGTATTGAAAACATTATGAGGATATTCCCCTGTTGAGGGGGCGGAATATGCTTCTTTCGGCCCTCCAACAACCCATGATAAAGTTAGGATACCTGCGACTATTCCGGCTTGTGCAAGAGTAACCTTCATATTATCCGTTCCGCTAAACGACTACTTAAGGTTGTTTAGATGAGTGATGAGTCATAATTAGCCAACGGCCTCGCCTATATTGGAACACGAATGTATAACGAGCATCCACTATGGATTTCTTCTTCCCGTCATGAAGTTCAAAGGTATAAGTTCCGTCCACAACTTTTACATTACCAAAGTTTTGGACCGTCATGCTGGTTATCTTACCGCAAGGTTTCTTCTGCACAAACATTTCAAAGTATTTCCGGATTGCTGCTTGCCCTTCTGCAATTTCCTTAGCAACTGTCCCTAACAATATGCCATCGGGCGCATAAAGTGATACGATAGCATCCACATTATGAGTGCAAAGAGTATTTAACCAATTCTGCACGGCTACACTTACATTGTTATTTGCTTCTTCCGCCCGAAAGGGTTGATTGCCGAAAAAGTTGTATCCGAAAGCCATCTTACCGCCCCCGCTTGTTAAACCCGGCCAGCGTAATGATAATGGATAATGCAAACATTCCCGCAATTGGGATAAGTAAAGCCCTCGGATTAGGAGATTCTTCTATGACTTCCGGCTCGCCCTCTTGGGAAGTTTGAGTAGCAACAAGCGTAGTTTGAGTAGGTTGTTCCTCTCCGCCGGGTCCCAACATTGTTTGAGCATTCATCACTCTATGGCTATTGCCGAAGAAGTCGTGGCCAAAGGTCATGTAGTGTGGTTATCCACACGACTACTTAATATCATCTTTGGGTGATGCCACGAATCTCTTGCATGGCTTCGTCAATTTCGCACAAAGCCTCATCAAGTTCCATTGTGGCGTGGCCGGGAGCCAAGAGGTTCAAGTCATTCATCTTCATATCCACTTCTTCTGCCAACGAAAGGGCCTCTTGCACCACTAACTGCAATTCCTCTAATTGGTCCATGCGGTCTGCTAATTCTCTCAACTCGTTTGCGTCCATGTGCCTCCGAGGGGGAGGTTGGTAATAAACTTTACGGTTGCCACGGCTGGCGGACAAATAGATTCCGATTACATCGTAAGTGAATGGGCTTGCCTTCGCTATTGGTGGTGGTTGGTGAGCCAACTTCAATCCTTTGATTACAAATAATACAGTAACTCATCATTCTTCCTCATCTTCATCTTCAAAGAATACCTGATAATTTTCTGCCGCCGTGTGAACTCGGAGATAACCACCTGCGGCTATCTCCAACATTACCTCTCCGCAAGGGCATTCGGTTGTATCGCCAAACTGCGCCCTCACGCGCGTATGGCACTTAACGCATTGAATAATTGGGTGTTTTCTCATGAAATATCTCCAAGTGTAGTCTGTTCATCGTCCTTCTTACTACTTAGTGGTTTCCGCATAGTTTCCACCCATTCCGCATTAAGGAAGTTTTGCACATCCTCAAATCTTTTCATCCCCACAATACCTGCCGTTTTCGCCTCCGGCCAATTGTTCACCATCTCCACAAGATTCCCATAGTGGGTGTATATTTTCTTGGCGGTGGTGCGTCCTACTCCGGGAATTGACTCTAAAAGTGCATGGTGTTTGTTCCGAGAAGATGCAACCATCGTTGGTTTCCTCACTAAGACCCCAAATTGGTCATTCTCAATTCTTTGTCCGATAGATTTTAACCATCTCAGGGAACTTTCCTTTCCATCGGTATAGACTACCGGACACACTTCCGCTGAGAATCTATTGAGGGCGGCTTGAAGATTCTTGATTTGTTGGCGGTCTTTGGTATAGACAGCCTCCTTTCTTCCTTCAACCAAAAGTATGGTATTTGGCGTAGCCAATAACATTCGGGAAAGTTGGTCTTCCAATCTTTTACTGCGAAAAGAGGAATACGCATCTCCCCAAGTCTTCCTTTCCACTAACCAAACTTTATCGTCAGCGACAATTTTGAAATCTCCTTCAGGCAGGGCTTCATGAGTCCCACCAAGGTGCAGGGCGAACCATGCGTCTTCGTGAATATCAATGGTATAAGCAATGCTCGGCATAGTAAAATCAAAGGGTGATGACTTACTTAAAGATAATCCCATGGCTCATTGGAGAGGATTCCAAAGAATACTATGAACAGCATTCCCCAGCAAAAGAGGTCAGACATTACTCCTCCTCTCCGTCACCCATTGGTTCCGGATATTCCCACTCACTCTCTAAACCACTTGCCAATCGGTCAAGGTGTTTGGCGTATTCGTCTGAAAAATCCGGCTCATCCTCACCTGAAAATAGAACAATTTTATATTCACTTCGCCATGCGAGGCCCATTTGGTGAAGGATTGATACAAGATGATAAGTCATTCTGTCGTTGGTTTCACTTTGAGGCCCCATTCGCTCAAGAGCGTCCAAAATCAGACGATGTTCAATCCTAACTTCTTTGGGCGGCATATCCATACAAAGACAATAATGCTTTTTCCTACTTGAAGGTTCTTTCAGCCCCAAGAATCACAACACTCATCCGAGCAATACCACTCGTCACCTTTCTTAGTCATTCGGATAACGGCAGCATCAGTCGGCATGATGGTTTTTCCACACTTGGGATAACTGCACTTCATTCCATTTGGCACTTAACCACCCCACTTGTCTTGGTTCTTTTGATAAGTAGCCTTGAGGCGAGCAAAAGCGTCTTCCTCTTGGTCGGTTCCAAGCATGATAGAAAGGTAATGAACGGCATCCATGATTGCATCATAGTCTTTGCGGAAATCAGTTATCAATTTAAGGTCCGTATCCAACATAATTACTCCTCCTCGTTGAGTTTCTTCAATTGCTCTTGAGCAACCTTCTGTTGTTCAAGTATTTCTCGGCATTGCGGTAGCCCTTTTTGAACCCCTGCCGCCCATAATTCAAAGTCGTCATTTTGAAGGCCAACAACCATGATTTCCCGACCTTCGGGTGAAAAGAGTGGAGTCATGGCTTCGGCCATACCACATAGGGAACAGATTTCTTCGTTGTTATCAAATCGGGAAAGTGCGCCGGGGTATCTTCCTTTGTATTCCTCACTTGGCACGGCTCCATCACAGATGGGGCAAAACTCGTTTCTATTCATCCGCCCAACTCCCTGTATATGCTTCACACGCACAAGCGTCCAATGGTTCGCCACAAGGGGCGCACACTCCGTTCTTCTTGCCTTCAATTATAGCATCATCTCGTGCCTTTGCCGCAGCCTTAATCTTTGCGAGGGTCTTAGCGTCCATGTGTTACCCGAGGGCATGGTAGTATTTAACCTTTGCCCCTCAGACCACAAAGGGCAACCTAATGATATGACGAAACACCATACAAGAGTCCCGATGATTGGTGATTAGAACTCCGTTACCATCCACGACTGATTCCATAGTTTTGTATTGCTCTCCACGCATTGCGCCGGATTGTTGCTTTTCAACCCGCCTCCAATAATCTCCGTGTGCTCTAACAGTAGCAGCCATAGATAATTCTTGTTCTGCTCTAAATGTTGAAAGTTTGGAGGTCACAACTTCAGGGTCCGCCACCACCACGGTAGTCAAATACTCATCAGGTATGTCTTCAAGACCCTTGGTGGTTCGGAGTAAGGCTGCCGCTGCGGAATTACCGAGATTGGGAATGCCCGGAATGTTGTCGGATGGGTCACCAGCGATTGCCTTCCAATCTGCATACTTTGAAATTGGGATACCGAGGCGAGCCTCCACTTCCTTTTGAAGAATCTCAACTTGAAAGTTGTGGATTCTGACTTTAGGATGAATGTTCCAACATTGAAAGAGGTCGGAATCAGCACTCATGACTAAAACTTCGGTTTCCTTTGGAATCCGTGCTAACTCCTCGGCAATAAGGTCATCGGCTTCCTTAGAAGTTTCGTAAAGTGCTTCCCAACCTTTGCCCATCTCATCCGGGTTGAAACCGAGGTCTGCAAAGTTTTGGCGAATGTCGGGGATTTTGCGTTCTTCGTCTGTGTCCTCCTCTTGTTCCGAACGGCGATTCTGTTTGTAGGGTGGGAAAAGTTTAGTCCTTGCGTTACAACCTTCGGTTCCGTCGTAACAAAGGACAACTCGGGTGGTTTTACTACCGAAACCCATTTGACGGATTCTAAATCCAAGATATGAAATATCGTTGCGGATAGCCTTTTTCATAGCGGCTCTAAACTTGAAGTAATCGGGAGTGGTGCCGGTTTTTTGCCAACGATTGTAAGCACGGCGGACAGTTCCTTTGGGACTCCACCACCTACCTTGTCTGCCTATGAAGTAACCGGCATCAATTAACACCGCCTTGGAATTGGCCATAGGCCAATATAATGGCGGCTATGCACTTAATGGTTCTTACTCTTGGCCTTTTGGCACTTGAATAAACTCCCATTCTTCGTGAATGATATGAATACCCTCACGAGGCGTTCTCAACAGCGGTCTTAACAAAGGTGTAGTTTCTTTCCCCATGCTGCGGGCTAATCGGCTTGTCTTATATGAAGTTTTGGGTTTGGTTTGAGTAAATAGACCGCTTCTGCACCACATTCGCATTTTCCATGCTTGTATTCATTACCTACCACAT
>Ga0315327_10001418_pt1 | contig 12474 bp, 8 predicted proteins | sample M110032315metaG_FD_203460 | JGI IMG/M metagenome (GOLD analysis project Ga0315327, IMG submission 203460) | Ammonia-oxidizing marine archaeal communities from Monterey Bay, California, United States - M1 100m 32315 | ecosystem: Environmental > Aquatic > Marine > Coastal | place: USA: California... | reverse complement strand
GAAGAAGAAGAAGCGGTGCTAGAAGTTCTTCGTTCTGGAATGATCGCTGGTGGAGCAAAAGTAACTGAATTTGAAGAAGCTTTCGCTGAGTTCGCCCATTCTGACTATGCGATTGCTGTAAACAGCGGCACATCGGCTTTAGTTGTAGGTTTAGCTGCTTCCGGAGTTGGGCAAGGCGACGAAGTAATCGTTCCGTCTTTTACTTTTGCTGCGACCGCTAATGCTGTTGCTTTTCTTGGAGCGAGCCCAGTTTTTGCTGACATTGATCCTGATACCTATGCAATCACTCCCGAAACTATCCTTCCGCTAGTTTCTGAAAGAACCAAAGGGATAATGCCTGTTCATTTATTTGGACACCCAGCTCCACTACCTGAACTAATTGATTTTGCTTCAGAAAAAGGATTGGAATTATATGAGGATGCGGCTCAATCTCACGGAGCCACTGTGAAAAATTTAATGACAGGCTCTATAGGAAAATTTGCTGCATTTAGTTTTTATCCAACTAAAAATATGACCACTGGAGAAGGAGGCATGATCACCACTTCTGATCCACAAGTGAATCGTGTCGCTCGTTTAATTAGAAATCAAGGAATGGAAAAAAGGTATGTTCATGAAGTCGTAGGGCTCAATGAACGGATGACCGATATCTCTGCTTCTATCGGTTTGGTTCAACTCAGCCATTTAGCAGAGTGGACTGAAGCGAGACGTAATAACGCCAATTACTATCAAGAGAACTTAAATCCAGCTCTTAATCCTCCAAAGGTTTCGGAAGATATTTACCACGTATACCACCAGTACACGATTCGTCCTCCTGATCGAGATCAAACCATTGCAGCTTTGGAAGAAAATGGAATCGGCTATGGAATCTACTATCCGATTCCCACTCATGTTCAAGAGCCGTACGTTAATTCTGCTCCGTCGTTGCCAGTGACTGAAAGGTTGGCTGATGAAGTGCTTTCTATACCCGTAAGACCTGATTTGGAAGAAGATGAACGAGATCTCATCGTTGAAGTTCTAAATGGAAGTGTTTCGTCATGAGTCAGGTTCGAATCGGAGTGATAGGGCTTGGGATGATGGGACGGCATCATGGTCGTCTTTGCCAATCTCTTGATGCATTTGATTTCGTTGGCGCTGTTGATCCGCAAGGAGATCAATATGGGGTAATACATCAAGGACAGGTTTTTGCAGACACAGACTCTCTTCTAAAAGAAGGAATTGATGCTGCTGTAATTGCTGTTCCTACTCATCTTCATTACCAAACAGCAATGGAACTTAGAGAAGCTGGAATTCATGTTCTGATTGAAAAACCTCTTGCTGAAAGCACAACCGAAGCTGCCGAAATCGTTGAAGCTTTCAAAGACTCTGGACTAGTGGCGGCGGTAGGTCATGTCGAAAGATGCAATCCGGCTCTTGGTGAAATGCGTAGACGTTTGAACGATGGTCAACTCGGACCTGTTTTTTCTATTTCAACAGTTAGAACCGGACCTTTCCCTGCACGTATTACAGATGTTGGAGTGGTTAAAGATTTAGCCACCCATGACATAGATATTGTGCGATGGTTGGCAGGAGAAATTAGTGAAGTTCATTCTGTGACTAGACATAAAATGGGCAGGCAACATGAAGATCTCATGGTTGCAGTGGGGCTTGCTGGCGAAAACGTTGCAGTTTCTATGCAAGTAGCTTGGATTTCCCCAATAAAACAGCGTTCAGTAACTGTTTTAGGTGAAAAGGGTGCTTTGCAAGCCGATCTTCTATCTTCAGATCTAACTTTCTTTGAGAATGGTCATACTTCTAGTGAGTGGGAAGCTATTCAGCAAATGCGAGGAGTAACTGAAGGAAATGTGACTCGCTATGCATTCTCTAAGAGCGAACCTATCCAAATTGAATTGCTGCGTTTCAAAGAAGCAATTGCTGGTGGGTCAAGTGACGATTTAGTGAGCCTTGAAGACGGATTGAGAACGTTACAGGTCGCTGAAGACTTAATTAAGGAAAACCAGTGAAAGCTGCGGTTATTGGTCTCGGGAAAATAGGTCTCCCAATTGCTGTCACTATTGCTGATGCCGGGATTGAAGTTGTTGGTGGCGATGCATCTCAGAGAGTCGTTGACGATGTTAATAATGGTCGTGCCCCTTTCCCGGGTGAACCTGGCCTCACCGAAGGTATTGTTCGTTCTTTAGAAAAGGGGCTTTTGAGTGCTAAAACTAGCAACTCGGAAGCTTCAACTGGGGCGGATGTAATCATCGTCGTTGTGCCAATGTACGTTGACGAAAATGGTGTTCCGGACTATTCAATTCTTGAATCAGCTAGCCGGGACATAGGTTCTGTTTTAGTTTCTGGTCAAACAGTTATTTACGAGACAACTCTTCCTGTGGGCGCTACTCGTTCTCGATTAGCGCCGGTGCTAGAGGAAAGTAGTGGGTTGACTGCCGGTAAAGATTTTCATGTTGTTCATTCTCCGGAAAGAGTTTTTTCCGGAAGAATATTTCAGGATCTGAAAAGTTATCCAAAAATTGTTGGTGGCCTTACTCCTGTTTGTGGGCAAATCGCAGTTTCGTTCTATGAAGCGGTTCTGGAATTTGATGATCGTCCGGATCTTGATCAACCGAATGGAGTGTGGGATCTTGGCAGTGTTGAAGCTGCAGAATTTACAAAACTTGCGGAAACCACTTATCGAGATGTGAATATCGCTTTGGCTAACGAGTTTGGTGATTTTGCTGAGCGTCTCGGTGTAGATGTTTATCAGATTATTGATGCGGCGAATAGCCAGCCGTTCTCTCATATTCATAGGCCAGGAATTTATGTTGGCGGTCACTGTATACCTGTCTACCCAAGGTTCTATTCTTCGGTAGATGAATCGGCTTTGCTGCCTCCTCTAGCGCGGGACGTAAATGATGCGGGTCCTGAGCGAGCTGTTTCTCGTCTGGAGACTCATTTGGGGAGTCTCTCCGGGGTGACAGTAGGTGTTCTAGGTTCCACTTACCGAGGCGGAGTCAAGGAAATGGCTTTCTCAGGAGTTTTCCCTCTAGTTAAATCTCTTGAAGCTCGAGGAGCGGTTGTATCGGTACATGACCCGATGCTTTCCGATGATGAACTTGAAGGCCTTGGGTTCAAGCCTCATGTTCTTGGCGATGAAATAGACGCAGTTATCGTCCAGTCAGATCATCAAGAGTATTCTTCTTTAGGCCCAAATGATCTTGGGAACCCTAAAGCAGTAGTAGATGGGCGAAAGATTCTGAACCCGGATCACTTTGTTGAGTCTTCAACGGCTTTACTTATTATCGGAATCGGTTAACTCCTAGTTTCTTTCTGCGCCTAGGTCGTAAAAAGTGTAAGTAGTTTCATGGCATTGCCATGTATACGGGAGTATGAGGCTTTGGTGTAACGCTGGGGTGTTCATGTGTATCTGTCCACGGAAATGATCAGAGTTGGTCATTAAGCAATCATCAAACGGCAGTTCAGAAACGGGTGCTAACTCGGGTTGTGGTAAACCTTGCAGTACCCCTAAAAGAAGTCTTCCGCCGCGTTCTTGAGCTATTGCATGTAGTTCGTTAATGACTTCTGGCGACGAATCAACGTCTTCTAGAACAAACACAGATCTCTCAAAAGCAACTCGCATAGGGACTATGAATCGCTGATCCACTATTGAAACAACTAGCACATCTTCTTCGGTGACTTCCTCTGCGAAAGCTTCAAGGGTTTGATTGGATTCCCCTTCTGTGTTGCCGAGTTGAAGTACAGAAAAAAGTGTCGACCAGGCAAGAATTGCTACGACTGCTGTTGTTCCGAGCCATTTTTGAGAAGAGTTGTAAAGATCTATCCCTGCTACTGCGACAAAAAAGAGAGCAATTGGGAGGATGTCTACTATTAAATACCGGCCGTAGTAATACAAATACGGGGTGTATGGACGGGTAAGGGTCACGATCCATACAAGGGAAAAGAAAATACAGGCAACAGAAAAAGCAAGAGATTTCTTTTTCCATATCCATGGTCCAAGGATCAAAAGTAAGAAACCTATTGGTGAGATAAACAGTAAAAGCCGATAAAGGATATGGAATCTAAAAAGAAGTGCATTTGACCCTGAAGGAGTTGGGTAATCCCATGGATACATAATTCCTGTCTGGTAAAGCTCAACTAACGTCTTTATCGATAAAGCTAGAGCCGCAAGAACTAGCCATGGACCGATTTTGGTGATCACCGGAAGCAGTTTTGAGGGGTCAACTATTTTCGAGTGGCTTGATGACAAGTAGCGACTTATTGCTATTGCAACAAGTAATCCGACTGCAGCTATACCCGATAAAACAGGTAAGGACGGTAATGCGTCTTCAATGGTCTGTTTGAGTGGCAGATACATGCCGGTCTGGTATTCCCGATAATAAAGGAAGCTTCCCGCGAATACTCCGCTGATCAGAACGACGAGTAAAAATATTCTTTGGCGTATGTGTTGTTGAGCTATTGGAAGCACGCAAAAGAAAGAAACTGCAGCTAAGAAGGGCAAATACACCACAACTTGTAATCGAGTGAAACTAAGACCTGCAAAGCACAATCCGGTGAGAAGATACAGAAAGTGTCTTTGTCCTTTATTTTCACTACGAATAGCTCGAATAGCAAAAACAAACCCATTTAGAGCAAACGCCATCGCCACTGTTTCGCCTACAGGGAATTTAGTGAAGAACACTAACGCCGGGTTTACCGCTACAAGTGCTGTGAAAAGTGTCGCTACTGACTTGCGGCCATCAATTTCTTTCGCAAGATAGTAGGCCCCAACCATTCCTAGAAGAGAAAATCCTAAAAGAGAGAGGTGTCGACCATATGGGCCAAAAATGTATTCGTTGATTGCCATCCAAACTGGATGCAGAGGATAAAACTCTATTGTGGTTGCTGAACGAACAGAGTCAACGACAGAAACGGAGAGCAGAACTGCTTGATCATAAATTGCCTGTGTTTCAGCAGAGAGTTCTCCCCTGAAATGGTCAATGAACTCTAAAGAACCGTTTTTCCGCAGTGCTGATGCCATATTCACATAGAGGCCTTGGTCTTGACCCCCAGTGAGGTTCGGCCAGTGCTCTAAGCGAAGTAAAAGACCGGAAAGAAGAATCGTTGTTATAAGTGGTTTTGGTCGAGAAAAACTTTTCCCTTTGAAGTATTCGAAACGATAAGCAGCCGCGATAGTCCCTAATGATGCAACTACGAGGACGAATGGAATGGAAAACTTCTCAACGGCTAGTGCTGCTATCGCCGTGACGCTCGCAATGCCGACAAAAAGAACGACAAGCTCATGTAGCGAAACTACAAATTTGTTAGCTCCACTTAGTTCCTCTCCTGACGGTCGTTGAATAACCCTTTCTTTGAGTTTCATAGTCGATAACCAATCACAGGACGTGCTAGTGATCGGAGGAAAATAACCAGAGATACTTGGGCAATCGCTGTAGCCGAAGCTGCACCTACCATTCCAAACATTGGGATAAGAATCAGATTCAAAACAATATTGACTCCAGTGATAGAAGCTAATAGAGCTGACTGTCGGCTGGGTTTTCCAGCTTGTTGCAATAAGTTAGTAAAAGGAACATAGCCTGCGCTAAAGACAAGACCAATTGAAAGAACCCCGAAAACTTTCCAACTGTCAGTAGCTAGGTCACTTCCGAAGAGAACCCCTACAACAAACGGATAACAGATATTCGCAATGACAACAGTTGGGATAATGAGGTAATACGTTTTTTTCTTGGCCTCTTGCACCACGTTTTTTAATTCGGTATGGCGTCCTTCTACTACTAAATGAGTGACTACCGGGTCGTAACTGTAACGAGGAACCATCGTGAGTTGGTAAAGGCCTTCAGCGAAAAGACTTCCGATGCTATAGATCCCTACGGACTCTGAACCAGCAAGCACCCCCAGTAAAAGTACGTCTACCCGGGTATTGAGGTCTAATAGCATCCCCCCGATGAGACCGCGCATACCAAAATGAAAGTGAGATCTGATATTTCCCGATAATGCTTCCCATCTAGAATCGCGTATCAATTCATGTCGCACTGTCACTAAAAGCGCGACAAACATGACAACTTCGGTCAAGGTGATCGTCCAAATAAGATGGCGATCCCCTCCAAATAAATGGCTCGCTGCCCAAACAAAAAGTGCCAAGAGTACGAAACGGGAGGCAAAAAGAACTGAGAATGAGCGAATACGTCGGAGTCCATTTATATGCGAAAGAAGTACTTTGTTTAACGGGTAAAGAAAGAGCCCGATAGCTACTGCATGCAGTCCCTTCAAGTAATAGTCGTTTCCTGCTGCACGAAGCAGAATCTCTCCTACGCCTACGATTAGTCCTGAAGCAAGTAAAGAGGTAACCCCAGTTACGGCTAATGCCCCAACAAGAACTTGACCCGTGGGTTTGTTCTCTGATCGAAATTTTGGAGTGTGGTAAAGAACGGAACCATGTATTCCTGCGGAACCCATTTGTCCACCAACAATGATGACTGCAAGAAATAAGTTATATCGGCCGAGAGGAGTCACCCCTAACTGCGACGCAATAAGTTGATTTAAGATAATCCCAGCAAGACTCACAATCGCAAAAGCGCCAACAGTCCAATACATTCCAGTTGAACTTATTGAATGATTTGATGGTGACTTAATGTGCCCATCCGATTCGCTAGAAGAAGAACTAAATACCACTAGTAAAGACTCTCAAATATTGGGGATCTTGGTTCAAGAAAACCATCTCACCACGATACGTCAGCAGCAAACTCTTTGCTGCGCACTGTCTTTAGCCAGGGCAAATGTACCATCCCCTCAACTCACGTGTGCAACCGCTATGCAACCATTCCAGGAAGGTCGCGAGAAGTGCTGATCCGCCTGCACATTGGTGAAGAAGCCCGTTCGCCCCTACTTGCGGGACTTCCCCAGCTGAAGGTGACTCCATGACACAATTCGGGCTTGCTTCGCCAAACATTCGCGCTTCTTGCATGCTAACTAATGGATTATTCTCATACCCAAGGTCTCTTGCTGCCGGAGCTAGAAATAAACTTGTTCCTTCAGAACGTTCCACATTGTTCAGAACATAGATTCTTTGACCTGTTTCGTTGCATATTCCTTCTTCGGAAGGACATGCTTCCACAGTCGTTGGCATGGCTAGTACTAGCTCAATGTTACGTAATTCGAAGTAATCAACTTTTGCCCATGAAAGTGCAAACTCTAAAAATTCTCCCGACTCGGGAACCAGAATTAAAGAATCTTCTTCTATCTCGTCAAAGAATCCTGCGTCAATAGCGTCTTTGACTATGAGGCTCCCAGTCACTTTGCATTCTTCGTAGGACTTTGTCGCTCTAGTACTTACTACCGAGACAGGCCCAAAAATACCCACCGTTAATTCAGTGTCTTTTTGTGAGAATATTTGCGAATTATTTTCTGCTTCGATCACTTCAGATGTAGGTACAACTAGTGCTGATACTCCTGTTTCTGCATCAAAGACGTCTTTATCAGTAATCATTAACCCAGGGAATTGTTTTACTTCTCGATCAAAATTCGCACCGAACAACAACCCTTGCGGGAATTTGTCTCCATAAGTAATACCAATTCCTCTTTCTAATTCAAGACAGGTATCGAGGTAACGTAAACTCTTGATTATCTCGTAACGGTCAATGAATCCCATTGAATGACCGAAACTCTCGTAAGTAGATTCAGTCCAACCAGAACTTTCTAAACCGATAGGTCGTTCTTCAGATCTTGTTAATGCAAACGACGCTTGTGTGAACATTCCAAGTGTCACTACGACGCTTAACCCTCCTAATAAGACTCGCGTTGTCTGTTTCTTTGGATATTTGATTTTTGAAATGCCAAGAGCCACTACGGGGAGTAGCAAGGCTACTGAAGTTATGAGATAGCGGGAAAAAGCCAAAGAGAACGATGGGCGCATGTAATACAGAACACCTAGATGGGTTAAAGCTGGGAGTACAGCTAAAAGTGGAAGTCGAGACGGCTTACGTATGAGATGGAATAAAGCGACAGTTAATCCACCTAAAAGCAGTAAGGATGCCATAAACCCTAACCAGGGCACTCCTACACTCACCGCTCGACCCATGCCTATAAAAGGTTCTCTTGTTTGGAAAGCATCTGAGATTTGATCGGTTATTTGGTAAGGAAGGAAATCAAGATCGGCAAAAAATATGTTTACCAAAGTTCTCTCAACATTGTCTATCAAAGAACCAATGCGACCTCCGAAAGTGATACTTAGCCCACCGGTGAAGAGGTTGAACGAGTCAGGATCGCCTAAAGGATGCCCATACTGACGCCAATTTAGAAGGTACCTATCTATACCGATAAATAGGACAAAGGGTGCTGAGATGGTTATCCATCTGAATAGGCGTTTTATTTGAATACTGCGATTGGCTGATTTGAGTAGAACAAAAGCAGGAATCACAAGTGCAGGTAAAGAGAATAAAGCAGTTTGTTTGGTCCCGAGAAGAAGAGCGAAAGCTAGTGTCGAGATCCCAAGTTTCCAAGGCCGATTCTCGGTCCACCCGAGGTATCCGAAAATCAGTGTTGATAGAAAAAAGAAAGCTGTAAGAAGGTCTGTGAGTGCTACGCCAATTTGCACTCCGATCGTTGGAATCATTAGCCATATTCCTGCTATAGCCCATGAGATACCTTTTTTTGCTTTGAATACGTTTCCTAGCCCAAAGACCCCTACTGCGCTGGCAATTCCAGCAATCCATTGATCAAGACCTATGAAATTCAGACGGTCAGAAAGAACAATGCTTCGCAGTAACGGTATGTGTGCATTTACTGGATAGGAGAACTGAACAGAGTTGTAAGGAGAGGCAGATGAGTAGGTAAGACTTCCATCTTGTATCCAGTAGCCAACTCGAGGCAGATACGCGGTCAAGATGTCGTCCATTGTTTGTGGAATCAATAATGACGCTGCGAGTGAAACAAGAAGAAGGCAAATAACTCCGAAAAATATTACGGCTGTTGCTGGAGCTAAATAAATCGGGATTTTTAGAGCCTTTATTTTTTCAAGAACCCCGCCCTCAGGCCACTCAATCTTCAAATTCTTGAAGGTTTCTTTTGGTGATCGTAAACCAATCTTTCTAATCACATACCAAGTTGCTAGAAGGAAAAGGAAGAGTTCTGATAGTAGCCAAGCAAGCGGATGCCCTATCAATCCAAAAAGTGAAAGTACCCGACCAACTATCGCTATCTCCGCATAGTAAAGAACAATCGCAGCTAATAGTCGAAGATGGTGCTTACAGTCATCAAAAAGAAGTGTTATGCAGAAAGCTGTCGCTACCACTAAAAGCGTTGATAAGAGATAGAGAAAAATCATGATGATAGTAGTCTGTCAGATTTATTCGTTGTCATGACTCAATCTTTGATGAGCAAATTCTTCTATTCGGCTTCCCGCCCATTCAAGATCAATTCCGACTGTTACGAAATATGACGCTAAACCCAGTGAATTGAAACGATTATCTGTTTCTAACCGTGTCATCGCTTCAGATCGATCCATCAACCCAAATCGGACTTGATTTGATCTGAGTGTGTCATGTTCGGTCATTCCAAGTCCTATTTGATACATCAAGTTATAGAAAGGAGCTGTTCCATCACCCATTCGCCATGAAGACGAGGAACGGTCTTCTCCTGAACTCCAGTCGTACTGGGATCTTAAAAGCCCTTCCAGTTCTTCTTCTTCCCAAGGAATATAAGAAAACGGCCGCACAAAATCATGCTTTCTCAAGTAGTAGTCAACAAATCCCGTTAAGCCTTCTTTGAAGAGCGCGGGAAACATTCCTGGAGATTGCGCGGCATGTAAACCGTAGGAGAGAGCCATTTTTACCATTCCGGTTGGGCCAAGACGATATGACACTCCGCCGGCCTGATTAGGAGAAAAGTTTGCGCCCGCAAGCATTGCTTTGAACCCGGTGGTTTCCATCGGATGATCAGCTAATACGGCGGGTATGTCTCCGCGTTCTCGAGCAATCTGACTAGCCCATCGGAAATAAGGTTTATCTCCAGCCATGAGAATAGGGATAGTTCCTAATTTGGGCTTCTTTAGCCAAGCTCTTAACGCACGGTGAATACGGACTCGGTTCTGGCGAATATCTGGAGAAACGAGAACGTGTTCTATTCCTAGGTCTCCACACATCCGTGACATGTTTTCTCGAGCAGCAGTGGTGACCATTCCCCAGTCGTAGGTATACGCAATTATGTCGAATCCGAGTTCATTTATTAAATGCAGAATGTAACAACTATCTCGCCCGCCGCTTAAACAAACTAAAACTTTCCCGTTCGGCGTTAGTCGGTCTCGAAGATCTTTCGATAACTGTTCTAAGCCGGGGTATTCCGGATCTTGAAAGTTTTGACAAATAGAACAAACTCCCTGCTCATTGAATGAGATTCCTGGAAAAGTTTCTGGGAGAACGCATGCAGTGCATCGTCTAAGCGTGTTGGAATAAGCTTTCGCTTGCTCTGCTACCTTTTCCATTCTCCTAGAAAAATCTGATCCTACTTCGTCTGATTGAAGGTGTAGCCCTTGAGCTCCTTCCATACCTGTTTCTTTCCTGCTTGCATCAACAACTGAAACTTGTCCCGCTGTTTCTCGTTTATTGCGCAACTGGATGGTTTGATCAAGTTCAATTCGTTGACATTTGCTTTGCATCTCCTTCGGGAACTGTCGAGGTTCGCTAGCTAAATAAGTTTGTCCTTCGTCTCCCACAACTGAATAAAGATTCCCGACATTTGTTCTGCAAAACACTTCACCAAAAACTGAAGCGGCGACGACGCTATATTCACCACGTAATCGGCTAAAAACTTCGTCGCTTTCAACTACCCGTCCAGATCGATCCCATTCCTCTAAAAGAAGTGCTATTGCAACTGAGTCTGTTTCAATTCCTCCGTCATCAAGCCCAAGAGAATCTTTTATTTCTTTGGCATTAGTGATCACTCCGTTATGCACTACTACCCAGTTGCCCAATACAACAGGTTGATTATTGACTTGAGATCCAGAGTATCCGTGCGTCTCTAACCGGCTATGTCCAAAAAGACCAAAGGATTGGGTTTGTTCTCCTGTTTCAAGAAGATCAGCAGCTGCTTTAGTTTCAATCATCGTTTCGAAGCCATGATTTGCCTTCACAACATGAATATTTTGGTTGCCTTCAATCAAGACCAGCCCGCTCGCATCAACACCACGGCGTTGAGCAAGATTTCCGATAGATAACACCTTCTTTATGTCTTCTGATGAAAGGTGTTTATTTTCAGTTGCGATAACCCCGAGTAATCCGCACACGCAATTTTCCTATCTCTAATACTTTGCCATAGCAGCGATATGGCCGTCGTCTTCTAGTGAGACACGGCCTTCTGTAAGCATAGTTTGTGGAAGTCGGCTACTCCGGTTTTGCGACGTTAAGCAAGAGTCGCTCGAGCCACTAAATCCATGCCGAAACCAGTAAGGATTGCTAAATAGAGCAGTCCAGTTGCCGCCATTACTGCAGAATATTGACGTTCTTTTAAAGCAGCTCGAGTGACAAATACTAAAATGATTGTTGCAACTACACAGGCGATCCAAAACCATCCCAACATTCCGTTATATCCGTCATCAATGGTTCCATTTATTACTGAGATCATTCCCGTTGGCCATAACAGAACCGCTAATTCAAATGGCCAGATGTATCCGGTCCATCGTACGAGTTGGTTTAGTGGGCCGCGAACTAGTCCTGGTTGAACGAGATACCAGTGGCCCAGAAGCATGGCATCTGTTATCGCCCCCAAGAACAGGGCGCCGACTAATGTGCGGGCCACAGCTAAAAGTGCTGGGTCGCCTGCGTCGATGCCTGCGGCCACTAACGCAACTAACCCTAAAATCGGAGCAATAAGGTCCAGCGCTGGTGGGAACTCTGCTCCCTCTTCAAATGTTTTTTTCTCTTTTTCTATCCCTGTCATTGCTGCAACACGAGCAGTTCGTTGTTCTTCAGTTCGTCTCTGGTTCGCCACTCCAACTTTTCGCCGTGTAATTGAAAAAGTCATTGCAACCAAAACAGCGATCAGCATCGCTATGGAAAAGATCTCTCGTATGAGTAACTGCCCTTGGGTGAATCCGACAACAATGGCTCCTACGGTCAGGATTCCGAAAGTAATGCGGATCGTCCAGCCATATCCGATCCCCACTTCGCGTCTTCTGCCGGTAACCCAAAGAAAGAAGAGACTTCCGGTGGCCCATTGAAGCAAAACTGTTGCTGCATCAAGGTCAATCATTTAAATCATTCGCTCTAATAGTTGGATCTTCTTTGAAAGGGTCATTAAGCGATCAAAACTTGGAAAGTGAAAGCTATGAGAATAACCATACCGCATGCCAGTGCGGCCAGAATTAGAAACCGTGTACTCACATATTTGACCGTATCGGGCATAGAGTCTTTGTATGCGTTTACGAGGCTTTCTTGTCTGCTTTGTATTTCTTGCCTCATTAACTGCCTGCAGTGAAACTGAAACTGT
>Ga0315327_10001417_pt1 | contig 12480 bp, 13 predicted proteins | sample M110032315metaG_FD_203460 | JGI IMG/M metagenome (GOLD analysis project Ga0315327, IMG submission 203460) | Ammonia-oxidizing marine archaeal communities from Monterey Bay, California, United States - M1 100m 32315 | ecosystem: Environmental > Aquatic > Marine > Coastal | place: USA: California... | reverse complement strand
ATTTCCGAATTTGAAACGCGTATATACCTCATAAGGAATTTTTGTTCAGCGGGGTGGGGAAGTCAGGTCATCCCGTCGGGCTCATAACCCGAAAATCAGTAGTTCAAATCTACTCCCCGCTATTATGGTTTTAAAAATTAGTGATCCATGAAGAATTTGGATTGAATTTTTCAGACTTTATTTTTTGTTTCATACGTTGAACAGGTTTTGTAAGATGACGATGAGCAGAAACATCTGGGATGTAAGTTTGTTCTTTAAGTGGACGTGTGATAAATTGACAATTTTTGCGATTAGATGTTTTTTTGCATTTAACACATTGAAACCCTTGATTTTTACCCTTTGATTTCATATTTTTTTGGCAATTTTTACAAAACGGATTTATTAATTTAGATTTTCTTTTAAGTTTTATAATTTGAATGAATTCAAGATTTAAAATTCTTGGATGTGTTTTTGTTGCTTTTCTAATACCACCGCCAACTTTGACTATATCACCAACAATCAATTCTTTTGCAACGTCAGTTATTCGTGTTGGTTTATAGACTGCACAATTAATTTTTACTTTATCCACAATTATTGAAAAAAATACATGGCCACCTTTAGTAACAGTAGGATTTGTGATAACTGTGCCTTGTAATGTTCCAGATGTATAAGGTAGAAAATTATTTACATCAATTTCATTTTTTAGATGATCACCAGTTCCTTGATTTGATTTAAAAATAAGATACCCAGCAAGTTTCTCTTTGGGTTGAATCATTTTTGATGCAGAAATTAATGTCATAGAATTTTCTCCACGAACTCCATAAAAAACAGGATCAGGGCCATGAGGCATTAACAGAACTTTATTTTTTTTTGAATCAAAACTGTTGAATGTATTTGGATATGTTTTTTCTTGCATTTCTTTAACTTTAGACTTATCCAAGATTCGTTTTTTTCCAAATTGGGATGATTTACGATAAGAAAGTAATTCATACGTTTGATCTTGGAAAGTATAACCTATAACACTTAGAGCCCCAACTAATCCTTGTCCATTTCCAAGATAGAAAAAATCAAGACGATGTTTTGAAAGAATTTTTTTAGCATCATTTCTATGAATTAACTTCCACATTGCATCAGAACTAATCTTCAAGAATTCATCAGGAATGTTTTCATCTTGACAGAAAACAAGTCCAGGATTTGCTCCATTCTTGACATCAGAATATTGTTTAACGAATTTTTTTATTAGATTTTTAATTTTTTTGGGATTGGAAGTTGAGATTTTGATTCCAACAGCTCCATTACCTCTAGTTTTCCAAGGGATATTGGGATTGAATCTTACCAAATTTGGAAAATCAAGGAAATCTACATTTTCTTTTTTTAGCCGATTAATAATTTTGTAAGCTAGAAATGTAGTACACATGCCTTTTGGTGAATCAGTATCATCAATACCAATGTGAAGTATTTGTTTAGACATGTATTACCTGTAAAATATATGAATTTTAGTGATTTGGCAAAGAGTTTGGTTTAAATTCAAAATAACACTTTTTAGAACAAATGATAGTAATTGATGAAGAGAGAATTTTTGAGATAATTTCTCAGAGAAAGCCAGTAACAGTCGCATTAAATGCTCCAGATGGTATGTTACCACAAGTTCAAGAAACTGCAGTAAGTATTACAAAAAAATTTGATATCCCAGCATTTGTTTTAGCAGATACAACATGGGGAACATGTGATCTTAATTCAAATGGTGCCAAAGTATTAGGTGCAGAGATTTTATTCAATATAGGACATACAAACAAGCTTGAAACATTTCCTGGTGAACAAGACAATGTGATTATGATTGACGCATTTGACAATATACCTTTTGATACAGTAATACCAAAGGCAATAGAAATTTTGAAAGGTAAAACAATTTCATTAATTACAGATAGTCAACATCTTCACCAAGTTGAATCTGTTAGGAAAAGGCTAGAGGAAAGAGGAGTTATGGTGAAAATAGGGAAAGGTAAAGGGCAATTAAATGATGGACAAGTTTTTGGATGTGAGTTTTATCCTGCTATGGAAGTAAAGGAACAAGTTGATGCAAATTTATTTTTAGGACAAAGTAACTTTCATGCTGCAGGAGTAGCATTATCCACAAAAGTAACAACTTACATTTTAGATCCATATTTTAATGAAGTTAGGGATATTACAGAGTTTGCAAAAAAATTAGAAAAAAAAGCTACACTTAAAATTTTTAAGGCAACAGAAGCAAAAGTTTTTGGAGTAATTGTGGGTCTCAAAGAGGGTCAATTTGCAAAAGTTACAGCACTAAAATTTAAAAGAGAATTGGAAGAAAGAGGTAAAGAGGTTCAATTATTAGCATTAACAGATATCACAAGTGATCGATTGAAGAATTTTACAGGAATTGATGCATTTATTCAAGTTGCATGTCCAAGAATTTCAACAGATAATGAATTTGATAAACCCATGTTATCTACACCTCAAGCAAATGCATTACTAAAGATATTAAAAAATGAGAAAATAGATAATTATTTAGAGATACCACACTGGTTATAATTATGAAGAAAGTAATTTTTTTAGTTATTGCTGTAATAGCATTCATGTCAGTTCTTTCAGTAAATGCTAATGCACAATCACTTTATGTTGATGCAAATGTTGGAGATATGAGTCCAATTGAAGAATCAAAATATCATGCTTCAGCTGTAACAACTGTAAGAAACTCAGAAGGGGAATTAATCAGTGTGGTTAGAACTGATGCAAGTAGATATCTTAATGATCCAATTATAGATACATTTCTAAATTCTAATACAGATTTCTTAATTAAAGAAGGCAAGATAAATGGTGAAAGTGTAAAGATGTACAAAATTGAACTTGGATATTTTAATCCACAATGTGCAATAGAAACGTATCAAGTTCCAGGTTTTGCAGATCCATGTAATTGGTATCATAGAAGTTTTGTTACTATGTTCCAAATAAGCGATGGAAAAGAAGAATGGAAAATTTTTCGAGGATTGAATCACATGTTTACAATTAAAGGATTGGATTATGTGGATTCTTTTTGGACCGTTTTGAGTAAAGATTAATTTCTTTTTGAGAACATTAATCCAATACCAATTGCTACAAATATTACAAATGGAATAAATCTGTAAGGTAGTATATAGTAAAAATCAGTAATTAAAGAAATAAGTGGACCGGCAAGAATTGTTCCAGCAATCATAATCAATATTGAATCGGCTTGTTTTATTCCATTGAGTGATTTAATCAAAAGACCAATAGTAAGTGGTACAAGACATAGAATGATTACAGGATCTAATTGCATTGCATTTCCCCATCCGGTAAATGCATCATAAAATGAAGTAATACTAAACCTAACTATATCATCATATATGATACTTCGACCGGTTTCAAAAATTGCATATGTAATAATGAAAACTGCAGCATATGATCCAAATAATAGAAATTTAATTTTTCTGGGTATTTCTGATCTATAAATGAAGAATACATTCATCCAGATATATGTTGCAATGAATGCTTTTGTGAATATTGATAGTAAAAAAAAGCAAGACGATGAATGCCACCATTTTTTATGAATGGAGTAAACTGAAATTAAGAAAAATAGAACCCAAAAATTTTCATAAACCGCAACAGTATCAAAGTCAGTAAAGGTTGGACTTTGAAGTAAGATTATCATTGCAATGATTCCTGCAAATCTTTTTTTTGATATTTGTATTGTTAGTAAAGCTGTGAAAACAACAACTAGTATGCTTGCAGCAAATGGCAATATCTTAATATTTTGTAGATATTCTTGTGAAAAATCTAATAATATCATTCGAACATATCGGGTATTTTGTTCTTTTATGTAGACACTCCAATGATCAGTTGAAGGCCAAATGTTAAGAGCTTGTTCAAGAATAAGATAATCTGGCCACTGATCAATTTCGTTAATAGATAATTCACTAAAAGAAAATCCTATGTAAAATCCTAAAATTATCAATCCTATAATTATAGATACATTTCTAGATATTTCAAAATTAAAAATGAATTTGATCCCATTATTTAGAAAAGTTGGAAGTCGATTAGTAATGTAAAGAAAACTTAATCCTAAAATAACAATACTCGATATTATGATTGGTCCCATCCAAGGACTAGTTTCAAAAGGATCAAGTTCATGAGGATATTCATACGTACTAGATATGATTAATGCTGGAAAAATTATAGAAATAATACTTATTCCAATAATTCCAAAAGAGAATAGAAATACGATATAAGTAACCAACTTACTAGAAATTTGCTCAGTCATATACTAGTAAATTATAGCCTGTTAATCAATTATGTGAAACGCTAAAAACAAATAATAAGAAAATTTTATTAGAATTAACATGAATGAAAAACAAAAAATTCCTGGTGAAAAAATTGCACAAATTGAAGAATATCTTCCAGGAGATAATACTTTTGAAGATAATGATGCCATAAGAGCTACCACTATAGGAGATATTCATTTAGATTCTGCTGAAAGATTAGCTTCAATTAGCAGACATAAACAAATTACGGTTCCAAATGTAGGAGATATAATCATAGGAGTTGTAGAGGCAAACTTGCCATCAATGATTGCAATAATGATAAAGTATGTAAATGGAAAAAAAGTAGTTGGGGATTTAGAATGTGTTTGTGTCACAAGACATATCAGGAAAAAAAATATTGCGTTGGCTAAAGATGTAGTAAAGGTGGAGATAATTAGTCACATAAATGGGACTATACATGCAAGTATTGATTCGCAAGAACTTGGAGTATTATTTACAAAATGTAGAAAATGTTTTGGTACGGTTGCGAAAATGCGTGATGCTGTAAAATGTAAAGATTGTGGATGGATTGACGACAGAAAATTATCTTTAGATTTTGGAAAGAGTGAGTTTTTAGATTAAAAATTTAAGATGAACAAAGTATCTTTCCAAGGAGAGTATGGAGCATATAGTGAAAGTGCTGCAAAGAAGTTTTTTCAGGATCAGATTGATTCAGTACCTTGCAATTCATTTGAGGATACGTTAAGAGAAACTGAAGAAAATAATTCAGATTATTCAATACTTCCTGTTGAAAATTCTATAGAAGGTAGTGTGGGTCAGAGTATTGACGCAATAACAAAAACTGATTTACAATCAATAGGAGAAATATACATGAAAATAGAACATTGTTTAATTGGTACTGGCAAATTAGAAGATATCGATACGGTGTACTCACATCCTCAAGCATTAGGACAATGCAGTAAATTTATTCAAAATAAAAAATTGAAAACGGTTCCTACTTACGATACAGCAGGAAGTGTCAAAATTATAAGAGAAATGAAGATGAATAATTTAGCATCAATCGCAAGTAAAGATGCTGGAATATTGTATGACATGCCTATAATCAAACAAGGTATAGAAAATAATTCAAATAATTATACAAGATTTCTGATATTTTCAAAAGAAAATACTACACCAAGTTCATATGATAAAACATCATTGATTTTTTCTGTAAAACACGAACCTGGTGCATTATATAAAATTTTGAAAGAATTTAATGATAATAACATAAACTTGACAAAAATTGAATCAAGACCAAATAAAAATACAAATTGGGAATACAATTTTTTTGTAGATGTTTTAGGACATTTTTCAGATGAGAAAATTAATTTGGTATTAAAGAAAATTTCTACGAACACAATATTTTTAAAAATAATTGGTTCTTACCCAATTTCAGATTTAGATTAGAAACCTTTTGGTTTTTTAGTACTAAAACCAGCACTAAATCCAATAATTACAATTCCTGCAATAATTACTACAATAGAATATGTAAAGAATAATGGATCCCTTTCTAATTCAAATTTATAATATTCAGTGAATTCAGAATCACCCGTATTTTGTATCATGATTATTATTTCACCAGAATTCACAGTAGTCCACGAAAAATTGGCTTTTCCTTTGAAACTTTCATTCACATTATTACTTGAATCAGGAGTTGTAATTTTTAGATCAAATGTATCTCCAGTTATAATTATACTTTGAGATGAATTTTTTGGTGCGTTGAATTGAATTTTATCTAGATCACCAACACCAAATGTTGCGGTATTTTCTTGTATTTCATTTGGATTACTAATAGCATTAATCATTGATGATACACCAAGAAGTGATATTATACAACCGATAACAAGACCGATTATAGTTAATTTGTTTAACATGGTAAAAACTTGATTCTAAAACAATAAAAGATTAGCTATAATACATCAACGTCATGTGGTTGACTTTCAGCAAACCCAGCTCTTGACATTTTTATAAATTCAGCATTGTTTTGCATTTGCTTAATATCATGACCACCACAATAGCTTAGACCTGAACGTATTCCACCAGTAATTTGTACTAGTATATCAACAACAGATCCTTTGTATGGAACCATAGCTTCTACACCTTCAGCAACATAATCATTAAGATCATCACCAGTATCAATTTGTACAGTTTCTTTTGATTTTCTTCTTCTGGCGGCACCTAAGGAAGCCATACCACTGTAAAATTTGTATCGCTTTCCATTTTTAGTTATTGTTGAACCAGGACTTTCATCGGTTCCACCTAACATACCACCTAACATTACAACAGATGCACCTGCTGCAAGTGCTTTTGTGGCATCACCAGAAGTTCTAGTGCCACCATCAGATATAATTGGAATATCATATTGTTTACCAATTTCAGCACAATCCATTACAGCAGTTAATTGAGGTACACCTGAACCTGTAATTACTCTAGTAATACAAATAGATCCAGAACCTACTCCAACTTTTACAGAATCAACTCCAGCCTTAATTAGATCTTCAGTGCCTTGAGCAGTTGCTACATTTCCTGCTATTAATTCACAATCAGGAAATGCTTTTTTAATGTTCTTTACAGTATTAATTGCATTTTCACTATGACCATGTGCAATATCAACAACAATTGCATCGGCTCCAGCTGCAAGTAATGCTTCAGTTCTATCTAAGAAATCACCTTTAACTCCAACTGCAGCCCCAACCAAAGGTCTTCCTTTTTTATCTTTTGAAGCATTAGGAAAATTCTCTAAATTTTGAATATCCTGAGTAGTGTATAGACCAACAATTCTATGTCTACCATCAATGATAGGTAATTTTTCAATTCTATGACTTTTTAGAATATCTTTTGCGTCATCTAGTGTTGTGTTTTCATTTGCAGAAATAACATCTTTGGTCATTAATTCAGATATAATTTTCTTGGAATCTAATGATTCAAAAAGAACATCACGTTCAGTCAAGATGCCAACAAGTTTGGAATCTGAATCAACCACTAATAATCCAGATACTTCTTTTTCATTCATCAAATCAATAGCGTCTTCAATTGATTTTTCAGCAGAAATTTGATAAGGATTGTCAATCATCACACTACCAGAACGTTTGACTTTTAGAACCTGATTTGCTTCTTCATCTATTGTTAGAAATCTATGAATAATTCCAATTCCACCTTGTCTAGCCATTGTTGTAGCCATTGTAGATTCAGTTACAGTATCCATGTTTGCACTAATTAAAGGAATATTGAGTTTTATATTGCGTGATAGATTTGTTGTAAGATCTGTTTGTGAACGACTGGTAATATCTGAAAATTTGGGTACAAGGAGAACATCATCAAAAGTAAATCCTTCTCTTATTGTCAAATGAACCTCCTACCAGAGAAAAAAAATCTGTTATAAGCCTTTCTTGAATTTTTTCATGAGTGAATTTGTCATTTTGATAACATCCGAGGTTATTTTTGGATTATGTGTTCTAATTATAGATGCGCCGTTAATTATAGACAACATTTCAGCTATTGCAGTTCCAGTATTTCGATCAGTTGGATCTTCTTTTTCAAGTATCTTTCCTAAAAATGATTTATTTGAAACCGAGATCAAGATAGGGAAAGTTGTTTTTAATAATTTGAGATTTCTAATAATTTCAATATCACGTTGAGCCCAGTCAAAGTTGATTTTTGTGTATGGAAGTTTGTTTTGTACATCATAAGAACGTCTGAAAAAACCGATTGCAGGATCAATAATTATTTTTTCTTTAGAGATATGAAATTTTTGAGCAATTTTTATACTTTCATTCAATAGTTTTTTTGTTACAGATATTGAATTGCCTTTTACAAGTTTCTTACTGTATGCAGATAAAATTAATGATGGATTATATTTTTCTGCAATTTTTGGCATATTATTATCATACTTTAATCCAGAAATATCATTAATTACATTAATACCTAATTCAAGTGCATTCTTTGCAACAGATGCTCTACACGTATCAACAGAGATTGGTATGTTAGATAGGTTTTGTATTATTTTGATAGTTTTTGTTACTCTCTCAGATTCAACTTTTTCAGATACAATTGTTTTTAGATATGGAGCAGTAGACATTCCTCCAATATCAATAATATTTGCACCATTTTGTTCTAGATCAGTCACATGTTTTATTATTTCAGATTTTGTTGATTTAATAGAATTTTTATAAAACGATTCAGGACTCACGTTTAAAATTCCCATTATTGTGATTTCATTTTTTCTCCCAACCGTAAAATTTCCTAGTTTTGTCATATCATTTATGATAAGGTAATCTATTTGAGTGATATGACAATACATGGATGGAAAGCAAAATTCAAAGAAATTAGAAAGGAATTTGAATATTCTGAAAAGGATGATTTGCGTTCTGCCAAAAAATTAGATTTATTATTAACAAAAAAATTTTCGAAAAAAAAATTACAAGATATAATTGAAAATGAAATTGTCTTTGTTATAGGCGCAGGACCATCGTTATCAAAATCTTTGAAATATGTTAAAAAATGTAAAAATGTTACAAAGATCGTAGCAGATGGTGCAGTAAGAGCATTATTAGAAAAAAATATCAAGCCAGACATTTTGGTCACTGATCTTGATGGAGATTTGAATAGTATCAAAAAAATTGGAAAAAAAGAAATTCCTATCATAGTTCATGCACATGGAGACAATTATGATAAACTAGATGTGGTTAAAGACTTTTCAAATATAGTAGGTACTACTCAAACAGCAACATTTGGAAGTATGAAAAATTTTGGAGGTTTTACAGATGGTGATAGATGTGTTTTTCTTGCAGAATATTTTAACGCGAGGAAAATTGTTTTAATTGGAATGGATTTTGGTCGAGAAATTGGAAAATATTCAAAACATAAAGTCATCAATCCTAAGATAAAACTAAAAAAATTAAAATTTGGAAAGAGTGTTTTGGAATGGTTTGCAACTAAATCAAAAGCAGATTTGTATTCAACCAGAAAGATAAATGGTTTCAAAATGATTAGATTGGTTGACCTAGAGTGTATTGAAAACTTTTAGAATGCGTTTTAATACTGAATGAGTTTTCTAATAGTTATGCAGTATACCGATGAGCAGATCCAAAAAATGTTGGAATTAAAAGAATCAGTAGTGGATAAAATGGCAAAACTACAAGACGAATTAGAGTTTCTACAAAAAAATTTGGATATACTAGATGTGGTTTTAAAAGGATCTAGCTTCACCAAGGCATCTTCATTACCAAGAAAAACAGAGACAATCGAAGAGATTAAAGTACAAAAAGAAGATACTGCCGAATCAATTCAAATTAAAAAAAATAAAGATGGCGAAGTTATTGCCAATGCATTTGTTACTCCTGAAAAAATTTCCATAATAATGAGCGAAGGGATTGGTCTTACTGACGAAATACCACCGCTCAGATCATTTTTTATCGAGAGAATTATTGGTGAAATGAAAAAAATTGATAGTGTAGATGTAAAGAATGGAAAAATTGATCAGAGTTCAGTAATTGATTGTGTAATTAACAAAAATGGACCATCAATTAGAGAAATAATCATTAAGAATTATAGACAAAAAGAAAGATTGGATGAGATAATTAATACAGCTACATGGTCGCTCACAAGAATGCTAGAAAATTCAGTCAAATAAGAAAATGGAAAAGATAATTGTTTTAGATTTTGGGTCTCAGTATAGCCATTTGATTTGTAGAAGAATTAGAGAATTTTCAGTTTATGCAGAATTAGTTCCGTATGACATATCACCTGAAGAATTAAAGAAAATGAATCCAAAGGGAATAATTTTTTCAGGAGGACCATCAAGCGTCTATAACGAGAATGCGCCAAAACCAGATGAAGAATTATTCAACTTTGACTTGCCATTATTAGGAATTTGTTATGGTCATCAATTGATTGTAAATAAATTTGGAGGGAAAGTGAAACGTGCAAACAAAGAATATGGTTCATCTCTTCTTTCCATGGAAAAAAATTCAGGATTGTTAGATGGTATTGGTGAATCAATTCGTGCATGGATGAGTCATGGGGATGAAGCTGAAAAGATTCCATCAAATTTTGAAGTTATAGGTCATACAGAAAATTCACATGCAGCTGCAATAGCAAATACAGATAGAACCATATTCGGGATTCAGTTTCATCCAGAAGTAGTTCATACTGAACGAGGTACAGATGTTTTGAAGAATTTTGTTTTGAATATTTGTAAAGCCAAACAAGAATGGACAATGGAAGGTTTTGTAGAAAAATCAGTAAAGGAAATATCAGAGGTCGATGGAAATGTATTATGCGGAGTTAGTGGAGGTATTGATTCAACAGTTGCCGCATTATTGATCCATAAAGCAATTGGTAATAGATTAACTGGGGTTTTTGTAGATAATGGATTACTAAGATTGAATGAGTCTAAAGAGATTGAAGATATGTTCAAAAACAATTTTTCATTAAACTTCCACAGAATAGACGCAAGTGATCAATTTCTTTCAAAATTAAAAGGTGTAACAGATCCTGAACAAAAAAGAAAAATTGTAGGAGAGGAATTTATTCAAGTATTTACCGATTTTGCAAAAAAGAATGGCCCATTCAAATGGTTAGCGCAAGGCACACTTTATCCAGATATAATTGAAAGCGGCGTATCAAAAGGTCCAGCGGCAGTAATAAAATCACATCACAATGTTGGTGGATTACCAGATTGGTTAAATCTCAAAATTTTAGAACCATTAAAAGAATTGTATAAAGATGAAGTAAGAGATATTGCTAAAATTCTTGGCGTTCCAGAGAAATTGTTAAAGAGACATCCATTTCCAGGTCCAGGATTATCTGTACGAATTATTGGAGAAATTACTCCTTCAAAATTAGCAATTTCTAGAAAAGCAAGTAAGATTGTTGAGGAGGAATTATGGGATGCTGGAATTTACGATAAAGTTTGGCAAGCATATGCAGCAGTAGGTGACGATAAAGCTGTAGGTGTAGTTGGAGATGAAAGGAGATATGGAAGAATTGTAACAGTTAGAGTTGTAGATTCTATTGATGCGATGACAGCAGATTGGACTAGACTTCCAAATGGAGTTTTAGAAAAAATCAGTAATAGAATTACTAATGAAATAGACGAGGTAACATGGGTATCTTATGTAATTTCAAGTAAACCACCTGCAACAATTGAACCTCAATAATCATATCAAACAAGCACCAAACACACCTGCTGAATCTCCAAGCTCATTTTTAACAATTGGAGTATCAACTATATCGCTGAATACTTTTTCATAAACAATATTTTTACCTTCATCATATAAGAAATCAATGTTTGATACACCACCACCTAAGATGATCATATCAGGATCTAAGATATCGATGACATTTGCTAATGCTGAACTAAAATTATCAAGAAATGTATTTTTCCAAGTTTCAAAATTTGGATGATCTAAATTTTGAACAATTTTAGGCAAACTCTGGTTTAGATTTGATATTTTTAACCAATTTTTTTCTAATGCAGGACCGCTGATGTATGTTTCAACACATCCTTTGTTTCCACAATAACAAATATTTCCTTTATTATGAAGACAATGATGCCCCCATTCTCCAGCAATATTTGTTCGACCATGATAGATTTTTCCATCAATAATTATTCCACCCCCAACTCCAGTTCCCATGATTATACCAAATACAAGATTGGAGTTCTTACCTGCACCTAACTTGGCTTCTGCTAAAGCAAAACAATTAGCATCATTTTCTATAGAAATTTCATAATGTATAATATTTTTTAAATCATTTTGAAGATCTTGGCCAATTAGACATTGGGTATTACTATTTTTTATCAAACCAGAATTTAGAGATAATGCACCAGGAGTACATATACCAAGGGATGTTTTTTTATCGGAATTTTGAGCTAGTTCAAGAATCAAATTTTTGATTGATTCCAAAATAGAATTGTAACCATCATTTTGATTGGTTGGTATACGCTTTCTTTCAATGACATTGTATTTTTCATCAGTAAGTATCCCTTCAATTTTTGTTCCACCTAGATCAATTCCAATTTTATTCATGTAATATGAAGAAAATGGACAATAGATAAGTTCTCAGTGGATTTTATATCTAAAAATTAATTATACTATTACATGAAAAGCGGTTCTCATAACAGCCTACAAAATTTTTATCGTCATAGCCAACCCTTACA
>Ga0315327_10001416_pt1 | contig 12481 bp, 17 predicted proteins | sample M110032315metaG_FD_203460 | JGI IMG/M metagenome (GOLD analysis project Ga0315327, IMG submission 203460) | Ammonia-oxidizing marine archaeal communities from Monterey Bay, California, United States - M1 100m 32315 | ecosystem: Environmental > Aquatic > Marine > Coastal | place: USA: California... | reverse complement strand
TTGCAGCTATTGCCTGATCATTTAACATGCAAAATGCTTCACCTCTATTATAGAATGCATGATGAGTTCCTCCAGCAATATTCATAGACACTCCATTTTTAATTGAATAGTGAACACCTCTAATAGTACCTTCAGCAATTTCCATTTCCCTTTCTACTAACTCCTTACTTAACGGGAACCCAATTTCTCTTATTTCTTTTTGAGATAACTTAAGTGAGGTAAATCTTTTAAAATATTCCTCTTCATGAGTAAGTAAGACTAGATTTTTATCAATTTTTGATGGTTCAAAAAAATTATCATTTACGCACGTATTCTCCCTAATTAGTTGTTCTGGTATAAGTTCATATTTTATCATAGGAAATCTATGATTTTCATCTAAGGGATAGATATAGTTTTTATTAAATGCGATTTTAAGCATTGAGTTAAATATAAAAAAAAAGACCTCACTAGGAGGTCTTTTTATAAGTGTATAAAATAATTACCAACTTGAACTTAACTCTGGAATTATTTCATGGTGTCTGATAGATCTACCATTATCTTCTAGTGAAGCATCAACTTTACCACTATCTTGTTCATAAGAGTCGTCTCCAAACAATTCATTGTATTTAGCAATCATATTTTGAAGTGGATCTCCATAATCTGAGGCTTGACCAACAAATCCGTCATGATGAAATCTAACTTGAACAACATTTCCAATACATCCAGAATTACAAACTAGAACACTCATTCTAGAACTGTATCCTGACTCAGTCATTGCTTTTTTTACTCTTCCTCTAAATCTCCAAAAATCCTGTTCACCAGAATCTTTATAATTATAATAAATGATTCTTCTAAGACTTTGCGATTGAGGGTTCTCAGGGACATAAGATGACCAGTTATTTCTAACCCAATATCTATTTCCTAACGATGTGTGAAGAGGTCCAACAGTCTTTTCCCAATATGCATTACCCTTTATATCTTCATTATCAAAATCAGATATATCAGTTGTTAATTGCATCCTTAAATAGTTATTAGCTTGAGGTCCAGATAAAATTCTAAATGTTACCCATCTAGGTTGATCTTCCTTGCTATTGTACATTTCAGTTTTCTTTGCAACAGCTTTTTCAAAAGCTGCAACATCACCTTGATTTACTTGAAGAACTCTAGATCTAAATGACCATTCTCGTGGGGTATTTTCTTGAGCTACAACAGGAACTGAAGTAAGTATTGCTAAAAATAATAATATAATTTTTTTCATTTCTTTTTATTTAATTTGAACTAGCTTCTCTTATTAAACTCATGTGAACTACTCTTCTGCCGTTAGGCATTAATGATGCGTTAACAGCATTTACATCTTGTTCATAAGAACCACCTCCGAACATTTCATTGTACTTTTCTACTAGTTTTGGTAGACCTTCATTATTTATTTCTCTTTGTTGCTCAAAACTTTCATAGCTAAAGAATATAGCGACCCAGTTTCCACCACAACCTGAAGAACAAACCATTACATTCATAGCTGAATCTAATTGCTCATCCATTGCTGCTCTTGCTTTAGCTTGTCTTTCTCTAAATCTCCAGAAATCTTGTTCTCCAGAATCTTTATAATTATAGAACATAACCATTCTTAAATCATTATTGCTAGACGATTCAGGCACAACAGATGCTTCTGCAGACCTTCCCCACATTACAGTTCTTCCAGCAGAATTAGATTTGATGTAAGGACCTACATTTTTACTCCAATAATTTGCTTCAGCTTGATCTAATCCAGCATCCATCATTTCTGGAGTACCTACTTGAACTCTAAAAATCTTACCAGTATCTTCTCCTGAAAGTATATTGAAAGTATAGTAAGCAAAGTTGTTTTCATCTTTATTAAATTTCTGTGTTTTTTTACCAGCAGACTCAATAAATTTATCCATTTGGCCTGGTTCTATCTCTATTGTTCTAGATGTATAAATCTGACTAGAAGCAAATGATATATTTAAGGTTAATAGGATTAATAATATATTTCTCATGTTTAATTATTTAATTTGTTTGGTTACAATTTATTAAAAAATTAATACTTAGAATAATTCTAAATAAGAATTTTTGATATTAAAAAGTGAAGATGTTGATTATCAACATTAAAAAAAGGATTATTAGAATTATTGAACTAAGATATCTTACTGGCTCTTTCATCTTTTAATTTTTTTTTCAATAAAAAATTTCCAAATAATAATAAACGCTAATGTTAGAAAAAGAATTTTAATATCTATTGAACTCCCATAATTTAGAAAATCTCTCATCTTTAATCTTTAACTAAAAAAGTTGTTGTCATTCTTTTATTTGATTCCACTCCTTCTTCGTTTACCTCAACCTCTAATGAAGTTAAAGTTCCAATTTTTTTTTCTAAATCAATATTTAAAGAAAAAAGAGCTCTGTCTTTCAAAGATATTCTTCCAGCAACAATTCCCTTTTTTAAAAACTCAATATTTGTATTCAAACTTGCATCATAAGTACCTTCAAACCTAGTTAGAGTAGGAAGGTTTGTTTCAATAATTACTCCTTTTCTTGTTAATTTTAAAACTCCTTCTATATTGAGGTCAAAATAATTAACACCATTATCTCTATATATTTTAATTTTATATTCTCCAATTAAACCAGCATCCTTTATATAGTCACCTATTAACCTGTCACTACTAAGTTTCAAATACTCACCTTCATCTACAAAGTTGAAATAGTCTTTAAAATATCCTGAAAATATTCTATCTGAAGTTAATACTTCTAGCTTTTTGTTTGAATATTCCCATTTAGCTAGTTTTTGAACTTCATCATAATCTCCTTTAAATAGTATATATGAGAGATGCTTATTTCTTTTATCACTTTGTTGAAGCAACCAATGAATACTATCACCTTTAATTACTGTATATCTATTACCGTAGTAAGATATTATCTCTTCAATAGGACCATTAATTTTATAATCTTCAAATTTCAGGTTTGCTTTTCTATTTGAAAAATCTATATAATATTTTAAGTCATTACTATCGTAATACTTTTGAGAAACAACGGGATTGACAATTGATACAAAGAAAATAATTAAAAATAAATTCTTCATTTTTTTAAATATTTAAAAGCTACATACAAAAATAATAGAAACCCTAAAGTAAGAAGAATAAAAGGATTTATAAACTCATTAATAATTTTAGAAACCATCATAAGAGCAATGGTATTTAATGATATGGACGTAAGTAATAATATGGTTAGATAAAGATCTTTCAATTTAAGATAAAATTGTTTAAGTTGCTTTATCAAATTTAAGAAAATGAATTATTCTAAATTGAAAAACATTTTTGGTGATGCTTATACAGAGGATTTCTTCTCCAGTGGCTCTAGATATAGTCAAACTTTAAATGAGAAGGGTATTTTAATTTTTAATTCATTTATTGGACCAGATGGTTTGAAGACTCTTCAAAATGAAGCAAATGATCTTAAGGAACAATCATACAGAAGTTCATCTGAATACAATGTCTATATTTCTGAATATGACAATGCTTTTTCTAAGGATAGTCCAAGAAATAGAATTATGAGCACATCTAAAAAATGTATTCCTAATGATTTAATCCCAAATCAATCAATTCTTCAAAAAATATATGATTCTCCTTTAGTTAGGTCCTTTTTCCTTGATCTTTTAGATAAAGATGAGTTACACCCTTATGAAGATCCTCTGTCTAGTATTAATATTAACTATTATGATAAAGGTGATGCTTTAGGTTGGCATTTTGATAATTCTGATTACACAATAACATTACTAATTAAAAACTGTTCAAAAGGAGGTATCTATGAATTCTTTAATGATATGAGATATAAGAATGATAAAGAAGATTATGATTTAGTAGAAAAAATATTAGACAAAAAAGTAAAAGGAACAAGAGTAAATAGTATTGAAGGTGATTTAATGATATTTAAAGGAAACAAATCAATACATCAAGTAACTGCTGTTGAAGAGGGGGAAAGGATATTAGTTACTTTTAACTATAATGAAGAAAGTGGAGTATCTCTATCTGAGCAATCAAGAAAAACATTTTTTGGACGGATAAAATAAAAAAGACCTCCGAAGAGGTCTATTTTTTATTCAGCTGAGGCTTGACCTCTTTCTTGCTGAAATACATTAAAGTTTACAATTTTTCCATCTGCAATATTTGCATCAATGACTTGATATACAGTGACATCATTTCCATCAACACTTAATGTTACTTCATGACCTGCTGTAACAAAATCAAGATATTCTCCTTCTGGTGTTTGACCACTGTTTGAAATCGCCCAAAGAATTGTCCATCTTGGGTTGTTAGCTTCAAACCATTCAGATAAAAATGCTATGTGAGCATCAGAACCTTCAACAACTTCTCCTGCAGAGCCAAAAGCTTGAAATCCATCAGCATTTAGAGATCTAATACTTTCAATATCTCTTTCATTATGAGCATCTATATATGTTGCCCATATGTTAGCTATGTCATCTGGACCAGCAACAATGTCAGTACTTTCAGCTCCATTAGCAACTGAAAATCCAATTACCTGTGGAGAGCTTTCTGTTGTCTCACAAGAAATTGACATAATGCTAATTGATAATAATAATATAAATATGTTTTTCATTTTGTTTGATTATTGATTTAAGGTAAATGTAGTTATATCTAATTTAAAACTACTTTACTATTTTTTTAAATTTTAATGAAGTAATTAATCCAATAATAGAAGAAACACCAAGTATCATATAAATTAATTGATGGCCTTTAATTCCAGGATAAGTATCTAATAAATATCCATAAAGAGGAGTAGCAAATATATCAGGAGAGTATCCTATAATTGAAACTATCCCTATAGCAGTACCAGATAATGCAATAGGTATATCTCCATCATTTAGAATAGAAAAATACAAACCTCTAATTGCATAAGTTCCAACCGCAACAATAATTAATGAAATTATAAACAGTGTATTTACTGATGAACTAATTATACCACTTGCAAATAGAATTGACCCTATTAGCATTATAATGAAACCATAAATTATATTATTAATGTTACCAGTTTTATCCGAAAATAAGCCGACTGATATACATACTATAGGTCTAAGATATTGTTGGTAAGCGCCAATCTTTGCAGCTTCAATTTGATCATACATCATAACTTCAGATGCATAAAGAGAATATATGTCTGTTATTTTATATCCCATATATGCACAAAGAATTATAAATGAGATTAAAAAAATAGATTTTGACTTTAATAGTTTTTTCATGTTTTTGAAATCACCAATCTTTTCATCATCTGAAATCTCAACTTTTAATAATGAATAAACTATAATTCCACAAATAAATACAAGGATAGATGAAACAGCTATTACATATTTAAAAGCATTTTGCTTGTCTTGAATATTAGCCGTAGAAATATCTGTAGTTATTAAAATAGAAAATATAATTACTCCAATTACACCAATAGAAGATGCTACTATTCCTCGACCACCATCAAGAAAACTAAAAGTTTTTCCCTGTTTGTTTTGACCTCCTATCATTCTTGTAGCCTTAATCATTGGAGCCCAAAAAAGAAATACTGTAGTGAATCCCCAATATGCAAACAATAATTGCATTACTAAATAAGATGGATAGGTCATCATAATAAATCCACCAAATGAAGTTAGAATTAATGAAATTGAAAGTAACTTTCTGGGGGAGTACTTGTCAGCTAGTATTCCTCCATATAAATATGATAAAAAAGCAACAATACCATATGTTGAAAAAAGAGTTCCTAATTCAAGATTAGTTAAATTAAATACATCTAAAAATGTAGGTCTAAAAACTCTAGCCAATACATACGGAAGAATATAAATAGATTCTGCAGCAAGAATTAAAACTATTAGATATGTGTAATATTTATTTTTAATGTGTTTAGGTATTAATCAATTAAATTCATTAATTCATTTGAGTTAATAACAGTAGCAAACTCTTCATTTATACTCGCAAGAGAAGTTTCATAAATAACTTCACAATCTATAATTTCACCATTAATTGCTTTTGTATTATAACAAGCTGTTGAGTCTGAAACTAAGTAAGTATCAAAACCCAGATTCCCAGACATCCTTGTTGTTGTTGAAATACAATGATTAGTTGTCATTCCAACTATTATTATTATTTCTGTTTTTGATTCATTTAAGATAGATTTTAAACCAGTTCCTATAAAAGCACTATTTACATTTTTTGTAAGAACAATCTCATCATCTAGAGGGGTTACATGATTATTGAACTCAAAACCAGGATTAGATTCATGTAGTTTAGAATCAAGATTAGTAGAGCTATGTCTAACATGAATAATAGGTAAATTTTTCTCTCTCCATTTTAAAAGTATTTTTCCACATATTAACTCTGCATCAGGATTATTTCTTTTGAAACCAGGATAATCATCATCTAAAAATGCTTTCTGAACATCAACTAATAAAAGTGTTGGCTTTTTTGATTTTAAATTCATGTTTATTTGAATCTTTTTATAACTTAAGTTAAATATATAGAAATTGAATCAATTAAATAGACTTCATGCAATTTGGAATCCCCACGTTTATCATGGATGGGGGAAAACTAAAAAATACTTTGAAGGTTGGTACTATAAAATTGTATCAAAAGATCAAAATAATGCTTTTGCAATTATCCCAGGTATTGCCATGGATGAGAATGGTAACAAACAATCTTTTATTCAAGTTTTAGATGGTAAAAATCATGAAGCTATTTACCATAAATTTGATGCTGATATTTTTATGCCAACACCAAAAGAACATAATCTTTCCATAGATAATAATATTTTTACTTACGATAAAATTTCTCTTGATTTACCTAACCTAAAAGGTCAACTAGTATTTAAAAACCAACATCCATGGTCTAGTAGTTTCTTTTCTCCAGGGATTATGGGCCCATATTCTTTTGTCCCTTTTATGGAATGCTATCATGGTATCCTTAGTATGAATCATACTATCTCAGGTATCATTAATCACAATGGAATTGATATATCTTTTGATGAGGGTAAAGGATATATGGAGAAAGATTGGGGACACTCTTTCCCTAAGGCATATATTTGGATGCAAAGCAATCATTTTTCTAAACCAAACATTTCTGTAAAATCATCAATTGCGATTATCCCATGGCTTAAAAGTTCTTTTATTGGACACATTGCGGGAATTTTAATTGACGATAACCTTATTGAGTTTACAACGTATAATGGAACAAAGGTTAATTCTTGTGAGATTACTAAAAAAAATGTAAAAATAGAGATGGAAAACAAATCATATAAACTTAATATTAATGCCTATAGAGAGAAAGCAACAACTCTTGCAGCTCCTATAAGTGGTTTTATGAATGGTAGAATAGATGAGAGTATGAATGCTAAGATTAATGTGAAGTTGTTTAATAAGAAAACTAAACAAATTATTCTTGAAGATATAGGATATTCTGCCGGAATTGAAGTTGCAGGAGAGTATAAACTTCTGGTTAAATAGATCTAGTCAATCAAAATTCCACCTTCACATTTATCATTTTGCCAAAGTTGGCCAATCTTATCTAGATATCTTTCATTTGTCTCTTCTTCACTAAAAAAATTCTTTCTTATAAGCGCAAGTTTATTTTCAGGATTTGTTATTATAGATATAAATAAAGGTTGGGTTTCATTAATAAATGCAACGAAATTTTTATAAACTATGTTGGTTTTAGAGTATCCAACTTCTTTTAAATCTGCTACACCTGAAATCATTAAAATAAACGTTTTCCAATCTTCTAATTGATTAAAAGTAAGTATACCAATATCCATTTTCTCAGGTTCATTTTCATTTTTGAAATACCATAAAACTTGAGAGTGAGAAAACTGATTACATCCATCCTCACTACTAAGAGTAACCTGTCTTAATTCAAATGGCTGCCCCCAATAAGTTCCTTCAAGAAGAGTCTTGTAGACATCTTGACTAAAACTATTCGTAACTGATAATAAAAGTAATATGAGTAATGATTTTCTCATTTTATTTCATATTCTTTTTACCATCTAAATACATAGAAAAATTCCAAAGTAAAACAGTAATCCAAAATCCTAGTTCAAATAAAAAATTAGCTGAGATGAATTCAAAAACACTAAGTAGGTATAGTATAGCAAACAATAAGTTTATGCTTATAAGAATTTTAGTTCTAATACTTAAATTATTCATTTTTATTTAAAGTTAATCTAATATTAGAAATTTAAAATTTATTATATTAATCTTTTAACATAAATCATTAATTATGAACGAAATAGAAATTTTAAACTATGCTCAAATGAATTTTATTCAAAACGGTCTATATATGGTAGCTTTTACTGCCTTTGTATTCATTACGTTTAGACTCATGAGATTTCAAAGAGAGCAAAATGCTAATGTTTTTGGAAAAATATTGGTAACCATATTTGGGTTATGTACCACATTTTTTGGTTATAATGTTTTTTCATTTTTATATGTAAATCAACTTGGACAGTCATACAGACTCTCTGAACTCCAATCCTCAGGAGCTGAACTAACAGCTTTATCTCAAAATTGGGTTGATTACATTGGTTATACAGTAGCCGATGGACTTCCAATCCCTTTTAGTCCTGAGCCTGCAGCTTATGTCTTTTTAGGCACATTCGCTACTATGGTTATAGCTGGAGTGTGGGTAAACCTTTCTAAGACTTAGAGATATTTAAATAGGCCCTCTTAATTGAGGGTCTATATAATATAGAAAAGGACAAAAAAGAAGTGAAAACTACTACCACCAATTACAAATAGATGCCATATTGTATGAGCATATTTTTTTTCCATTGAATAAAAAATGGTTCCAAGAGTGTAACTAAGACCACTCAAGGCTAATAATATAATTCCATTAAATTCTAAAACTTCAAATAAAGTTTTGATATCTATTACTATTACCCATCCCATTAACAAATATAATCCCAGGGATAGTTTTTCAAATTTACCAGTATAAAAAAGCTTGAATATTGTACCAAAAATAGCTATAATACAAACTGCTATAAAGATATAAATACCTGACTTGTCAAGAAGTGTTATTAGACAAACTGGAGCATATGAACCGGCTATTAAGTAGTAAATACTAATGTGATCAAATATTCTTAATTTTTCCTTTAAAACAGGTTCAGAGACATAATGATAAAGAGTTGATGATAAATAAACAGATACAAGTCCAAATCCAAAAAAAAGAATACTTGAAAGACTTAGTATTGGTAAGACATCATTAGTAAACAATAAATAGGAGATACCAATAATTGATCCTAAAAGTCCAATAAAGTGGGTAAGAGCATTCCAAAATTCTTCTTCTCTAGATACTTCCATATTGTTTTGCAAACATAAAAATTAGATATGATAAATAGTGAAGATGTAGATAATTAACATAGAATTATAAAATCAGTAACTTTGTTAAATTCTAAAACAAAAGAAATGAAAACTAAATCAGAGATAGTAGATAACTGGCTTGTAAGATATACTGGGTTAGAACTTAAAAGTTTTGGAGAGTATATTCTTTTAACAAATTTTGATAAGTATGTGAAGATTTTTGCAGAAAACTCAGGCTGTGAGATTAATGGGGAAGATAAAAATATGACTTCGGCTACATCTAAAAATATTACAATTATAAATTTTGGAATGGGTAGCCCAAACGCAGCTACTATTATGGATCTTTTATCAGCAATTACTCCAAAGGCTGTTCTTTTCCTTGGTAAATGTGGTGGATTAAAAAATAGAATTAATATTGGTGATTTCGTTCTTCCAATTGGAGCTATTAGAGGAGATGGAACATCGAATGATTATTTTCCTCCTGAAGTTCCTGCTATGCCTTCATTCTCTCTTCAAAAAGCTATCTCTACAACTATCAGAGAATTTAAAACTGATTACTGGACAGGAACTGTTTACACAACAAACAGAAGAGTTTGGGAATATGATAAAGGATTTAAAGACTACATAAAAAAAACAAGGGCATATGCTATTGATATGGAAACAGCTACACTATTTACAGTTGGTTTTCATAATAAAATTCCAGTAGGTGCATTATTACTTGTTTCAGATTCACCGATGACACCTGAAGGTGTTAAAACTCTTGAAAAAGATGAAATTAATTCAAGACAATTTGACGAGAAACATATTGAAATTGGTGTTGATTCTCTAAGAAAATTAATGGATAATGCAGAAACTGTTAGGCATCTTAAGTTTTAGTTACTTAATATGAGAGTTTCATTTATATTAATTTTTATATTAATTTTTGGCTGTACAAAATCAGATTCTGATTTTGATGAAAAATTATCCAAAGAAGGATCTGATAATTTTGAATATTACGAAGGACTCTCAAGCTACAATATTCAACATGATGGTTTAAATAGAGAATATCTACTCTATATACCCCCAGATATTCAATCAAGAATTAATCTTCCTGTAATTTTTAATTTTCATGGATATTCTGGTCAAGCAGATCAGTTTTATAATATGACAGATTTAGTAGATATAGCAAATGAGAATGGAGTTGTTTTAGTATACCCCCAAGGTGCATTATTGCCTGGAGGAGCTACTCATTGGAATGCAGCACCAAAAAGGGATGATTCCACATCATTTATTAATAAAAGTAATGTAGATGATATAGGATTCTTTTCTGCTATGTTAGATGAAATAAATCGAAATAATATCCTTGATTTAAACAGAGTTTATGCAATAGGATACTCTAACGGAGGTATGTTCTCTCATTTTTTAGCATGTAATACAGATAATATTTTTGCTGCAATTGGTGATGTAGCTGGGACAATGCTTTTTGATACATTTAATACTTGTAATCCTTCTTCACCAACTCCACTTTTAAAAATTCACGGAACATCTGATCCCATTGTTGCATATAATGGTTTTGACCAACAAGGTTTTAAAACAGTTGATGAGGTTGTTAATTTTTGGAAATTAAATAATAATTCTAATGATTCGTTTATTTTCAATAGTATGGTAAGTACTTCATGGGCTAATTATATGGGGCCTGTAGATTTTGAAAAATACACATACGAATCAGATTTAAACGGACCTAGTGTTGTTCATTATAAAATGCTAAGAGGTCTTCATTGGTGGGATTATAGTCTAGATAATGATCTTAAAACAAGTTCATTATTATGGGAGTTTTTTTCCCAACATACTAGGGAATAATATAGATAAAAAAAGGGGCAACAAGCCCCTTTTTTAATTTATTGATTTAATTACTATTGTAATCCAAGCATTATACTACCGAAGTCAAAAAACTCCCATATAAAAGCTGTATTTCCTTCTTCATCAAATTGTTGAACTGAATAATAAGAAGTTTCAAACTCTGTACCTGATTCTTTATGGTTATAAGTCCATACACCGTATGATCTTACACCTCCATCAGGTAAAAACTCAGTATCGTCTACACCCGGGTAGTACTGTCTGTTTGTAAACTTAAAATTTTCAAAAGCACCATGCCATCCTTTCATTCCTTCCATCCACTGAGATTTTGTAAGTGAATCTCCTTGAGGGCTTGACCAAATTAAATCTTCAGAAGCACCATCGAACATAGATTGTAAATCTCCATTTTCGAAATAGTTAAATTCAGCATCAACTTTTTCAACATTAGTATTGTATTTTTCAAGACCAGCATTGAATTTAGAGGATGTTGCATCAGGAGAAGCACATGCTGCTATTAAAGTAATTGCAGTTAAGGTTAATAATTTTTTCATTGTGTTTATTTTTAAAATTCAATGTAAATTTATGAAAAACATATATTTAGTAGTTAATAATTTACTTTTTAGATAGAATATGGAAATTCCTGAAAAACTAAAATTAGAATATCTTCTTGCTCTTGATACTCATATTGAGACTGTGGGTAAGGAAAACAAAGAAGATACCATGAAAAAAATTTTTGAAATCACAAGAGAGATTGCTGACCTGGGTTTTGGAGAGAAAGATATACATGAAATAGCAAAAGATGAAGATCTTTATGTTAGATATGAAGAATGGAGAGGTGAAAAATAAAAACTAGGAGAATAAAAAATGACTTGTAGTAATTGTAAAGCTTATTATCAATCTATTGGAAGGGGTGGTAACTATTGTCCTCACTGTGGTACATATAACTGGGGTTTTGACAAGAATTTCTTTATTTCTCTAATTATAGCTGCTTTAATCTTTTTATCAATTTATCTATATAATTCATTCTATGCTTAAAACTAATCTACTTTCATTTTTATTTGTTTTAAATCTATTGCTTATATCATGTGAATCATCTAGTAACAATTATGAAACCGTTGTTAAGGATGAATCATTTAGAAAGGAAGTTTTAAAAACTAATCCTGGCGATTATGTAAAGCTTTCTAATGGTTATACATATTTTGAAGATGTAAACAGTAACTCTCAAATTGGCAATGTTGTATTGGTTCATGGATTTTCAGTTCCTTCTTATATAATGAGAACAACTTTTAACTCAATCAAAGAGAGGGG
>Ga0315327_10001414_pt1 | contig 12490 bp, 9 predicted proteins | sample M110032315metaG_FD_203460 | JGI IMG/M metagenome (GOLD analysis project Ga0315327, IMG submission 203460) | Ammonia-oxidizing marine archaeal communities from Monterey Bay, California, United States - M1 100m 32315 | ecosystem: Environmental > Aquatic > Marine > Coastal | place: USA: California... | reverse complement strand
GACTGCGCAGTCGCAACCATGTGACATATGAGCAGGAACCGGATTACGATTTCGGGATCGCTACCGATCGTCGCCAGGGCAGTTACCTCCGCTATAGCTCCGACAACAGTGTGGGCTACCGGTGGACCGAGCGTCTCGGAACAAGCACCGGCTACCGTTTCAGTGGCGTGGCCTTTGATGAGATTAACCGCAACGACTACGAGCGTCACCTCTTCTACAACCAGTTCCGTTATCGTACCAGCCCCAGCACGGTATGGACTGCGGCCTACCGTTACCAGACTCAGAGCAACGATTCTAACAGGGATTCCGACTCCCACTATTTTCTTGTTGGTGCGGAGCATCAGGTAAGCCCGACCACGGTAGTGGTGTTGCGGGCCGGCGCCCAGATCCAGGAGATCGACGACGGTGCCAGCAATTCGGCTCCCTACGTGGAGGCGACCTTGCGTGCGGCTCTCAGCGAATCCGCGCAGGTCCGTGCCTTTGTCCGTTACGGACTGGAGGACCGCAATCGCCTTATCTGGACCCACGACTGCTGGGAACGGCCGGTGCTTGCTCGCTATGAAGAACGCCAGACCTTCCGTCTCGGCTTGCAGGGGTCTTACGTGGTATCGCCCAAACTGACCTTCTTTGGCGGCGTAAACGTCATGATGTTCAACTATGAGGGTCAGATTGGCCCTGATCCGGAGGCTCCCGGTAGCCTGGATGAGAAAATCGTAAACCTCAATGCAGGTGCCAGCTATGAGGTTGCAGACAATCTCTTTGTGACTGGTTCTTACAATTTCACCAAGTCCTCTGCAGACGCTGATATCCGTGATTATGACCGGAGTCGCGTCCAATTTGGCCTTCAGTCGTCTTTCTAAGGATTTTCCTGTCGAAAAATCCGAACAGATCCGCCCCCGCAATGTCTGCTTCCATTGCGGGGGTTTTCTGCCGCTTGGCTCTTCGCCCTGCCCGTTCGCCTTATAGGCAAATCCCCCTCACCCTCTAAAATATCAGGTTATGCAAAACGATTCCTATAACCAAACTGCCGCCAGCGAAGCTTCGCTGCACGCGGTCGATTACTGGCAGGTTCTCAAGAATCGCTACGGAGTCATCCTGCTGACCTTCCTTCTCATCTTCATGACGGCGGCGGTGATCACCTACGTTCTGCCAAAGAAGTATGAGAGCACGGCCTTGCTGCAGGTAAACCACTCCTTTGTCGAACTGGACCCGCTCAATGGCGCTGCCGGCCATCCCATGACCGGGGCCTCTCCCTCGCATGCCTATATCCAGAACCAGTTCAAGATCATTGAATCCGAGAAGACCATGCTGCGTGTGGTGGAGAGACTCGATCTCACCACGCGTTGGAGGGGTTACGACCGCGACATGGCACTCGTGAAGCTGAAGCAGATTCTCAAAACCGAACAGATTCGTAATACCGACCACATTGAGATTCGGATCCGGCACCAGAACAGGGAGGATGCCCGCGATATCTCCAAAGAGATCGCAGAGTCCTACCAGCTCGGGCGCAACGCGGATGAGCGCAATCGTGCCGGGGAGGCCCTCGATGCTCTGGAAACGGAAGTGCGCTCCCAGGAAGACCTGGTGGAGGATAAGCGTCGGCATTTTCACTCTATCGTAAAGGCGGTGGGAATTCCATATATTGAGGGGGTTTACACCAGTGGCCGAATGGGGCAGAGCGAGGAGTATATTCTTAAGAGTGCCGAGATGCAGCAGTTCGGTGCCGAGGAGAGAAAGGCCGAACTGGAAAATCAGATCCAGCAGCTACTTACCCTGAGGGATGATGAGCTCATTGATTTTGCCGAGGGGCTCAAGCTGCCGGGGAGCCAGGTGCCCGTCCTGCGCGTCAGGATACAGGAAAGCAAACTCAATATGGAAGCCATGCAGGCTTCCGGGCTGGGATCCAAGCATCCATCGATGGAGATGGCACTGATTGCTCAGACCAAAATGCAGGAAAATCTCCAAGCCGCCGTGGTCGTGCTCAGGGAGTTACTCAAGACTCAGTTGAGCCTCGTCAATGGGCAACTGGCCAAGATAAAGGAGAGGGTGGAAGAACGTCGCTTTGATGCCGTCGACAAGGCCCTGCAGTCGCAGGACTATGTCGAGGCCAAGCAGGACTACGAAACGGCGAAAGCCATGCTGTCCCAGATGAAGCTCACCAACTCGGCCCGCCGCATCGCTCTCAAGATACCCAAGAACCCGATCACCATCCTGGAGGACCCCAAGCTTGCCAAGGATCCGGTCTATCCCAAGGTCACCCTCTTCCTCTCCCTCGGTGCTGCAGTTGGGTTGATTTTCGGCATCTCGATCGCCTTCTTCCTCGAATATCTCGATACTTCGGTCAAGAGCTTGGAGGACGTAGAGCGTTACCTGCAGGTTCCTGTGCTGGCGGTCATTCCGAAAGATGTGGGAACCCTGCACAAGCAGAGCGGAATGAGTCCGGATGCGGAGGCTTACCGGATTCTTCGAACGAATATCGAGTTCAACCGAAATAATCCAGAGGACAACGCCATCACCATCGTTTCCGGGGGTGCGGGCGAAGGAAAGTCTACGACCCTGGTCAACCTGGCCTACGTCTGTGCTCAGGGTGGATACACCACCCTCATGATTGACTCGGACCTTCGGCGCCCGTCGCTCCATACCTTCTTCGATATCAATAACTCGGTGGGTCTGACCAATTACCTGACCACCGATCTCATGCTTGAGGATGTTATTCTGCAAACTCCGGTCGATAATCTCTACTTCCTGCCCTCTGGTATCCTTCCTGCGGACGCCGCCGGCATCCTGAACTCCCGACGCATGTCGGAACTGATTCAGGATGTGAAACAGCGCTTCGACCTGGTCCTGGTGGATTCCCCGCCCATTCTCGGGGTGAGTGACGCCTCCGTGCTCGCTTCCGAAGTGGACCTCACCATTGTTGTGGTGCAGCACCGTAAGCTGCCTCGCAACATGCTCATGCGTGTGAAGTCCTCGGTGGAGAACGTGGGAGGTCAGGTGATTGGTGTGGTGCTCAATAATGTCGATGTCCGTAGCGACAGCCAATACCAGTATTATACCAGCTACTACACCTACTATGCGCCTTCTTCAGATGTGGATCCGATTTCCCGTTCGCCGAAAGTCGCAATCTCCATGGGATCTTCCCCAACGGAAACGCCTTCAACGCCGGAGAAGGAGGACGACGGACTCAGTTATTAATTGTGTGACCGACAGCAATCCTTCCATCCCCATGGCTCTGGCCCGAACCTCCAACTCCTGGTAATTTCATGAAAATCCTCCTCTCCTTTGCTCTCTTCCTGATGGTCATCATTCCCGCTTCCCTGCAGGCGCAGATTGAAGCCGGGGGAGCCATCTCGATCACAATCCAGGGTGTTCCGACCGGTGAGCAGGGTCGCATCAACGGCGGCTATCCTGTTTCCGAAAAGGGATACATTACCATGTGGAAGGTCGGCTCTATCAAGGTTTCCGGGATGGACTCCGAGGCCCTGGCCCGGAAAATCGAGACCGCCTACCGTGAGGCCGAGATCTACACCAGCCCTGTAATCCAGATCGTCGCGGATTCAAGTGATAATCTCACCGTGCACGTCATCACCATCGGTGGCAAGGTGCGGGCCCCGGGTCCAAAGCCTTACCGGCGTGGAATGACCCTCTACCAGGCGGTTATGTCGGCAGGTGGGCCCACCGAGTTCGGAGCGATCAACCGCATCAGCCTCTATCGTAACGGCAAGCGCTTCATCTACGATCTGAACAAGGGAGAGCACAAGTTGCTCAAGATCTATCCCCGCGACACCATCGACATTCCGCAGAAGACAGTCTTTGGAAATTAGCGACCTTTCTCCGGAGTCGGAGACCGTGAACACGTGCATGGCCGGGGAATCCCCCCGGTCATTTTGCGTTTCGAGCAGTTGCGTTTTGACCTGTTGGGGGGTAGGAGTTCTACATGTGGAACGGGTACGGCGTTCTCTCCCTTTATCTGGCCGCGGTGTTCTGCCAGATCGTGGGGGTGCAGGCGCAGGGAGGTGAAGAAGCCGGGCGGGCCGGGGGAGAGAAACTTTCCGAGGTGCCTGCCGAACTGATTACGGCTCTCGCACACGAGAAGTTCAAGGAAAGACATGCAGCCCAGAAAGCTCTCATGGCCTGGGGGAGGAAGGACCTGAGCGGGAGCATTGAATCTCTCTACCGGCTCTATCGAAAAGCAGAAAATCCGGAAGTACGCCTGCGCAGCCGAGAGGTCCTGAAGGCGCTTGTCATCATCCAACAGCCCCTCCCGGGGCAGGGCTACCTCGGCATCCAGATGGATACCGCCCGCTGGAAGGACGGTGAGGGTGTGATACAGCCGGCTGTCCTGATCACGGATGTCAGGGAGGGAACGGCCGCCGCCGTGGCCAAGTTGAAAGCGGATGACCTGATCATCGGAGTGGATCAGGTGGTCTTCGATGATCTGGCACCGACCCGCAGGTTTGCTGACTACATCAGATCGAAGAAACCGGGAGACGAGATCACTCTCAAGGTGCGCCGCGGAATGGAACGACTTGAGTTGATCGCCTCTCTCCGGCGGCGCCCGGCCGCTCTTGACGAAATCAATCAGTGGGGACTTCTTCCGGTTCTTCCTCAGGAATCGAAGATGGATGAGGACTATTTCCAGGAATGGCTCCGGGAACGGACAGCGAAGGAGAGAAAGAACAACAAGGATTAGTAGTTACGGGATTCAGGCTTCATGGGGTTGGGGAAAGAATTCGACAAATCTCCCCAAATCGTCGAGGCTGGCGGAGATCTTCCCGACCGCTTCCCTTATAACGGTATTCTTTATCATGGTTCGTAATTCTTCCCCACTTGCGGTTGTTCTGGGCGTGGTGATGGGCTGTGCCTGCTTACCTCTCCATGCCAAGACGGACTTCAATGTCGTTGGGCGCGAAATGGCGGGGATGTTGCAGAACAGCCACTACGCCCGCATTCAGTTCAATGCGGACCTCAGTGCCAAGATTCTCTCGGATTACCTTACCGATCTCGATCCGGCTCGACTCTATTTCACACAACAGGATATCGATGCCTTCAAGAAGAAGTACGGGCGCCGCCTTCATGAACTACTCATCAAGGGGCGCTGCATGGAACCGGCCAACGAGATCTACAAGGTTTTTTCTCAGCGCGTGAAGGAGCGAGTGGATTATGCCAAGAAGCTGTTGAAGACCGAGAAATTCGGTTTTGAATCCGATCAGGTCGTGATGCGCACCCGCAAGGATGCTGACTGGCCGACCAGCCAGCAGGCTGCGGAGGAGATCTGGAATCGCCAGATCGAAGAAGCCCTGCTTTCTGAGATTCTCCGCCGTGCCGCTGTCAAACGCCTTGCTGCGGAACAGGGAAAGAACGACCCGCTTGCCAACGAGAAGAGCCCGGAGGAGAAGATCATCCAACGCTATGATCGCTTTTACCGCAGCATCGGAGAAGCGGATGAGGAAGATATCGCAAATTATTTCCTGAGCGCTGTGGCGGCGTCCCACGATCCGCACACGGACTACATGAGCACCCGCGAGATGGAGCGGTTTCGTTCCGGGATGTCCAATTCGCTGGTAGGCATCGGCGCATTGCTACAGGCCGAGGACGATGGAGCCACCAAGATCATGGGGATTGTGGTGAGTGGACCGGCCGACAAGCAGGGCGAGCTCAAGCTCAATGACCGCATTGTGGGAGTTGATTCACTCAACAAGGGAGATGTGACCGACATCATGTACATGAAAATCGATCACGTGGTGGAAATGATCCGGGGAAAGGTTGACACCGAAGTGCGCCTCAAGGTGGAGCCCTCCGGTGGCGCCCCCGGGGAGGTGAAGTTCATCACGATCAAACGCGGACGGGTTGAACTGAAGGACGAGTTGGCCAGCGCTGAGGTCATCGAAATGATGCATGAGACCGGCAGACGTCGGATCGGCTGGCTCCAGCTCCCGTCCTTCTATTTGGACTTTGAAGATGGCGATCCCAGTGTCTCCGCGGATGTTCATAAGCTTTTGACCAGACTCAACAAGGCTCAGGTTGATGGGGTGGTCCTTGATCTTCGGCGCAATGGAGGAGGGTCCCTGGAGGAAGTGCGCCGGATCACCGGATTTTTCGTGGGACGTGGGCCAGTCGTGCAGATCAAGGATACCATCGGGCGCATTGAGTCGAAGGAGGCTCTCTTCCGCCGGCCGCTTTACGATGGACCGCTGGTGGTGGTCACCGACAAATCCAGTGCCTCGGCGAGTGAGATTCTTGCAGGTGCCCTGCAGGACTATAATCGGGCCGTCATCGTGGGCGACAGCTCCACCTTCGGAAAGGGCACGGTTCAACAACCCATGGAGATCGGGCGTCACTTCCGGTTCTTTGAAGACAATAGCCGCGCGGGATACCTGAAAGTCACCATTCAGAAGTTTTACCGGGTCTCGGGTAGTTCCACCCAGAAGCTCGGAGTCCAACCCGATATCGTGCTTCCATCCCTCACCGATGCCCTGGAAATAGGCGAAGCCTACCTCAAGCACCCACTTGATCACGATCTGATCCGGAAGGCTCCCGACTTGCGTCCTCTTGACCAGAAGGGGCTCTTTCTGCCCGTTCTCAGGGAGCGCAACGAGAGTCGAGTGAAGGCGGCAAAGGACTTCCAGTACATTGTCGAGGATGTGGACCGGACCAAGAATCGGATCAAGCAAAATGCGGTATCACTCAATCGAGGCAAACGAGAGACGAAGCTGGCTGAATCTGAAAAGCGCCGAAAGACGCGCAACGTGGAGCGCCGTAAGCGATTTGCGGAGATGGAGATCGGAGACAAGAAACAGTTCAAGTTCTTCCGCCTCACTCTTGATGATTTGAAAGCGGAAAAACTCCCGGAGGTGGATCGCGAGAAGGATGCGGAGGCCTTTATGCGCCGCGCCAAGGACAAGGAGGATGCGCTCGACGACACTCCTCTCTGGCCCAGTGGACTAGATCCGGTCAAGCGGGAGACTCTTGAGATCATTGGGGATCTGGTGGATCAACGGGACAAGGCGCGCACCGCTGGAATTCTACCGGCAGAGGAGTAGGACCTGTGGGACTTCCTTGATATGGCGGAAATCGCCGCCAATCTGCGTGCCGTCCGGGAGCGTGTGGACCGGGCTGCCGGACGATCCGGCCGGGATCATTCGGCGGTAGAGCTTCTGGTGGTGACCAAGACCTGGCCGTCTGAGGTGATCGCAGAAGTGCTGGAGGCCGGTCACGAACTCCTTGGAGAGAACAAACTCCAGGAAGCATGGGGCAAGATCCCGGAGCTGCCTGCATCCGCCCGGTGGCACTTCATCGGTCATCTTCAACGAAACAAGGCACGCAAGGCCCTTGGCCTGTTCGAGGCCATCCACAGTGTTGATTCCCTGCGTCTGGCGCGCCATCTCGATCGTGTTGCAGGGGAACTGGGGAAGCGGCCACGGATCTATCTCCAGGTCAATGCTGCCGAGGAGGAGAGCAAGAGTGGTTTTGCTGTTGGGGAGTTGCGGGAGGCGTTGCCGGAGCTGCTCTCCCTGGAGAAGGTCGAGTTGACTGGCTTGATGAGCATCCCTCCGGCAACGGAAGATCCTGAGGTTGGCCGGTCTTCCTTCCGCAAGTTACGGGAGCTTCGGGATGATCTGGAGGAGGAATTCGAGGTACCCTTGCCGGGCCTCAGCATGGGCATGAGCCAGGACTTCGAGGTTGCGATCGAGGAGGGAGCAACCATAGTGCGGGTGGGGTCCTCCATCTTCGGACCCCGCGGGGTGGCGGGGTCCACTGATTCATAGACGCTGATCATGCTGGCGATCGAAAACATCGTGGTGATGGAAAATGAACTGGCCATCGCATGGGCAGATGGCAAGGAGAGCTACCTGGAGCTTGAGGCCCTGCGCCGGGCCTGTCCCTGTGCGAGCTGTCAGGGCGAGCCCGATGCCACCGGTCGCGTGGTCAGGCCGCAGGTGAACTACAGCGAGCGAAGTTTCCTGCTGGGTAGTTACCAGCCTGTGGGGGGATACGCTCTGCAGATCCACTTTGCGGATGGACACGGGACGGGGATCTATTCCTTCTCGCTCCTGCGCGAGTTGGGAGCATCTTCCCCCGGGCAAGGGGAGTCCTGAGTCCTCTCTGGGACGGCTGTGCGGAGATTGCCCTCTGTGACCTGCGGCTTTCCGCAGGCGGAACACATGAGCCTAGATAATACCCTCCCTGAGCGCCTTTGCCACGGCACCAGTGTTGGTATTGACGTGGAGTTTGTCATAGACGCGTCGCAGGTGGGTGGAGACGGTGTTCACACTGATGCTGAGCGCGTCGGCAATTTCCTTCTTGAGCAGTCCCTCGGCGAGAAGACGCAGGATTTCCTGTTCGCGTGCAGTCAGGCCATAATCGCCTTCCGTCCCGGGCATGAGATCCGATTGAGCGAAGGCATCCAGCACTTTCTTAGCCACCTCGGGCGTCATGGGTGCGCCGCCACGCATGACCTGGCGGATGGACTCGCCGATCTTGTCTGTGCCGGAGGCCTTGAGAACGTAGCCCGAGGCACCGGCGCAAACCGCCCGGAAGATTTTGGCGGCATCATCAAAGACTGTAAGGATGATGACCCGGGTGTCGGGGATAATCTCCTTGAACTTGCCGAGGGCGACGATGCCGTCGATCCCAGGGAGTTGCACGTCGAGCAGCATGACATCAGGGGCAGGGTTGCTATGGAGGGCAGCAAAAGCACTCTCGGCGGAGTCAAAACTCCCATCGGCGACCATTCCGTCCAGACCGTTTATGACGCGCTGGACATTGCGGCGGAAGACCTCGTTGTCTTCAATCAGCCAGACCCGGATTTGCTCAGTATTCGATTCGGTCATTTGTTCTTATACTTTAAGGGTGCAGAGAATCTTACCGTAGTCCCTTGTTTTGGGATACTCTTGATTTTACATAGTCCATTCACTCGATCTGCCCGGCGGCGAAAATTTTCCAGTCCGTGACCTGAACGGTCTACTTTGTCGGGTTCAAACCCGACGCCGTTATCTGCCACCTCGAAGGTCACCTGATGAGGGGTCAATTCGAAAAGGACCTCGACGGTAGTCGCCTGAGCATGCTTCCGCACGTTGTTAAGGGCCTCCTTGAAGGCGAAGAAAAAGTGCCGTCGGGCCTCCAGGCCGATGGGACGGCTCTTGAATGAAGGAGGACTGGACCGGATCGACGTTTCAAGATTTCCGACAATCAGGCCTACGGATTCCCGCATCTTCATGAAGAGATCTTGGGTGGTGGCGTCGCCCGCGTGGATGAGCCATACGATGTCACGCATGGCGTCAGAAGTGTGTTCGGCCGTTTCGTGGATCTCGCGAAAGTCGTCACGGATTTCCGTGCTGGCCTCCTGATTGCTGCGCCCAACCTCGCTGATGAGAACGATGCCTGCGAGGTTACTTCCGATATCGTCATGCAGGTCCCGGGCAATCTGTTTGCGTAGTTTTTCGGAATCTCTCAAGCGCACCGCCCGCTGGCGGAAGATCATCCAGATCCATCCGAAAAGAGCCACTCCACTGATAGTTCCTGCCCCGGTGGTCACGCTGGCCAAAGCAAAATCGATGTCTTCCTCCTGTCGCCGGAGGAGTTGCACCCGCTTGCGCTCCAGTATTCCCCGTTCGATGATGAGAGCGATGTGGTCGGGGATTTCGATCATCCTGTGGGTGCTGGAACAGCCATCTACCAGGTACTTGGGAGCCCAGCGATCGGTGTCGTTCCTGGAAGTCTGGTCGCTCACTTTGACGTCTCGCCAGAGGGCCACGTTGGTTCCCCCGAGGTAGGCTTGGATTTCCGCGAGCGCAAGGCTGTGGAGGTTGCCCCGTGCAAAGAGTTTGTTGGATATGACCCGGATGTATCGCCCTGACTCACCGTTGCAGCTACGAACGAAAGCGGAGTTCCATGGATAGCCCAGAGGATGCCGGAACTGGGTCGTTCGCCATACGGTGGTTTCGAAATCCGGATCATTGGAGAGTTCCAGGGCAAGCGCCTCAGGGAAGCCGCGTCCTCCAACTACTTCAGGATCTTCGGATGAGGTTGGAATGATGCGGATTTCTTCAACAGGAAGGGATTCTCCCAGGTCGATGACGATCCACTTGGGATCCTGCCCCGATTCCGAGGGCGCGCTCAGGAACCCGTTGGAGGGGCTTGGGTTGGTGTTGTGGGGATTACTCAGACGACTGATGCCATCATTGACCCGTTGCAGCGACCAGTTGGGGAAAAGCTCCTGATTGCTGGTGGCGGAGCGTGGCTTGAAGGAGGCGATGTTATAGTTCCCCGCGAGGACCATGATTTCCTCCATGGCCCAGATGAACCCTTCCTTGGCGGCCAGATGCTTGGTGGAAGTCACCCTGACATAGCGTCCACTCAGTCCTTCGGCCGGGAACTTGACGGGATAGCGTCCCGGGTTCTGGTAGTCGGAATCGGTGTGATCCGCAACGGGTTGGAATCCGGAACCGGCAGAGTCGGAGACTTCTATTTTGAAGCGCAGCGGAAATCCGTAGCCTTCGCCCTCTATCCCACGCGTAGGCAGGAGCACCGGGACCAGAACTACCGCATCAAGCGGACGGGACTCGCCCAGATCGATCTGGAAATGGTGCGGCTCGTCCTGATTGGCTATTGTTTCGCTATGGAACCCAAATCGTGATCCCCGTGGCCCGTTGTAGAGTGCGGGAAGAGAGGGGAGTGTCCGTTCGATGCGGGCCAGGTGTTTGTCGATCCGGCGTATTCCGGGACTCACCAGACGGGCGAGGCGGTCTCCCAGGGACCGTGCCTTCGTTTCGGTGGCAAATGCGCTTGGGAGCGCAGTCGCCAACGCAAGCAGAACGGTCAGGGTGGAGCGCGGCATCAAAAAGAGGTTAATCGAAGTTGAGGCAGAATCACGAGAGGAACGAACCGAGGATTGTAACCATTGAGGAGAAATTCATCTCACATGGTATAAATATCTGGTTATCTGATGCTTGGGACCCATCCGGATCTGTCCTCATTGTGAATAAAGGTTAAAGACTTGATTTTTATGGTTCGGTTTTGAAACGCCTATACTAATACGAACGTAGTACATAAAAGGATTCGTCTCTAGAGAATGCGAAACCCATCTTTCCAGATCCTGATTAGCCTCCTCATTGTGGGATGGGGCTTGGGTGACTTGGCCGCCAAGGGGCCGGTCCCGGACTTGACGCAAGGTGACCGCCCCGATGGGGCCCACGACTGGAACCTGGGACCTACCGGGGCGCGGGGATGGATCTGGGGCTGGAACCTGGAAACCACCGATAGCCGGCAGATCCTGATTACCTCCGTGGCTCCCAACTCCCCGGCGGCAGGAATCCTGCAGGAGGGGGATGTGGTGGTGGGAGTGGAAGGAAGATTGTTTACGGGCGATGCTCGCAAGAGTTTTGGGGCGGCGGTCACCGTGGCGGAGACGGTTCAAAAGGGGGGTAAACTGGCTCTCCTGCGTTGGCGCGGGGGAGAGACGGAGTCCGTGAGGATCCAACTTCGCACTCTGGGAAACTACCACGATCGCTCTCCGTGGGACTGCCAGAAGTCAGCCAGGATTGTAGAGGCTGGGTGCACCCACATCGTGAACAATTTGAAGGAGGGCGTTGATGGCAAGATCAATGTCCTGGCGTTGTTGGCCTCGGGGAAGGAGGAGTATCTGCCGATCGTGAAAGACTACGTCCGGCGCCTGGCTCCGACCGATCTCCAGCTGGAGATGTCTCCGGCCAGCGCCATGGCATCATGGCACTGGGGTTATACCAACCTTCTCCTGACTGAATATTATCTTGCCACAGGTGATCGAGAGGTTCTTCCCGCCATCCACCAGTATACCATCCGCCTGGCCCAGGGTCAAAGCGGGGTAGGCACCTGGGGTCATGCCATGGCCTGGCCCCAGTGGAACGATGGGAGGGAACATGGTCGTCTGGGTGGATATGGTGCGCTCAACCAGGCGGGACTGGTTTGTCAGCTATCGCTCATTCTAGGCAAGAAGTGTGGAGTGGAGGAGGTCGTAGTCGATGAGGCCATCGAACGGGGCAATACCTTCTTCGGGTTCTATATTGGAAAAGGCTCGATTCCCTATGGAGACCATCATCCTGAGGCACGCTTTCACGACGACAATGGCAAGAACGGGATCGCAGCTCTTCTCTTTGATGCTCAGGACCACGAGCTGGGAGCAAAGTTCTTCTCGCGAATGACGGTGGCTTCCTACGGTGAACGCGAGCGGGGTCACACAGGAAACTACTTCAGTTACCTCTGGGGGGCGTTGGGGGCCATGCGGGCCGGTCCCGAGGCAGTCGCGGCTTATCTAAAGGAGCAACGCTGGGTTCTGGACCTGAACCGTAGCCACGATGGCCGCTTTCCTTACCAGGGCGGAGCGGGCAGTTCGGGAGCGGAGCACAAGTACCCGAGATGGGATTGCACGGGAGCCTTTCTGCTCTCCTATCTTCTCCCGGAGGGCCGCTTGTTCATGACCGGTCGAGGCATAAAGGCGCAGAACGCCCTG
>Ga0315327_10001413_pt1 | contig 12501 bp, 14 predicted proteins | sample M110032315metaG_FD_203460 | JGI IMG/M metagenome (GOLD analysis project Ga0315327, IMG submission 203460) | Ammonia-oxidizing marine archaeal communities from Monterey Bay, California, United States - M1 100m 32315 | ecosystem: Environmental > Aquatic > Marine > Coastal | place: USA: California... | reverse complement strand
CGTGACTATCTGAATGAACATAAAACTGTAAGAGAATTTGAAAAAAAATTCTCTGAATTTGTTGGTGCTAAATATTGTATTACTTGTACTAGTGGAACAACTGCGCTTTATCTTGCACTGAAATCTGTATATGATAAAAATGTACCAAAGAAAATTAACATACCTGATTACGCTGGAATTTTTGTTGGTAATGCTTGTATCCAAGCAGGAATCTCTCCTGTATTACGTGATGTATCGGAAAATGGTTCGTTTGTTTCTAATAATAAACCTAGATTTATAGTTCATTCAAATGGACGTTTAGGATCTACTCAACTTTTAGAAGACTGTGCACAAGCAATCTCTCATCATACAAAAAATTCCATTAGTTGTTATTCATTTGCAAGTACCAAACACATTACAACTAGTGGACAGGGCGGCGCAATATGTTGTGATGATAAAAAAACATTTGATATTCTTAGTCGACTAAAGGATTTAGGTAGAAATGACAGACAAAATCTAAAACCGATGAGTGATCATTTTGCATTTTGGGGAATAAATTCTAAATTTACTGAGATCCAGGCTGCATTTGGATTGGCACAATTAAAAAAATTACCAAAAAGACTAACTCGTTTTAATAAAATGTATAAATTTGTTAAAGAAGAATTAAAAAATGTAGAAGAAATAGATTTCTTCCAGGATTCTCCTCAATGGTATATCGATATACTTGTAAAAAATCCTGATGTTCTAATACAAAAACTTCGTAAATATGGAATACAAGCAAGAAGGTTCTATAGGCCATTACATCAACAACCCTTATACAAAAACAAAAAAACTAATTTTAAAATTAGTAATTATCTTTATGAACATGGATTATGGCTACCTTCAACCACAAATTTATCTGATAAAGAATTACTATACATAACTGATAAAATCAAAATTTTAATAAAGAATGAATAATTCATGGAAAGATTTTAGTACAGATTAGAATTTTCCTTTCATATTGATGGGGTATAATATTGGTTTCAGAATTTTGGGCTGAAAAGAATGTTCTTGTTACTGGCGGTGCAAGCTTCATTGGAAGTCATTTAGTAGATCAATTGGTATCTCTTGGTGCTGAGGTAACTATAGCTGATGACCTTAGTACTGGAAAAATTGATAATTTAGAAAAATCAAAAGATAAAATAAAATTCATAAAAACTGATCTAGAATATAATTCAAAATCTGAAGCTCGAGACATATTCAAAGATAAAGAAATAGTCTTTCATCTTGCTGCAGATCATGGTGGTAGAGGATATATTACTACTCATCCTGCAGATGTATGTTCAAGCTTTGCAGTTGATCATCATGTATTTGAAGCATGTTCTGACACAAATGTTGAAAAAGTAATTTTTTCTAGTAGTGCTTGTGTATATCCAACTGATTTACAAAAAGACGTTGGTTCAAACTATAAACTTACAGAAAAAGATTCTAACACATCTAACTTAGATAGCTATCTTAGTGCTGACATAGAATATGGTTGGGCCAAATTAATGAGTGAAGTTCAGATGAATGCTTTTAATAAACAATTTGGATTAAAAGGCTGTCCTGTTAGATTTGTTACTGCTTATGGTCCAAGAGAAAATGAGACTCATGCCATAATTGCTTTAATTTACAAAGCTGTTGAGCAAATGGATCCGTATCAAATCTGGGGGGATGGTCAGCAAGAACGTGATTTTACATATGTCTCTGACATTGTTGAAGGAACAATTCTTTGTGCGGAGAAAATTTCAGATATGACACCTGTAAATTTAGGAACTGGAACACGTTACAAAATGGTTGATGTAGCAAAAATGATATTCAAAATTTTAAATTGGGAACCAAAAGATATTGCATTTGATACATCAAAACCTACTGGTGCAGTATCTCGAGCATTAGACAATAAAAGAGCAAAGGAAATACTTGGCTGGGAACCAAAATATGATCTAGAAACTGGATTACGTGAGACAATTGCATGGTATCTTAAAACTCATAAAATTGAAGGTAAAGTTAACGAAAATATTCTTCTTGAAAATAATCCTACAGAATCATCTGATGCTGAATAATTAGTAATATTTTTAGTTCAATTCTCCATGGTTATTTTGAAATGGAAAATTTATTCTTTAATATCAAGGATCTAAAAAAACTTGGAAAAAATTCCATCATAGGAAAAACTGTTAGGATTAGATATCCTGAATTAGTTTCTATTGGTGATAATTGTATTATTGATGATTTTACATACATATCAACACAATTGACACTAGAAAATTACTCTCACATATCTTCGGGTTGTAAATTCATTGGTGGTAAAAAATCAAGTGTCTCTATGGGGATGCTATCAACTACTGCACCAAATGTAGTTTTAGCTGCAGGTAATGATGATTATGTCTCAGGAATTGGTTCTCCATTAATTCCGAATCAATTTAAAGGAAATACAGTTCATGGAAAAATAAATTTAAATGAATTAACAATAATTGGTTCTAATTCTGTAATATTGCCAAACGTAAATGTTGGTGTTGGTTCTACATTAGGTGCATTATCTCTTGCAAATCAGGATCTAGAATCCTGGTATGTATATGCAGGAATTCCTGCTAAAAAAATCAAAAATCGTGAGAAAAATCAAATTCTAAAATTAAAAGCTGAATTTTTATCTCAAAATACATAAACTGGTATCTTGGGAATATAATTAATTATGAAATTATTTAGAGTTGGTTTACCATTATACAAAAGTATAATTGAAAACTTTAGCCATGGAAAAGGTTATGGAAAAAATAATTCTGTACGAAAAATAATGTCTTTTTTTGATCTTCTTTTCAGAAGTGATGAAATTAATGTTCATGGTCATAAAATGTTTCTAACAAAAAAAGGATTTGAAGAATATTCTACACAAGGTATCTATGGTAAACTTGACACACAAACTGTTGAATCTTTAATCAAACTTGATGATCATGTTATTGATGTTGGTGCCGCAATTGGATATTTCACTTTAATTTTTGCCAGATCAGTTGGAAAAAATGGATCCGTATTTGCTTTTGAACCAAAAAAAGATAGATTTGAAATATTATCCAAAAATATCAAAGTAAATAATTATACAAATGTAAAGATAGAAAATTTAGCTATAATGGAAAAAAATAAAAAAATAAATTTTTTCCAACGCGATGATGGAAAATCTGGTTTACGTTATATCACTAATACAGAAAAACCAATAGATTATCTTGATACTTACAAGCATAAAACTGCTGTAGAAATTTCTACAATTGATTTAGATGAATATCTGACAAAAATAGGATTGTTGGAAAAAATATCTTTTATGAAAATAGATGTTGATGGACCTGAATTACATGTCTTAGAAGGCTCTAAACAACTACTAAAAAATAACAATCTCAAAATTTTTATGGAATGGGATAAGGCTTCTGCAAAATGGAGTGGATGTGATCCTTCCGATATAATTGATCTACTTTTAGAAAATAACTTTAAAATGTTCTATCCAAATTATAAACAAAATAAATTTTATGAAATATCAAAAGATGAATTATTAGAAAAACCCGATATATTAGATGAAACCATAAATATGATTTTTCTAAAAGACCCATCTGTTTTAAAACATCATGGACTAATCTAAAATTTTAGTTAGTAACTTTTGAATTAATCACTTCTTACTACTACACGTCCTAAACCTGAAAGAACAATTTCACCATTTTGGTTGATTATATCAGATTTTATTTTAAGAATTTTTGTTGCTTCACTCTTGTCAATTACTGTACTGGAAACCGTGACTATATCTCCAATAAAACATGGACTCCGAAAATCTACTGATTGTGAAAAATATAATGCATGTTTACCTGGCAAATACATTCCATCAATTCTTGAAAGAAATGATGCGAGTAACATACCATGAACAACTCTCTTTCCAAAAGTAGTTGTTTTAGCATAATCATCATTCATATGAATAGGACTAAAATCTCCAGATAGATCTGCAAAAGCTTCTACCATTGATTCAGTTATTGTAACTGAAAATTTTTTTTGTAATCCTACTTCAATTTCATCAAAGGTATATTCTGCTAGTTCATCAATCATTAAGATTTACACCATGATTTTTCAGGTATTTTTTAATGTCTGATACATTTTTTACATTAGTAATCTCTGAAATTGTAAATTTCACCTTAAAATAACTTTCTAGTTCATCAACTAATACCAATCCATTGAATGAATCCCAAGATTCAATATTCTCAGGACTTGAATCGTCATTAACATCTGATTCTGGTATTGAAAATACTTTGGCAATTATTTCATAAATTTCTTTTGACATGTTAATTCACAACTTTCAGGTGTGTTGGGTATTGTATATTTTTTTCTAAATCAAAAATCCATAGATTATCTTTTTTTCTAAATCCATTTTCTAACAAGAAATTTTCTGATGGTTTATTTTTTTCTGTAGGTATAAACTCTGCTCTGAATTCTTTAATACCATTATTTTTTGCATCTTTCAAAATATGGGATAGAATTGCATCCTCTACCCCTCTTCCCATTATCCTGCAACTTAAAAGAAATGTATCTAACATCCATATCTCATTATCTTTTTTAATAATGTATACTGCTGTAATGCCATTATCTCCAAACTTATCTGAAACTTGTGCACATCCAACCTTGAAATTATTATCTTCTGTAATTCTTCTAATTTCTTCTTCCTGATATCTTTTTGTGGTTAGATTAAACTGATTTGTTTTTAATGTAAGTTGTGAAATTCTTGGAATTAAAAATTTATTTGAATTCTCAATTTTTACAGTAATATCTAATTGTTCCAAAAATTTATTCAAATCTGAAACTGTATTCTCCATTTCTTTACGTTTTCTTTGCTGCGCATACATTTTTCCTCTTTTTAGGTCTTCATCTGTTCTATGTAAAACATCAAAATCATTAAGTTCCTCTAGAATTTTTACATACTCTGATGGATCATTAGGTAATTCTACTGTAAAAATTTCAGGAAATTCTTGTTTTATTCTCTCTTGATTTAACTTATCATCATCAAAGAATACCATGGAACTAGTCCCTATGTTTATTTCCTCTGCAATCTGTTTTAGATTCTGCGCTTTATCATTCCAATTAATTTGAATACTTGCAAAATGTTCTTCTCGTAAAATCATATTTGGATGTTCTTTAATTACTTTAATTGCATCATCAAAATTGTTCTTACTATTTAGCGCTAAAATTACTCCCTGTTGCCATAATCCTAAAAGTCTTTTTTGAAACTCAACAAATGCTCTTCCATTAGGTGTATGTCCTAATTCAATTCCATTAAATCCCTCTTCACCAACAACTCCTCCCCATAGTGTATTATCCAGATCTAAAACAATACATTTCTTGTTTAATCCTAGTAATGATTTTACATACACCATTAAATAATCAGCAAGATATGGAATAAAATCAAATGAAATATGAATATCCCCTAAGAAAAACTGTTTATAATTAAAAATATTATCCTGACCATATTTTGAAACAAATTGATTGAAGTCAAACACAAACAATGAATTTTTTTCTTTTCCTAAGTTTTCCAATGAATTATTTAACTCATAAATTATTTTATGAAAACCAAATTCTGATTTATTTTCAATTATTCCGTTAGGTGAGAATGATGGAATTTGAAAATTAAAAATTATTAATTTCTTGTTAGCCTTTCTTTGAAATACTGATATTATATTTTTGATTCCATTGAATTTTTCTTCTACTATATGCTTACGTTCTTCATCTGAAAATGAATATGGATTATCAAATATTTCGCCCAAAATTGATCTTGTATCTATAATTAAAAATGTCAAATCTGGATTAAATTTGTATAGCCCACTATTTTCATCTAAAATCTCTTGGTTGTACTGATTATAATCTCCAATGTATGATTCATAATCTGTATCTTTTAAAGAACATTTCACTTTCATACATTCGTCTAACCCTTTTAATGTAAAACTACCTAAAATTGCAATCTTAATTTTCTTATCATTTTTTTTAATTTGTATATTTTTTGATAATGCAATATATTCTGATAACTTTTTTTCCATTATGTAAGTAAATTTTCATTTATACAATAAAGCTTGTGTATGATTTACACTAAAATTGAAAGTAAATGAATTCTGTTATACTACCACCATAAAATGTGGCTATTGTTAGTAAAAATATATCTAATGTATGACTTCTTCAATCACTTCAATTAATGATTCCACCGCCATATCATTATTCAAATTATTTATTGTATGTTTCCTTCCTTTCTCTGCAATTACTTCCCATCTTGGATCATAAGGATTAGAAATAAATTCTTGAAATCTTTTTTTATAATTTTTTTCATTAATGAAAATTGCATTTTCATAGTCTTTAAAACCCAGAAGTTCTGCATCATTATTTTTTTCTGAAACTTCCATGAATGTTAGACATCCTGCAGCTGTAAGTTCTAAGTATTTTATTACTGCATAATATGTTGAAGATGCTATTGCACTTTTGTAACTGGAAACATATGAAGGATAGTCTTTATGAATATACGAATCTCCTTTCATTCCAGAATAGTCTACATATGATAGTTGATTACACATAGTTCTTAATCTGTAAAAATGCCAACTTGATCTACCTGGATTTAAAATTGCATTTGCTATACGTGATTTTAATTTAGTATTTCCAACATTACCTGTATTTAGAATCTTTTCTGAAATTCTTTTGGAAAAAGGTTTTATATTTTTGTATAAGTCTGGCTCTAATCCTGCCATAATGAATTTAAATTTTAATTCTTTTGGAAAAAACTTGTGAAAATAATCTGCAGTCATTGGTCCAAAATAATATTTTATTTGATGTGATTCATGAATTTTTAATTTATCATATTGCTTTATTGTATGTGGATCACCTGTTCTTGATATTACTGGAATATTAGTTTCTTTGATAGATGTTAACTCGTATGGTATGTGTGGAAAACGATTATCTGGTAATATTATTACGTCAAATTTTTGTTTTAAAACAGAAGCATCAAATTTGTCTCTTGCAGAAAAAAACTCAACATATAATCTTGAATTTCGTTTTAGTGCATGCATAAAAAAATAATATAATGTATTATCTCTAAAATCCTGTCTTAAGAATGCAAATTCTGGACTATAAATTACTGCTATCCTTATTTTATCTACCATGAATTTTTAACACCAATTAAATATTTGAAATTGTTAGTCATATGTAAACATAATTCATAATAATCAAAAATTTAAAAAATTGCTACAAAGTTGGATCATAACTTATCAGTGAAATTGATATATATCGATCTCAGATTTGTCATATATGAAAAAAACAGATGGTGGATATAGAGCCTGGTATTATTTTAGAAATGGATGGAGCGTATACTTTGCATTTATCTTTGCAGCAATTAACACATTAATAATTACATATTATCTTGCTATTGAAAGAGCACCTTTTCTAAAAGAAATTTTCCCTTCATTTGGATTCTATGTAATTGCTGCAATCGGATTGGGAATTCCTTTACTCACTATAATTGGTTGGGTTCACTGGAAAAAATCTGGTGCTAGAAGAGCTGAAGTTGATGTTAATTATGAAGCAAATCCATATGAAGCTAGAACCATGGTAAACACAGAGATGGTTCTTAAACTAAGCTTACAATTATCTGAAATGTTATTAAAAAATCAAAATCAAACCAATATTTCTGAAAAAGAAATTGATTCTATAAAAAATTTAATCAAAGATATTGAAGACCACCACAATAAAAGAACATTTACAAATAAAATGGATATTAAATATATTCGAACAGAAACACAAGAAAGAACTTCTCAATGAAAATACAAGATATAATATTTAGAAGCTGGTATTATCTGCAACTAGGTTGGCAAGTATACTTTTCAATTGTCTTTGCTTTCATTAATATGATCACAATTCTCTATGCTTTTGTAATTAACGATTTTGTTGCACTCAAGTCTATTTTTCCAAATTATATAATATTTGCAATTTTTATTTCAATAGTAATTCCTATTATTTCAGTAAGTTTTGGCTACAAACATTTTAAATCTGGTCCTAGAAGAGCAGAAGTAGATATACTTCATGAAGTAAATCCATATTTTACACGACGAACTGTAAATTCACAATTAATTTTACAAACTTATCTTATTCTCAATAAATTAATACTTAAGAAAACTAATTCTCAAAAATTAAACAATGATGAACATGATTCACTTCTAAAAGAGGTTGAAAATATTAGAAATTTATTACAATCAAGAACTATGTCTAATAAAATGGATTTGTCATATATTAAAAATAAAGAAAAAGGTAAGTGACATGGAAACCCATATTGGAGTTGGCGTAGGTGAATATATCGAAAAAGAATTTTCAGATGCAAAGGAATCCATCTGGATATCTACTCCGACACTAACACTTTCTCTTACAAAAAAAATTTTGTCGATAGCTGAAAAAGGAGTTAAAATAAGAATAATCACTAGTCCTAGAATCAATCCTGAAAGTGAGGAATCCAACGTCCTAATTCGAAAATCTATAAAAATTGGTAATGAAAAAAATCAATCTCTAAAAATTGAACACAAAGTTGTTAGTAACAAAACTCTCCCTATGGTTCATGTAAAATTATATGTTATTGATGAAAAAATAGTAATTTTTGGTTCACCAAATCTAGGTGAAGTACATTTTTGGAAATATGCTGAATATATTTGGATATTACGTGAACCAGAACTTGTAAACACTGCAAAAAAAGATTATAATAAATTGTGGTCATTATTTCCAGATTCAAAATTAGATATTTCTGATTCAAAAAGAAAATCTAAAAATTTTGTAAGAAAAATAAGAAGAAAATTCTAATTTTTTAATTCCACCATAATTTTATCTAATGAAAGATCTGATATTTCATGTAATCTAGTTTCTTCATCAACATAAATTGCGAAAAATCCATTACCAATATTTGAAACTCCATTTTTAATATCATCCTCATAGAGATAAAATTTATCTCCCGAAAAACAACAAGGATCAAATTTATTAAAAATTTGTATATACTTTCTCTCATCACCTAAAGATGCCATGAGATAAAATTCTAAATAATTTGAAATTTCATAAAATTCATTAAATCTTTGTTCATAATCTCCAAAATTCTTATCTAAACTTCGCATAAAAAATGGTACACCACCAGCTATTGAGAATGTATTTGAAACTCTTTCATCAATTGCTGAGTATAATGTTACAGTCCATCCACCGCCAGAAATTCCAATTGCATTATATTCTGTATAATCAAAATTCCTATCTAAATAATTTAAAGAAGAATTAATTGGTTCAAAAAAATAAATTAATGACGAAAAATCATCTTTCTCGAGAAATTCAAAATATTTATGTGATAAAAATTTTATTTTTCCTACTTCTGTGTCTATTATGGGTTGATTATTCATTCCTATTAGTGGCATAGAGAATGACATAACTGAAAAACCTTCATTCAAAAAATATTCAATTGTTTTTTTACCTAAAATAAATCCTCCATCATGTCCTTGCACATAAATTATTATTTTATTATTAGATTCAATTGGAATAAAATGATATGCAACAGAATTAATATTATGCTCCATTTCAATTGTTAATCTATCAATTTGTTTTAAATTTTCTATTCCATCAAAACGAGTATCTTCAATATTTATTTCAATTAATTCTGGAACATTTGTTTTTGGAATATTATCTCCCGTTTTCCAAATATGCCTAACAATTTCTGTACGTTTTTGTTGAACATCTTTTTTGTTAAAAATATCTATGAATTCTGAAGGATTTTCTTCAAAAATTGGAGGATTCTCTAATTCTTTACTAATAAATAAGTTCAAAAATAATGATTTAAAATTTTCTTCAAAATATTTGGTTTCACCTACTGCGATACCCAAAATCATTACTATGAAAAAACTTATAATTAAAATTATTTTTGTAACCATTTTAACTCAATCTCTAATCTTTTTCAAAATATTCTATATTATCTTATGGCGCAATTATATGAATATGCCTATCTTATACTTCTCATTTTAAGATTCTGATTTCTTTATGCACTATTTTATGTGTTTTAATATTTATAAGAATAATTTTTGCGTATGACATTATGCAAAATAATGAAGGTTCATACAAAAAATCTCTTTATAGAAAAATTAGATATACCTTGATTCAAAGAAATTTTAGTGGTGTTACCGCATCTTTAAGAAAACTACCTGATTTTTTAGTTATAGGTGGAAAAAGGTGTGGCACTACTACGCTCTATGAATTTTTAAGACAACATCCTGACATCGCAGATCCTCCATTTGATCATATGGGATTTTTTGATGATAATTATAGACTTGGAATAAATTATTACAAATCATTTTTCCCTATAAAAAATAAAAAAAATGATCTGATTTTAAATTATGATGTAACAACTTCTTATCTAACTAGTCCTCATGTTCCTGAAAGAATGTATCAACATATGCCAAATGTAAAATTAATCATACTTCTAAGAAATCCAACTTCACGTGCATGGTCTGAATATAATTCTAATCTAAGAGCAAAACCAAATTTAGACACTTTTGAATCATATATTGAAAATGAATTTGATGATATTAAAAATTATAATTTTTTAGATAAGGTACAAAATAATGATTACAATCTAATTGATCCAACAAAAAATTTTCTAAAAAAAGGACTTTATGTAAACTATCTAAAAAAATGGTTTAATCTTTTTCCCAGAGAAAATTTTCTAATTTTGCCAACTGAAACATTTGCAAAAAATGAAAATTTTATATTCACAAAAATCTTTGAATTCCTTAATTTACCTTATTATGAAATAAAAAATCTAAAAAGAATGGAAAAAGTTGTTTATAAAAATTCATTGAATCCAGAAACTAAAATAAAATTAGATAAATTCTTTGAGTCTTCAAATAAAGAACTTTTTGAATTGATTAAACAAAAATTTGCTTGGACTTAACCTAAATATTATAAATTTTTTTTAGTTTTCCTTCTGCGTATAATTCATTATATTTTTTAAAATCACTTGTAGAATCTAATTCCAACCATCCACCATCTATATTGACAGATTTTAATTTAATCCCACATTTGATTAATGCTTGTAGAAAATCTGTCATAAATGAACATTCGAATGGTAATTTGGAATTCAACACGTTTATTTTCTCACTTTCTGATTTTAATCTAAAATCTTCATAATATTTTTTTAATATTTTTAGTCCATTATTCTCAAATTTCATTAATCCAATAAATTGACCTTGAATCTCTTCCATCTTTTTGACTTTCTGACCTATCTCTGTAATATTTCCATTTTCATCAATTTTTAAACTCTCAGCATCATCAAGTGGTTTTTCAAATCTTATGTCCCAAAGGTATTTCCATTTTTTATCTACGACAACTGAAAAATCATTCTTCGTATCTAATAATTTCATTATAATATTCTTCTCATAAATAATGTCGCCATATGAAATTATAACTGAACCATCAAGTTTTTCTGGAACTAAAAATAATGCATTTAACATATTTGTTTTTTCATACTCTTTATTTTTAACATAATTAATATTTGGAAAATTAATTTTTTCTGATCTATATCCTGTAATTACAGTGATATCTGATATTTGACATTCTCTAAGAGAATTAATTTGATGTTCAAGAATTGGCTTTCCAAAAATTTCCACCATGCATTTTGGTTTTTCATCAGTTAATGGTCTTAATCGTTTACCCTCGCCACCTGCTAGGATGATTACTTTTGTTTCAGAATTCATTTCTCAAAAAAGAATTGATTAGTCTGTAATGGAAAGTTGTTTTCTCTCTTTCTGGATGCCACATTATTCCAAATATTGGTAATTTCTCATGTTTAAAACCCTCGATAGTCTTATCATTAGACGCAATAGCTATTGATTTCAAATTATCACCAAGTTCATCCTCATTTTTTATTAAATTATTATGATATGAATTAATTATTAATTTCTCTTCTTTCAATTGTATTTCATGTTTTTCGCCTGCATGATTAATTGCTTCATTGAATCTAACCTTACCATTAAAATTTAAATTTAAAACTTGCATGCCTCTACAAATGCCAATAATTGGAAGATTTTTTTTTATACCATATGTGATAATTTTTTTTTCAGTACTATCTCTCATTTCATCTTCTCCTATATTATCTCCTCCAGAAAGAATAATCCCGTCAATTTTTACCTCATCTAAAAATAATTCTAAATCTTGAATCAAATTAGGAATCAAAATAGGAAAAATATCTAATTTATTGAAAAACTTTAGCCAATCATAGCTAATTGAGTCTCTTTTTTCTTCATACTTTCCTATGCTCGCAACACGTAACGAAATGGCAATTTTTTTCATATTTTTTACATATATCCGAGCTTATTTAGATTTAATATTCAAAAATTCTAAAATATTTTTTTAAACAAAAGAAATTTGTTCTTTTTTACAATCTAATTTCATACGTTTAGCAGCTTCAATTCTAGAAAATATTGTTTGACCACAACCAAT
>Ga0315327_10001410_pt1 | contig 12514 bp, 15 predicted proteins | sample M110032315metaG_FD_203460 | JGI IMG/M metagenome (GOLD analysis project Ga0315327, IMG submission 203460) | Ammonia-oxidizing marine archaeal communities from Monterey Bay, California, United States - M1 100m 32315 | ecosystem: Environmental > Aquatic > Marine > Coastal | place: USA: California... | reverse complement strand
AATAAAAGACCATTTGGACTTTCTAGCTTCAATTTTGGTGACATCTTGACTTACCTGTCCTTGGAGAAAGGTTTCAGAATCAATTCCATATATCCGAAGCACATCTCTTCGAAGGCTGAACGCGGATGCTTCAGTCTGAAGTGTTTCCCTGTAAAGATTTTCAAATTCCATTTTTTCTCATCACTGTCATTCTCTCCGCTGGCCTAACAGCAGAAATAAGCGCTTTTGCTTTCGCCCAGCACTCCTCAAATTCATTTATGGGTTCACTATCTGCGACGATCCCTGCTCCAGCTTGAACTGAAGCTGAATTACCCGTAATGACCATTGTGCGAATAGCGATCGCATTGTCAAGATTTCCTGAAAAATCTAGATATCCCACTATTCCTGCATAGGGACCTCTTTTAGTTTTCTCTAATTCACTAATAATTTCCATAGCACGGACTTTCGGAGCTCCAGAAACTGTTCCTGCAGGGAATGCAGCTTTGAGGACGTCTATTGGGGATAGATCTTTAGCTAAAGTTGCTGAGACTTGCGAAGTAAGGTGCATAACATGACTATAAAATTCTAACGACATCATCTCATCCATTTCCAAAGTTCCATATTCCGCTATACGCCCCAGATCGTTCCGAGCGAGATCCACTAACATCACATGTTCAGCTAACTCTTTAGGATCCTCCTTAAGCTCGGAGGCAAGTTTTCGATCTTCTGCATCTGTCTCCCCCCTTCTCCGCGTACCAGCAATTGGCCGACTAGTTACTTTCCCATCGCGTAATTGGATAAGAGGTTCTGGCGAGCACCCTACGAGAGTGACTCCCTTCTGCCGAACAAAGTACATGTACGGACTTGGGTTAATTTGCCTCAGAACCCTATAAACATCGAATGGGTCACCATTAAGTTCAAAATCAAAACGTCTTGAAAGTACGACTTGGAAAATATCGCCTGCGAGAATATATTCCTTAGCAGCTTCAACTGCGAGGCAATATTCATCTTCGTTCATGGTTGATTGCACTTCAGGGAGGTCACCATCCAATAATGGTGGCTCAAGTAAAGGCTCTGTCAATGGCTTCGCTCCATCTTGGGAAAGTTTCTCTAAACGACTCAAAGCATCTTCATATGCGGCGTCTACTTCCTCCTCAGTGCTGTCCGGCGCTACGACTGCATTAGCGATTAAGAAAACACGTTGACTCCAATGATCAAAAACTGCGAGTTCGCCAATGATTGATAAGATCGCTTCCGGCAAATCTAGATCATTGTTTGTGTTCGCCGGTAATTCCTCTATCTCTCTCACAATGTCATAACCCAGATACCCAATTAATCCGGAGTACATAGGTGGCAAAGCATCAATTTCTGGTGTAACCAAAGTCTCTTGCAAGGATTGCAATAATTCCAATACCCCATCGTCCGTCTTAATAGGAACCGGAATATCTCCTTCGATTAACAATTCATCATTTTTTTTACTTATCGTGACAAGCGGGTTTCGCCCAACAAAAGACCATCTACTCCATCTCTCTCCATACTCAACCGACTCAAGTAGAAAGCCTGGATCATCTCCTACAACACGCGCGAAAGCTGCAACTGGTGTCACGAGGTCAGCAACTAATTCTCTCCAGACTGGAATTATTGTGTAATCCCTTGAATATCGCAGGAATTCTTCTCGTGTAAGGCTCATTTCACAGATAGAGGCCAGTTGAGCCCTGGTCTAGCCGTTCTGCAGCAACAGCGTGCACATCTCGTTCCCGCAAGATGATGTAATCATTTCCTCGTACTTCAACTTCATATCGGTCTTCCGGATTAAAGAGAACTTGATCCCCTATTTCCATACTCCGAACATTAGGTCCAGTAGCTTTCACTTCAGCCCATGACAAACGCCTCGAAACCTGAGCAGTAGCTGGGATCAGAATCCCACCCGATGATCGGCGTTCACCATCTTCGCCAGGTATTTCTACAAGGATTCTGTCATTCAACATTTTGATTGGCAGTCGTTCTGAAGGGGTTGGAACAGCATTTTTCTTCTTGGTTTTTGATGCTTTAGCTGACTTAGAAACTGATGCATCAGCACCTTTGTTTTTTTGCTTGTCTTGTTTATCGGTCACAGTTCTACAAACTACCTTGATTAAAGGAAACTAACGACATTAATTTGAATTCATAAGGCCTTACCTTAAATTACATGGCAGGTCTGACCGAGATTCCCTGATCTTGCAGGTATTCTTTCACCTCGGAAATAGCCATTTCTCCATAGTGAAAAACACTCGCTGCCAGAAGAGCATCAGCATGCCCTTCTAGGACTCCTTCCTTAAAATGCTCTAATCCACCAACTCCTCCGCTAGCAATAATTGGGATATTAACTGACGCCGAAACAGTTGAAGTTAATTTACAATCGAAACCATCCTTAGTCCCATCTCTATCCATCGAAGTAAGGAGGATTTCTCCTGCTCCAAGGTCTTCACCTTCTTTTGCCCACTCAATAACATCCTTACCAGTAGGAGTCCTCCCCCCATGAATAAATACCTCATACCCGCTTGAGATTGGATGAGTTGAAGACCCCTTGTGTTCTCTCGCATCTATCGCTAGGACGACACACTGATTGCCAAATTCAGAAGCGATCTCTGTGATCAATTCCGGTCGCTGTACTGCTGCGGTGTTAATAGATATTTTTTCAGCTCCCTCTCGAAGAAGTTTCCGCGCATCTTCCACGGTTCTGATACCGCCTCCGATAGTAAAAGGAATAAATACTTTCTCTGCACAACGGCGAACCAATTCAAAGACGGTATTACGTTCATCAGATGACGCTGTGATATCAAGAAAAACTAGTTCGTCGGCCCCTTCTTCGTCGTACTTTGCTGCGAGTTCAACAGGATCTCCAGCATCTTTTAAGTCAACAAAATTCGTTCCCTTAACCACACGTCCTTTAGATACATCTAAACAAGGGATAATTCTAATATTTGCCATCGTCCCTACTTTCAAAGTCCTGCGCAATAAGAAGCGCCTCGGGAAGGTTCATTTTCCCTTCGTAAAGTGCTTTACCAGTGATCACCCCGGAGAGTTTTCTATCCATATTCTTAAGCTGTAGCAGATCCTTCAAATCCTGAAGAGAACTAAGCCCACCAGATGCGATAATCGGAAGAGAAGTTTCCGCAAGCATTTCTGACAAACCTTGCAAGTCTGGACCCTCTAACGTCCCATCCTTTTGGATTTCAGTAACTATGGCTACTTCAGCGCCACTTGATTCAAAGCGTGAGGCAAGTTCAGTAACCTTCAATTCTGTTGCTATCTGCCAGCCACGGGTTGCCACATATCCATCTTTCCCATCAATACCAACTGCTATTCTGAACCCCTTATTAGTCAAAACCTCCAATAATTCTGGTTGCTCTACCGCTGCAGTTCCCAAAACGACGCGATCCACCCCAGCGTCAAAAAGAGTTTGAGCTGTATCGACGCTTCGGATGCCTCCTCCGACTTGAATAGGTATATCAACTGACTGTGCGATAGATGCGATAATTGTTTGATTCTTTAGATCACCAGATCTAGCAGCGTCCAAATCCACAATATGCACCCATTGGGCACCGTTTTCTTGAAATTGTAGTGCCTGGTCTACAGGGTCACTGTTGTAAATTTTCTCTTTTGAATAGTCGCCTTGATACAACCGCACACATTTTCCATCAACAATATCGATAGCTGGAAATATAGTGAACTTCATTTTGAACTCTCACAATAGGTTAAGAAATTGCTAAGAAGAATCCTTCCAGATTCACTGGATTTCTCTGGATGGAATTGGGTTGCGAAAACTGAATCTTTTTGCACAGTTACTGCTACGCGCCCACCGTATTCGCATACTCCGGTTACGACATCATCGGTACTTCCTTCCTCTACAGCGTAAGAGTGCACGAAATAAAACCATTTATTGTCAAGTCCCTTCAGCAGAGGAGAAATTTTTTCAACCTTAATTGAATTCCATTGCATTTGAGGAAGCTTTACAATCCCTGGAATTAGCTTCACATGACCCGACAGTATTCCTAGACCTGGAACCTCTGGAGACTCTTCGGATGACTCGAAAAGTAATTGCATACCCACGCAAATCCCCAGAAAAGGTATTCCTAGTGACACTACTTGCCGAGATAGATCCCCAACTCCAGTTTCCAACAAAGCTTTAGCACAATTGCCAAAATTCCCCACTCCCGGCAAAACCACTCCATCAGCAGATAAAACTCTTTCCGGATCACGAGTTAGTTCAGCTTCCGCTCCAATCTTTTCGAATGCTTTCTGAGCTGATCTTAGATTCCCTATGCCATAGTCAAGCACGGCGATTCGGGTCATCTACAACACGCCTTTTGTAGACGGAAGGTCGTTCCCCTCAATTCTAACTGCATCTCTGAGCGCCCTTGCGGTGCTTTTAAATAACGATTCAATAACATGGTGCGTATTTTTGCCTCGCACAAGTACTTGATGGACAGTGATTTCACTTGACATGACAAAGGCGCGCCAGAATTCCTCAATCAACTGTGGGTCAAATGGAGGATCACTCAAAATCTTTTGACCGGGAGGTTCTATATCGTAAAATAAGAAAGGGCGTCCAGATAGATCTAGAGATACATCAACTAATGCTTCATCAAGAGGGCAGGATGCAGAAGCAAATCGCTTAACACCTACCTTCGTTCCTACTGCTTCTTTCATACAACGACCAAGAGCGATCCCTACATCTTCAACTGTGTGGTGGGCATCTATTTCAAGATCGCCCTTTGCGTGCACCAATAAGTCGAATCCGCCATGCCTACCAAGTTGGTCAAGCATGTGATCAAAAAAAGGTAATCCAGTTTCAATATCCGCCTCTCCAGATCCGTCAAGTGTTAGCGACACATTTATTGAGGTTTCTTTGGTTTCTCTTTCATAACTTGCTGAACGTTTTTCCATTACTCCAGTATCCCTTCTAAAGCGCCAAGAAACATGTTATTTTCCTCTGGCGTTCCAATTGTCACTCGTAAACAATTCTCCAAACGAGACCAAGAAGAGCAATTTCTAACCAGAATAGAACGCTCTAACAGCAGTTCCCATAGTTTCTGACCGGAAATATTAGCCTCGGGTAATGGCTTGAATAGAATAAAATTCGCTCCACTCTCCCATTGCTGAATTGGTAAATGTTGAAGTGCTTCGGCCATTCTTTCTCTTTCCGAAGTCAATGACATCACTCTAGAATTCATCTCACCTACATGTTGTAATGCGAGCCGACCCGCTATTTGTTTGAACCCATCAAGGTGATATGGAAGCAATACATCTTTTAGAGCTTTAACTACAGTCTCCGGCCCAAGTAAATAACCAAGTCGTGCGGATGCCATGCTCCAGGTTTTGGAGAAAGTTTTTGATACTACGATTGGAGCATCATCTTTGACTAACTCTACAGATGACCATTCGGAGAATTCGCTGTATGCCTCATCCACAACGAGCAAACTTCCTACCTTTAAACACTCTTCAAGCATGTAGGTGATCAATTCTTTTGATTCAACAATCCCAGTAGGATTATTAGGTGAACAAAGGAAAATTAAGTTCGGTTTTTGCGCTATCACTGCCTCTGCCGTTTCTTGATCAATTCCGAAAGAAGAGTTTCGTTCTGCCGAGATAACTTCAGTTCCTGTAATTCGGGCTATGTGTGAATGTAGAGCATACGTCGGCTCAAATATCCCTGCTGATCTACCAGTTCCACCATAAGCAAGAAATAATGACTGAAGAATCTCATTCGATCCGTTAGCGGCAACGACATTACTTGATAGGACATTATGAAACGATGCGATATTTTCGGTTAGCTGTTTCGCTTCTCGATCTGGGTAACGGTTCCAATCAATTTTCGTAATCCCCTCGTGAAGATCCTCTTTCCAACTATCAGGAGGTGCGTAAGGACTCTCGTTTGTATTCAATCTGACATCTACCTCTATTTGTGGAGAGTGATATCCAGCCAGAAGCGCTAGATCATCACGAACTTCAGGCCAAATCATTTTTTCTCAATTCTTAGACGAACAGATAAAGCATGTGCATTTAAATTTTCCGCTTCAGCAATAGTTGTGAGCGTATCCGCAACACCAGAAAGTGCTTCTTGGTCCATTTCCACAATATGTATTTCCTTCAAGAAATCATCAACAGTCAAAGCGCTAGCGAAACGTGCTGTGCTGTTTGTAGGCAGAACATGAGATGGGCCAGCGACATAGTCTCCCACAGCTGCTGGAGCCATATCGCCGACGAACACAGCGCCAGCGTTTCTTACTTTCTCTACGCACAAAGACGGTTCTTTAATCATTATCTGAAGATGTTCAGGAGCTACGAAATTTGAAACGTCCATTGCTTGTTCTGGCCCTTCAACCAATATCGCATATCCCCCAGTGTCAAAAGTTGAACGTATATCTTCGAACCGAGGTGATTGTTCTGCCAACACCGTTACTTCTTTGAGGATAGATTCAATTACTTTCTCACTCCATGAAATTAGCCACGACATTCCCCCAGGTCCATGCTCTGCTTGGACTATGAGATCTATTGCAGCTAATTGAGGATTAACAGTTTCATCGGCAATTACAACGATTTCAGAAGGTCCCGCAAATGCTGCAGCAATACCCACATCGCCTGAAACGAGTTTCTTTGCGGTAGCGACATACACGTTTCCGGGCCCCACTATTACGTCCACAGGATCAATCGATTCTGTGCCGTAAGCCATTGCTGCTACTGCCTGCGCCCCACCTACCATGTAAACCTTAGTTACACCAGATACTTTGGCCGCTACCAATGTAGCTGGGTCGATATTCCCTGTTTGATTTGGTGGAGCACACACTATTACGTCTTCTACTCCAGCAACCATTGCGGGGATCGCCGTCATTAACAACGTTGAAGGGTAAGCAGCTCGACCTCCAGGCACATAACATCCAGCACTCAAAACCGGTTTATGGAGACTCTGAACGCAGATTCCATCAAGTTCAAAGTTTTTTTTCTCCCTTATCTGACTTTCATGGAAGGTTCGTATACGCATAGCCGCATGCTTTAAAGCAGTTACAAGATCCTTTGAACAATTCCTAACTGCTTCCTCGATTTCCTCTTCAGACACTAGAAATGATTCCGGAGCCCCACCATCATACTTTTCTGCATAAGCCTTAAGTGCCTTATCACCATTTTCTTTTACGTCATCAATAATTGATGCGACAATCGATTCAACGTTGTCTTCTGGTTGAACTGGGCGAGGAAGTTCCACAGAAAGTCTCTTCTGTTGAATTCCTGTTAGGTTTAATCGTGTAAGCACACCTATACGGTATACGCCCTGTAAGTAACTTGGGAAGCAATTTACGTTAAGAAGAGAATATGTCAGATCAAAGTAACGCTGGAGAAGAAAGCATCGCAGAATTATCCTCGGTTGCTTTTCAAATAGAAGACTTAATTTCTCGAGTAACAGAAACAGCTAAAAGCCTTGAAGCAGCAGGCTTAGAGAGCAGTGCCCATGAACTTTACGAGGTAGAGAGATCACTATTATCAGCTTCTCGAAGGCTTCGACGGGCTAAAAGCGAACTCAAATCTTAAATGCTTCTGGACAGAAATAATTAAGTACACAATCACCACAGTTAGGTTTTCTGGCATAGCAAACACGTCTTCCATGGAGGATAACTCGAAGGCTAAATTCTCCTCTTTCTGAAGATGGAAGCATTGGGCTAAGAATTTTTTCGACTTTCACTGGATCTGTTTCTTGCGTAATGTCAAGACGCCTTACTAGCCGGCCAACATGAGTATCTACTGGTAAACCTGGCAAACCCAAGGCCACACTCCTAACAACATTCGCTGTTTTCCTTCCAACACCAGGAAGGCTAACTAAATCGGGCATTAACTCTGGAACAGAGCCACCGAATTCGGAAATCAGTTTCTGAGCCATGCCTTGTAAATTCTTTGCTTTAGAACGATACAAACCAATTGATTTTATGTAATCTTCAATTTCGGTTACCCCTGAAGCAGCTAGTGACTCTGGATCGGGGTACCTTTTAAACAAAGCTGGAGTTACTTTGTTAACGGATACATCAGTAGCCTGTGCTGAAAGGATCGTAGCTGTCAAGAGTTGGAACGGGGTTCGAAAATTAAGCTCGCACTCTGCTTCGGGAAAGACCACCTTTAATTCCATATGCGTTCTTCTACATCTACCTGCAGCTGTGCGTGGACGTGCCATGTTGACAACATAGTATCTATAACGCGGATAACTTAGTGATATGGAAATTGTTGTAGCAAAAGAACCACCAAAAGGTTTTGACCTTTCAATAACAGTCCCCTCGCAATACCCCGAAGAATTACTAATTGGTGACCTAAACCAAATTATCAACCCTGTCACGGGATCTCAGCCAGATAACAAGAGAATCCAAATTTGGCTTGAAAATGCTCGAGAAACTAATACAGAGCAACTCAGAAAGCTCAATTTTTACCCTTATAGAGATCTCCTTCAAATGCGTTGCCAATTGCCAACTCCTATTAGAGGATTAGAAACTAGACCATTTCGTAGAGGGAATGACGAAACCTCTTTTCTGGAAGTAAATAGTAGAGCTTTCCACTGGCACCCTGAACAAGGAACCTTGGATATAAAAAAACTAAATGATGTATTTGAAGAAGACTGGTTTGAAGAAGAAGGTTTCCGTCTTTACGAAATTGACAAAAGGTTAGCTGGTTTCTGCTGGACGAAGATCCATTCTACAAGCACTGAAAATGTTGGTGAAATCTTCGCGATCGCTGTCGACCCTAAGTTCCACGGGAAAGGCCTCGGGAAGCCCCTTACAGTTTCAGGATTGCAATACATAGCAAGCAAAGGAATTACGACCGGCATGCTTTACGTTGAATCCGATAATCTTCCTGCAATTCATGTATATACCCAAATTGGTTTCACGGTTCATGCAACCAACCGTGCTTTCCACAATCAACCTTCAAAATAGATATTTTTTAGTACCATAACCTTATGGACGTTGACCCGAGCCTTCCCATGGGGCAAGAAAAAGCCACAACAGTCCAAAACATGTTTGACAAGATAGCTCCTCGTTATGATTTCGTTAATAGGGTAATGACATTCCGACTTGACGTTCGTTGGCGAAAAAAAACAGTGAAATCTCTCTCACTTCCACCGAACTCTGTTGTTATCGACTTAGCTTGTGGAACTGGCGATTTCTGCTGCGAGTTAGAGAAGGAAGGTCTCAATCCTCTTGGTTTCGATTTTTCTATGGGGATGCTTAATGCTTCTCGGTCAACTTCACCTCTCGCACAAGCTGATGTCTTACAGCTTCCCATCCATAGCGGAGTGATCGATGGCGCAACATGCGGTTTCGCTCTACGTAACTTGACTGAACTACCTGCATTTTTCCAAGAAGTTTCACGAGTTTTGAAAAAAGGAGGAAGAGTTGGCTTTTTAGATGTCGCAGAACCAGAGAATCGATTTTTAAATTGGGGACATCACTTATACTTTGACCGGATCGTTCCTAAAGTTGGCGGTTTTTTTTCCGATAAAGCTGCATACTCTTATCTTCCGAAATCTTTTGCTTACTTGCCCCCGCATCAAGAAATATCAGAGATGTTAAAAAATGCTGGATTCAGAAATGTGAAACGTCAATTGTTTGCTCCTGGTTCAGTACAGCTCTTTTCTGGCGAAAAGATATAACCACATCTAGAATTCTCACAATGGTACAGTCAGAGATTCATCACATAGCTTTAAATGTCGTAGACGTCAACGAAGCGAAAAATTTCTATTCACGGTTTTTTTCTCTAAACGAGATACAACGACCTAGTGGTAGATCCAATAGCGGCGCATGGCTTGCGGCCAAAGATGGAAGGCAAATTCACCTTCGAGAAGGGAAAGTCCCTGAAGATAATGGCCAACACCTTGCTTTTCTCGTAACAGATATTCATGAAGCATGTCAAAATTTAGCAACTGCTGGAGTGGATGTAACAATGCCCGTGCCAATAGGAACGTCCCTTCAAGCATTCCTCCATGACCCTGCCGGAAACCGGGTTGAAATACACCAATTAGAGGATTCAGATACCGACCATTAACCCGAGAGCGAATAAGAGACCGGAAACCAAATGGAATTTGGCTGTCATTTCAAGAACTTTGATAAGGTTCGAACTCTCCGCTTTAGCATAAATTTGATAGGCCAATTTGAAGGCAATTGGAGAAACTATTAGCGATATCAATGCTGGATAACAATAAATCACGCCGATTAGAGCGTAAACACCTACAGTTCCTATCATTAAAAATACATATAAAAGTCTAGTTTTTTGCTCTCCTATACGAACAGCTAACGTCTTTTTGCCAGCCTCTCGATCGGTGCCAATATCTCGAAGATTATTAACCACTAATAATGCAGTTGCTAACGATCCAACACCGATACCACACAAAATTGAAAGTAGCTCTACCTTCTCACTCTGCACGAAAGCAGACCCTACTGTTGCCACTAGTCCAAAGAATACGAAAACAGATACTTCTCCAAATCCAAGATAACCATATGGGCTAGAGCCACCTGTGTAGAACCATGCAGCGATAATAGCTACTAATCCGATCGCTAATATCCATAAATTTATAACAAGAGCAAGAATTAAACCGGCAATAGCAGCAATAAAAAAGAAAGCGAAGGACGCCCACTTTACCTTCCAAACAGGAATTAATTTCGAAGCCACAAGCCTTCTGGGACCTATACGATCTTCATCAGTTCCTCTAATTCCATCAGAATAATCATTTGCGTAATTCACCCCTACCTGAAGAGCAATTGAAACTAATAAGGCGAGTAAAAACCGGTACAGAATAAACCCTGACCCTGCAGAGGCAGCAGTACCTACCAGAACCGGAACAATCGCAGCTGGAATTGTTTTCGGACGTGCCCCTTCCACCCATAGACGAACAGTTTGTTCAGCTTTCATCCGTAAAGATTTCCTTAAGCGGAAACCCCTCCAAGAATTGCTTTAACTTCCATAAATTCTTCAAGGCCATACGGGCCCCACTCGCGTCCATTTCCAGATTGTTTATATCCGCCAAAAGGAGCATTGAAATCAGGACCGGCACCATTGACATGCATGTTCCCTGTTCGGATAAGGCGAGCCACTTTCACCGCCCTCTCATGGCTTCCAGAGATATAGCCAGCAAGACCGTAAACAGTATCGTTCGCTATCTCTATAGCCTCTTCATCATTTTCATAACCGATTAAGACAAGCACAGGACCGAAAATTTCTTCTTGCGCGATTCTCATGTCATTAGATACATTTGCGAACAATGTTGGTTTCACGTAATACCCGGATTCTAAACCATCAGGTCTTCCCAACCCGCCACAAACTAATTCCGCACCTTCATCTATGCCAGCTTGAATCAAGTCCTGTATTTTGTTCCATTGCACTTCTGAAACGACAGGCCCTATTGTAGTTCCATCGCTAGTTGGGTCACCGACAGTTACTGCTTCCATAGATGCTTTAGCTACAGCCTTAGCAGCTTCCATCTGCGAATGGGGCACAAGCATCCTTGTTCCTGCATTACAAGACTGACCAGAATTCATGCACATTCCAAAGGCATCACGTCCAACTGCTTCTTCAAGATTTGCATCCTCAAGAATAATATTCGCAGATTTTCCGCCTAGTTCTTGTGCCACTCGTTTAACAGTTGGAGCTGCATTTTTTGCTACTTCAATTCCAGCTCGAGTTGAACCAGTGAAAGACATCATGTCTATCCCTGGATGTTCTGATAGATACGCACCAACAGTTGGTCCATCACCATTGACAAGATTGAATACTCCTGCTGGTACTCCTGCTTCATGCATTATCTCAGCGAAAATAATGGCATTTAGTGGGGCTACTTCCGATGGCTTAAGGACCATAGTGCAACCAGCTGCTAAAGCAGGAGCGACTTTGCAGGCGATTTGATTGATAGGCCAATTCCATGGGGTAATCATTCCAACAACACCTACTGGCTCTTTAACAATCAGATTGTTACCTTGTTCTTCTTCAAATTGGAAATTGGCGAGCACACCAGCTGTTGTAGCAAAGTGAAATAACCCAGTTCCTGCTTGAGCGGCTTTAGCTAGTCCATTGGGGGCGCCCATCTCTGATGTTATCGCTGAGGCAAGATCTTCAGATCGCGCTCCAATGATCTCAGTAATCTTATTGAGTAGATCCATTCGTTCTTCAACAGATGTTTGGGAAAAGGTGACGAATGCTTTTTGGGCTGCCGCAACTGCTGCATCAACATCAGCGTGCGTGCCTAAGCTAATGGACCCTATGGCTTCTTCAGTCGCAGGGTTAATGACGTCAATGGTTTCTCCCCCTACAGGTTCAACCCATTCGCCGTTAATATAGAATTTTTGATTATTGCTCATCTTCACTTCCTTGATCGCCTACTAAAAGAATACACCCCGTCCGCGATCTCTAAAAATTGAAGTTTTAAGTGAATAGGGCGGTTAGGCAACCTTCTCTAAAATGTGGACTCCACAGGCGGAACCTAGCCCTATTACATGCGCTAGCCCTACTTTTGCTCCTTCAATTTGCC
>Ga0315327_10001407_pt1 | contig 12523 bp, 14 predicted proteins | sample M110032315metaG_FD_203460 | JGI IMG/M metagenome (GOLD analysis project Ga0315327, IMG submission 203460) | Ammonia-oxidizing marine archaeal communities from Monterey Bay, California, United States - M1 100m 32315 | ecosystem: Environmental > Aquatic > Marine > Coastal | place: USA: California... | reverse complement strand
AGGGCAAATATCTGATTGTTAGCTGATATTTAATGCAGTTTTAAGCAGTATTTCTGCAATCTCGTCTCTAGATCCAAAATAATCAGTAATCTCAATGTCTAGATTTGGATTCTTTTGTGCGCCTTTCTTAACTTCACTAGGGATGTCTTTTGCAATATGAACGCCTGCTGATAAAAAATAAGGCAATACCGTCACTTTGGTTGCTCCAATGACTGTGCAGTTATCAATGGCTTCAGTTATAGAGGGTTTTGCAAACTCCAAAAATGCTGGCATAACGAATTCAAATTCTTTAACTTTATATAGCGCTATTTTTTGTGCTAAGGACTCTATTTCGAGGTTTGATTCCTCTCTTCTGCTGCCATGCGCAACGAGCATCAATACATGCATAGTTTATTTAAGATTAAGTTTGTTAGAAAGAATAATTGAGTGTTTGCTCAAGTCAGTAAAAATCCTTAGAGATACTGCTAATATGTTTTTCAGATAAAGCCAATTTATAGGGTATCTTATCACATTGCATATTTTAATTGAGAGAGTTGCTATTGAATCAGCGTTCAACTTCAAATGAATCGATTAGTTCGCCAAAAATTGGAGTTCTATTAACTAATCTTGGAACTCCTGATGCGCCAACAAAAGCTGCTGTTAAACCCTATCTGAAGGAATTTTTGTCAGATCCTAGAGTTATAGAGCCACCTCCGCCGAGATGGCTTTGGCTTTTAATCCTTAATGGAATTATTCTAAATACACGTCCAAAAAAATCTGCAAAAAAATATCAATCTGTTTGGAATACCCATGGCGAAGGTTCTCCCTTATTGGTAATCTCTAAAAAACAAAAGAGTGCAGTTGAAGCGGCACTAAATATAGAATCACCAGGTAAGTTTATTGTCACTCTTGGTATGCGCTATGGAAACCCCTCTATTGGATCTGCATTAAAAGAGCTAGAATCCCAAAACTGTGAAAAAATTCTAGTTCTTCCACTCTATCCTCAGTACGCATCCTCATCAACGGGCTCTACATTTGATGCGGTCAATAATGAGATAAAAAAATGGCGTAATATTCCTCAACTAAGATTTATTGAAAGCTATAACGATGATGATCTCTATATTCAATCTCTGGCGAATAGTGTAAAAGAGTTTCAAGAAATCCATGGCATTCCAGATCTTTTGTTAATGTCTTATCACGGAATTCCAAGACGTTATTTTGATAAAGGTGATAAATACCCTTGCCATTGCTGCAAAACAACTTATCTGCTTGCTTCAAAATTAAGTCTTAATGTTGAAAATTATAAGATGACATTTCAATCAAGACTTGGAGTAGGGGAGTGGATGAAAGACTACACCGATGAAACGTTAAAATCTCTTCCAAGTAAGGGCATTCAAAATGTCCAAGTTATTTGCCCTGGCTTTTCTGCAGATTGTTTGGAAACTATTGAAGAAATTAATGAGGAAAATAAGACATTTTTTATGGATGCTGGTGGTAAGTCTTTTAGATATATACCGGCACTTAATGATCGAAAAGACCACATCAACTGTTTAATTAAGTTGATTCAAAATAAAGCTTCAGGTTGGCTGAATTAATATGAAAATTGTCATTCTTGGAGGGACCGGTTTAATCGGGGGGGCTTTAAAGGAAAACTTTAATCTTAATCATGAGGTTGTATGTAAGGGCAAAGAAGCCTTTATTTCCTTTGAAACTTTGTTAACTGCAGTTCGAGACTGTGATCTTGTGATACAACTATCTGGGGCAAATATTTCAAAGCGATGGTCTTCTTCCTACAAGAAAGAGATTTGGTCTAGCAGAGTCGATGCAACTAATTTGTTAGCTAGTGTTATGCAATCCTTGCCTAATAAGCCAAAAATTATTTGTGCATCAGCTGTTGGTTTTTATCCAGAATCTGATTGTGAACATCCATTAAACGAAACAGACAATATTTCAGGAAGCGACTTTTTAGCAGAACTGTCAGTAGCATGGGAAGCGGCAGCAAAGTCCATTTCAAGTGATGCAATCATTTTTAGATTTGGCGTTGTCTTATCTAGAAAAGGTGGGGCATTAAAACAAATGTATTTGCCATATCTGCTTGGTTTTGGTGGTCCAATTAAGGGTGGCAACCATTGCTTTTCTTGGGTTCATATGAAGGACTTAATTAAAGCCTTTGAATTCATTCTCAAACGTCCAGATGCTAGTGGCATATATAACCTAACTTCACCTCAACCTATTCAACAAAAATATTTTGGTAAAGTTTTGGCTAAGGCTCTTAAAAGACCATTCCTTGTTCCACTCTTTGAGTGGCAGCTAAAATTGTTGTTTGGTAAGGGCTCAAAGGTCATAACTCAAAGTGTTTCTGTTATTCCTAAATTTCTATTAGATGAGGGCTTTGTTTTTGAATTTCCTGATATTGAGAGTGCACTACTAGATCTAATACAAAATAAATAGCCAGACCACCCCTTAGCGTCTGAAAATTCTCATAAATATGATAAAATATATTCTCATTGACTCATTCCTTAAATTTCTATCATTTTATTGAGTCATAGTTGTTGCAGGCTTTCCAAATATGGAGAGCCTTTTTAATATTTAACTTTGGAGTTGAAATGAAAGTAGGAAAAGATAAAGTTGTATTGATGCATTACACTCTTAAAAATGATGCAGGTGATGTTATTGACTCTTCAAAAGGAGGTGAACCTTTACCATTTTTACAGGGCCATGGTAATATCATACCTGGACTAGAGAGTGCTCTTGAAGGCTCTAAGGTGGGTGATAAACTGGACGTTTCAATAAAACCAGAAGAGGGCTATGGAGAACGTATGAAGGATGCCATTCAAGAGATTCCAAGTTCCGCACTTCAAGGTATTGATGAGGTTAAAGTAGGAATGCAACTTCAATCACAAGACCAAGATGGTAATGCGTTTCTTGTCACCGTAACTAAAATTGAGGATGACAAAATCACTGTAGACGCCAATCACCCATTGGCTGGTCAGACACTTCACTTTTCAGTCAGCATCGAATCCATCAGGAAAGCTGAGGCTGAAGAGTTGTCTCATGGACACGTTCATGCCGATGGAAATCATCATCATTAGAGTTCAAATCAATAACGGGCAGATGTGACGCCAATTAATGCTTGCCCGTTATGCAAATCCAATCAAGAGGAAATCTTTTATACAGATAGTTATCGTGAATACTTGAAATGTAGTAATTGCGATTTTGTTTTTGTTCCTAAAATTTATCACCTCTCTGAAAAGGATGAAAGGGCTCGATATGACACACATAATAACGACCCTACGGATGACAAGTACCGTAACTTTTTGTCTCAACTACTAAATCCTCTTCAAGAGAGAATTTCTATGAACTCAAGTGGACTTGATTTTGGCTCTGGCCCAGGACCAACCTTGTCTTTAATGCTTAAAGATTTCGGTCATACAGTTGATCTGTATGACAAGTTCTACGCCAAGAATGATTTTGTTTTTAAAAAGCAATATGATTTTATTACTGCTAGTGAGGTTGTAGAGCATTTAAGTCAACCTATGGTTGAATTAAATCGTCTTATGGGTCTACTTAAGAGTAACGGTATTCTTGCAATTATGACTCAAATTCTCACATCTCAAGTTGACTTTAGTCAATGGTATTACAAGAATGATCCTTCTCATATCAGTTTTTTTAGTGAAAAGTCATTAAACTTCTTAGCTAAAAAGTGGCAATCAGAGCTTTATGTGATATCAGAAAGGGTTGTCATTATTAAAAAATAAAACTTTATTCTGGTAATAGTTTTAGATAATTTTCATATCGAGAAGGATGAATGTCCCCAGAATCAAGCGCAACTTTGACCGAACAGTCTGGTTCATTTATGTGCTGGCAGTTCCTGAATCGACATTTCCCAATAAAAGCTTTAAATTCTCTAAAACCATTTACAATTTGTTTTGCATCAAAATCATCTAGCTGAAACTCTCTAATACCAGGAGAGTCAATCAAGTCACCTCCACTCGGAATTTCATAGATTGTAGTATTTGTTGTGGTGTGTTTTCCTCGCTTACTTTTCGATGATATCTCGTCAACACGAAGTTCCAGGTCAGGTATTAAAGTATTAATGAGAGAGGACTTTCCAACACCAGATTGTCCTAAAAAGATATTTGTTTTATCAGCCAGTTGATCTTTCAAAAATTCAAGGTTGAGTTGTTTTTTGATGCTAATAAAATGCACTTGGTAGTTAATGTTTTGGTAAAGAGAAAAGTCTTTAGAGAGTTGATCTAATTCTTCAAGAAGTTCAATTTTATTAACGATGATATTGATGGGCAGGTTTGAATTCTCAGCCAAAATTAGGTAACGATCAATAAGCTCAAATTGATAGTGTGGCTCTGTTGCCACCACAAGCCAGAGCTGGTCAACGTTTGTGGCAATCAATTTGTTTTTTTGAGAAAGCTCGTTTTGTCGAGGTAATATTGCTGTTACGATACCCTCGATGCCACCAGCGGGTTGAAAAATGACTTCATCCCCGGCTACTGAAAAGCCAATATTTTGTCTTCCTGTGCACTGAAAAAGATCCCCTGTAGATGATTCAACTAGCTGGCGTTGACCGTATCTAGTGATCACACGTCCTTTCTGAGATAATTCTTCATTTGTGAAATTTTTTTCGGTTTCAATTACAGCTTTATTGGCTCGAGCAATGCGTTCAGATTGGACTTTCTCGATGCGCCATTTTTGTCTTCGAGTTAGAGACATAGAAAAACAGTTAGCATTATTGTAATCTTGCTATTCTCAGAATTGCACTTGGGTGCGAGTCATGAAAAGCTGAATAATATTTATCAGGAGAGAGTGTCGAAGAGTTCTCCCGATAGAGTTTGGTCAGTGATGAAATTAAGTCGTTTGCATCGGTGTGACTTGCTGCAAATGCGTCAGCTTGAAATTCGTGCTTACGAGAAATAAGGTTGCTAATAGGGGTAATAAAAAAGCTAAAAACTGGCAACGTCAGACTAAACAGAACAAGTGCCGTATGAGCTGAAGGTTCGGAGATTCCTAATCCATGAAAGAACCAACCTTGGTTAATTAAATATCCTAATAAGGCTAGACTTACGAGGCTAAAAATAAATGAACTTAAAATCCTTTGACGTACATGATTGTGATGAAAATGACCAAGCTCATGAGCTAGAATGGCTTCAATCTCTTTATTCTCCATACCTTTCAGAAGAGTATCAAAGAAGACAATTCTCTTGTTTTTACCGATACCCGTGAAATAGGCGTTGCCGTGTGAAGATCTTTTCGAGCCATCCATAATGAAAATACCATCACTACCAAAACCCGTACGTTCAAGTAAATTGTCAATTCTGTTCCTCAAGGAGTTGTTTTCAAGAGGCTTAAATTTGTTAAAAATTGGTGCAATGAAGGTGGGGTAAATCCACATCATTGTGATTGTGAAGAGGCTTAAAATAACCCATACATAGATCCACCAATAGTTACCTATAGCAGTCATGTTCATTAAATATAGGATTGCATAGATTAGTGGCATGCCTAGAGCAAATGTCAATATTAGTTCTTTTATAAGGTCACCTGTAAATGTTTTAATTGTCATACGGTTAAATCCAAATCTTTCCTCAAGGATGAAGTTCCGATAAATACTGAAAGGCAAATCTATGAAGCTAGCAATAAGCATAATTGAAAGTATAAATATAGTGCCTAACAATATTGGGTCGGAGATTCTTTCATGCCAAAAAATATCAAGCCAGTTCATTGCGCCACCAAGTGTCCATATAAGCAATACAATTGTAGAAAAAATTATCTCAAAATGATTTGCTAATAATTTTGCTTGGGTATATTGACCGGCTTTTTGATGGTCTTCAAGCGTTATTGTTTCTTTGAAATCTTCAGGGACTTCATTAAAGGAAATTTTAATTGCTCTGTCCTGTCTAAAATTTAGCCACAATAAGGCTAAAACTGATGTCAGAATTGAGAGTAAAAAAATAAATGTAAATAAGTTAAATTCCATATTATTTTATGTTGTGCTTTTATTGTCACTATTGAATAGAGATTATACCTTGTGATTGTTACAAACTTATTGATTGCGATTTTCAATAAATAGTTTATATTACATCAATTTTGGAAAAAATCACCTATTGAATAGGTCTGTAGTAAATGATATTATATTTGATGAAAAACCTTATGAGATGGGTATAATCCAAATATTAATTCGACAATGAATAAAAGATTGTTCTTTTATTTAATGAGTATCGATTGTAGTTAATATTTTTCAGTTTTAGGATTTTTTATGAGAACAATGGAAGATAGAGATGGCTTCATTTGGATGGATGGGGAATGGTTAGATTGGCGTAACGCTAAAGTACATGTTTTAACCCATACATTGCATTACGGGATGGGAGCATTTGAAGGTGTTCGAGCATACGAGACTTCTAATGGACCGGCAATATTTAGACTCGAAGAGCATACTGATCGTTTGTTTAATTCAGCAGAAATTCTTGGGATGAACATTCCCTTTGATAAGGAAACATTAAACCAAGCCCAAAGAGAAGTAATCAGCAGGAATCATCTTAAGTCTGCATATATAAGACCAATGTGTTTTTATGGTTCTGAAGGGATGGGACTTCGTGCCGATAATTTAAAAGTACACGTCATGATTGCAGCTTGGGAATGGGGAGCGTATTTGGGTGAAGATAACATGCAGAATGGTATTCGTATTCGTACCTCGTCTTTTACCCGTCATCATGGACATGCTTCACTAAGTAAAGCAAAAACAAATGGCAACTACGTCAATTCAATGATGGCTTTACAAGAGGCTTTGAATGAAGGATATGACGAAGCCTTGATGCTTGACGTTCAAGGTTTTGCGTCTGAGGGTAGCGGTGAAAATATATTTATTGTTAGCGAGAATAATATATATACGCCAGATTTATCATCTGCTTTGCCTGGGATTACACGAGACACAATTTTTACTTTAGCTACATCTATTGGCTACGAAATTTTTGAAAAAAATATTACTTGCGATGATATTTATAATGCAGATGAGGCTTTTTTTACCGGCACTGCAGCAGAGGTAACACCTATTAGGGAGTTAGATGATCGAAAAATAGGTGGTGGTACTCGTGGCCCTGTTACTGAAAAACTTCAATCCCTTTATTTTAATTGTGTCCATGGACGCAATAATAAATACTTGTACTGGATAGCTAAAGGTAGATGTTCATGAATACTTCAACCTCCAAACATACTAGTTTTAGTTTAGTATCAAAAAATGAATTACCGTTTCATTGTCCTCCAAAAGAGGCGCAAAAATGGAACATGCATCCAAAAGTCTTCCTTTCATTTGACAAAAAAGGGGGAGCTAGTTGCCCATACTGCGGTGCTATCTATCAATTAGAAGAATAATTAATATTCTATAAAAAAAATGGATGCAACTTCACAAAATATTGTTTTAGTAGGGCCTATGGGTGTCGGCAAGACAACTGTTGGTCGTCGTCTTGCTCATGATTTGAATAAAGATTTTTTTGATACTGATCACGAAATCGTAGATAAAACTGGTGTTAGTATTGACCATATTTTTGACATTGAAGGTGAGGAAGGCTTCAGAGAAAGGGAGTCTAAAATACTTGAAAATCTTTGTCAAATGTCGAATATAATTCTTGCTACGGGTGGCGGTATAGTTTTACTGCCAAAGAATCGGGAAATATTAAAAAATACAGGTATGGTAGTTTATCTCTCCTCTTCATTGGATCAACTTTTGAGGAGAACTACTAAATCTAAAACCCGACCTTTGCTAGAAAATAGTACTGACCGAAGGAAAACCATAGCTGAAATTGTAGAAGCTAGAGATGTATTTTATCGTGAAGTGGCTTCTATTGTTGTTGATACGACAGGAAAAAAGCTATATGAAATAATAAATATAATAAAACGAGAAGTTAAAAATGTTCAATAGAATTACTTGTGTTTTTTGTTTGTTTTTGAGTACTAATGTAATTGCAATTACGGCTGAAGAATTTAGTGCTAAATTGATGCAAACGCATCCCTATTTTTTACAACTCTCTCTTTCTGAAAAGGTAAGTCTGGTTGATCAAAAAATTGCCAAAACCTATACAGATTGGAATATTCAGATGGGAGCAAATGAATCTTTCAGTGCAGGTGATGATAATCCTACTACTAGACTCTATAATGATCTTTATACTACAAGTTACGAGGTTTCTGCTCTTAGAAAAATTGCTAATTCAGGTGCTAATTTGAATTTAACGCATTCATGGAATCGTAATGACAAGGACAGTACTGTGGTAAATACAAATGTCTTTTCGCTTGATTATGTAAAACCCCTACTTCAAAATAAAGACGGCTTGAATGACCGACTTGCAGTTGATGTTGCAGTTATTGACTTACTGGCAAAGCAATTAAACTTATTAGAACAGGCTGAAAGCTTTTTGGCTTCTAAGTTAACCAAACTGGTTGATCTGGCCCTTAAACAAGAATTGGAACAACTTTATATGTTCCAACTCGAATTATCTAAGCAGCAATTGGATCTAGCTGAAGAAAAATTTTCAAACTCGTTGATAGATAAATCAAGCTTATTACAAGAAAAAGATACCTACGTAAAGGCCAACCAGCAATGGCTTCAATCGAGTCGAGAATTAAATATTTTAAGGCAAGAAATGGCCTCACTTATTGACATTAAGGAATCAGAAATGGTTGTTAAATTTGACTTATTTAAGGAACAACCTATTGTGAGAGTTGAGCCAGCTATTTTTATAAACAATTCAAGATTAATTCAGAAGTTTGATTTTGATAAGAGTAGATTACAGAGACAGCTAGAAACTTATGAAAATAAAACCATGCCAAGTGTAAATTTAAATTTGGGCATTGCTAGCCAGGCAGAAGATGATAAATACTTTAGTAGTTTTGGAAACCGTGATTTTTCTTGGAATATAGGTGTAGATGTTTCGTACCCATTAGGAGTAAGGAAAGAGCTTCTTGATGTAGAACGTGCAGAAATCAGTATAGCGCAATTAGATGCTGAAAGACGCGAAACTGAAATAAACTTAAAACAACAAATCAGTTACTTACTGGCCCAAATCGATCTTTTAGCTGAGCTGGTTGTTATTAGTCTGGAACAGGGTGAATTGGCAAATGAGAAAGTCATTGAAGAAAAGACAAAATATGATGACGCTCGTGGTCAAAAGAGTTTACTAATTGCAGCTCAAAAAAATGCTAATTTAGCTAAATTAAGTAACTTTCAAGCAGCAGCTAGCTACCAAAAAATAATAATTGATTATCAAGCAACAATTGATCAATTATTTAATTAAAGAATGACCAGTTTTTTTTTATCATTTTGTTCCCACTTACCACTCAAGTTAAACCATTATTTAGGAGCCTTTATAGGACATTTGTTATATCTGTTCAATACTGATGCAAAAAAAGTTACAAAGCAAAATATTGCTATGTGCTTTTCCGAATTCTCACAAAATGAACAACGTTCATTAGTTAAAAAATCTCTCATTGAAATGGGAAAAAATTTAACCGAATCCAGCTTTATTTGGAACCAAAGTTTTTCTGAAAATGCAAAACATATTCGTAATATTTATGGCGAAAATTATATAGATACTGATGAAAACACGATATTACTTGTTCCACATCTCGGTTGTTGGGAAATTACTGGACGCGTTATTGCCAATAATCGTGCTATAACTTTTCTATTTAAACCTTTAAAAAAACAGAAACAAAATCAATACTTATTTGAACGCAGGAATCAAGGAAACCTGACTATGGCTAGTGTAGATCAATCAGGCATTCTAAAATTGCAACGTGCTCTTAAACAAGGTGAGTTAGTTGGTATGCTACCTGACCAAGATCCTGGTCAAGAGGGAAGTATAATGGCTCCTTTTTTCAATAACCCAGTCAACACTATGACGTTGCTGGTTAGATTAGCAAAAAAATATAATGCTCGAGTTGTGATGTGTTGGGCAAATCGTCTTAAAAATGGTAGAGGTTTTGATCTTAACTTTGAGCCTCTAGATCTGACTTCTAGTAACGATGATTTACTTGAACAGGTAACGCTTATGAATAGAGCAATTGAAGGCTTGATAAGGCGCTTTCCTAATCAATATATGTGGAGTTATCGTCGATTCAAATCAACCCAATCTTATAACTAAGAAACCCATATAAATAATGTTGAAATCTTATCTCAAGAAAATACCTAATTACCAATAATGGTATAATTAGTTTATGAAAATGATTGAAGATATACGTAGTGTTTTTAAGCGTGACCCAGCTGCACGAAACGTGTTTGAAATTATTACCTGTTACTCAGGAGTTCAGGCCTTAATTATTTACCGATTTACCAGCTTACTTTGGAAATATAAGTTGTACTGGTTGGCGCGCTTTATTTCGACATTTGCTCGCTGGATTACAGGTATTGAAATCCATCCAGGTGCTATCATTGGGCGTCGTTTTTTTATCGATCATGGTATGGGTGTTGTGATTGGTGAGACAGCTGAAATTGGTGATGATTGTATGATGTACCATGGAGTAACCCTTGGTGGAACTTCATGGGATAAAGTGAAACGTCATCCGACACTAAAGAACGGAGTTATTATCGGAGCTGGTGCTAAAATCTTAGGACCAATTACTCTTGGAAAAAATGTTCGTGTAGGTTCTAATTCTGTAGTTGTAAAGTCTATAGATGACAATTGTACTGTTGTTGGTATTCCTGGGCGTGTTCTTAAGAAGAAAGTTATCGATGAAGATCAATTTGATTCTTATGCTGCAAGTACCAGTAGTAGTGCCAATGATCCAACAGTCCAAGCTGTTAATTCGATCATTGAACGTTTGGCTGAGATAGATGAGCAGATTGCTAATTTATCTGGTGTTTCTGGAGACCCAAAAAGGGTTGAAAATAAGTAAATTGTCAAGTGAATTTAATACTTGACTATTTTACTGGGTTACTTGTATAATTACCCCGATTTTAATAAACCGAGAATGTTATGCAATTAACTACTAAGGGAAGATATGCAGTAACTGCAATGTTAGACCTAGCCTCAAATGAAACTGCTAAACCTGTGACTCTTGATATGATATCTCAAAGACAAAATATTTCACTGTCTTATCTTGAGCAACTTTTCGCGAAATTAAGGAAAGCTTCATTGGTTAAAAGTATTCGGGGACCTGGAGGAGGTTATCTTTTAAATGTTAACGCTGAAGATGTCACCCTTACTCAAATAATTGAGGCTGTTGATGAGAATATCGATCTGCGTCGTTGTCATGGATTAAGGAATTGTCTTAGGGGTAAGCAGTGTCTGTCTCATCATCTTTGGTGCGAGGTTAGTGATCAAATAAGAGGCTTTTTGAGCACTAGAAACCTGCAACAGGTGATGGATGACTATAATGCAAACGAAGCGATAAGAATAAACTAATTAATTAAGGAAATATAATAATGTTAACTCCAACTTACATGGACTATTCTGCTACCACGCCTGTAGACAAACGTGTTGCTGAAAAGATGGCTAAATATTTGACTATGGAAGGTGATTTTGGTAATCCTGCATCTCGTTCACATTTCTATGGCTGGCAGGCTGAAAAAGCTGTCGATGAAGCTCGTTCTCAGGTAGCAAGCTTAGTAGGAGCTGATCCAAGGGAAATTGTATGGACTTCAGGCGCTACAGAATCTAACAACCTCGCTATAAAAGGTATTGCTAATTTTTACCATAAGCGAGGAAAGCATATTATTACTTTGAAAACAGAACACAAAGCTGTCTTGGATACCTGTCGACAGTTAGAAAGAGAAGGATTTGAGGTTACTTATCTGGAGCCATTGTCGAATGGTTTGTTGGATATAAAAGTTTTTACGAATGCGATTAGGGAAGACACCATTCTGGCTTCAATTATGCATGTCAATAATGAAATAGGTGTCATCCAAGACATACAATCTATTGGTGATATATGTAGAGCGCACAAAATCTTTTTTCATGTTGATGCAGCTCAATCTGTAGGAAAAATCTCAATAGACTTAGCGTCACTACCTGTAGACTTGATGAGTTTTTCTGCACACAAGATTTATGGACCAAAAGGAATGGGTGCGCTTTATGTAAGTCGTAAACCTAGAGTTCGACTAGAAGCCCAAATGCATGGTGGTGGTCATGAGCGTGGTATGCGTTCAGGAACATTGGCGACACACCAGATTGTAGGTATGGGCGAGGCTTTCGCTATAGCCAATGCTGAAATGCTAGAAGAAGGCAAAAAAATAAAGCAGCTCCGAGATCGCCTGCTTGATGGTTTTGCTGATATGGAAGAGGTAGTCATTAATGGTGATATTGAACAGAGAGTTCCTGGCAATTTAAATATCAGTTTTAACTATGTTGAGGGAGAATCTTTAATGATGGCTATTTCTGATGTTGCTGTGTCTTCTGGCTCAGCATGTACCTCAGCAAGTCTTGAACCATCATATGTGCTTCGAGCATTAGGTCTTAGCGATGAGCTAGCACACAGCTCTATCCGATTTAGTATTGGTCGTTATACAACCGAAAAGGACGTTGATGATGCAATCAGGCTGGTACGT
>Ga0315327_10001400_pt1 | contig 12556 bp, 9 predicted proteins | sample M110032315metaG_FD_203460 | JGI IMG/M metagenome (GOLD analysis project Ga0315327, IMG submission 203460) | Ammonia-oxidizing marine archaeal communities from Monterey Bay, California, United States - M1 100m 32315 | ecosystem: Environmental > Aquatic > Marine > Coastal | place: USA: California... | reverse complement strand
GAATATCAGGAGGGAAACTAAGAGTCCCCAAATCATCAATTATCAACTCTCTATTTTGAGACAAGTCACCTAGTTCTACACCTTCACCATGCTGGGCTACGAACCTACCGTCCCTCAATTCGAGGGACCTATCGGCAAATTCACCGACATCACGACTATGAGTTACAATGAGGAATGATACATCTTCTTCTTCGTGCAATTCTTTGAACAAATCAATTACAGTTTGAGAAGTGAATGGATCCAAAGCACCAGTTGGTTCATCGGCTAGAATTAATTGTGGCTTAGTAATTAATGCTCTAGCAATAGCTACACGCTGCTGTTCACCGCCAGAAAGTTGCTCAGGAATTGCCTTCATTCGTGGTTTCATTTCTAATCTCTCAAGAATCTCAATTGCTCTCTTCTTTGCCTCAATGGCATTAACTCCTGCATGCCTAAGGGGTTGCATTACATTGTCTAAGGCCGATAAATGAGGAAGTAAGTTTCCTTCTTGGAAAATGAAGGAAACTGTTGATCTCCTATGTTGCACAAGATCTGTACCTTGCATCTTAGTCAAATCCTTACCATCAAGGAAGACTCTTCCCGCAGTAGGTGCCATTAATCCACCCAGTGACTTGAGCAGTGTTGACTTACCTGATCCAGAGGGTCCGATAACAGCAACAGCCTCTCCAGGATTAACCCTGACAGAAAGACCTCGGAGAGCTACTACATTGCCTTCTTCAGCCTTAGATTCATAGACATGGTAAAGGGAGTCAGCCTCTAGAATTGGAACTTCACCAGTCATTTTACTCACCCTTCAATACCGTTGCTAGATCCGCACTAATCGCCTTACGCGTAGTTGCTAATAATGCAACTAAGACGAATAGAAGCAATATACCTCCAACTTGTAATAATTCTAGAATAGGCCATATCAAATCTCTATCTATTGGGGTTCCGGCACCACCGAAAGACTGGAATATTAGTCCAAACAAGTTGAACAGACCGTTGAATCCATATGAAATTCCAATCCCCAGCAAACCACCAAGAAGCATGCTAACTATTGTGATTGAAAGAATCTCAAACAGAACTAATCTCATTACTTGAGAGGGGCTTGCTCCTATGGCCTGAAGGATGCTTAATTCCTTTCGTCTTTGATTCAAAACTAAACTTAGGAAAACAAATGACGATGCAACTGCAGCCATGGCGGATACTACAAATTGTAGACTCAATAGACCGGGAGTACCAAAGATTAGGCCGCCACTCTTGGAGACCTCATCATGCGAAGTTGACCAATCAGTTACCGAACTAACCTGTTCATTTGTTGAAAGTAGAATAGATAATTGTTCAAGATTCTCTCCGTCTTTTTCTTCCAACAATCCTTCGAGACTAAAGAACCAAGTTGAAGATTGAATGTTATCATCACTAATGAATGGAGAATTATTCAACCAAGAACGAGCAGTTGATTCGCCAATGAGAATCACATTTTCTGCAACACTGGAAGACATCCCAGGAACCCAACTGTGTTGGCCCAAATCAACTAATGATTTACTAGTCGTCTCATCTGTGAATGGATTGGTCACCATATCGAAGGAGTAAGTATTGCCCGTACTTACATCAAGTTGGAATTTTGAGCTGCTACCATGAGTGAATGTGCCTTCTTGTTTCAGTAAATCCAAAGAGGTACGGTAATCATTTCCGGGCAATGCTTGATTAGACCAATGTAGAACATCTACCGCCTCATCAGTTACCACCCAAACAGTCACGAAATTGAATTCATCATCAGAAAGACTAGCAAACAGCGGGATTACTGTTGCAGCATTAATTTCAGGATTTAGATTACTATCTCCTTCTATCCATGCTTGAGAAACTACTGAAATGGCCTCGGATTCATTCATAGGATTTGCGAACGTCACTTGGAGGTCAGAACCTACGCTCAAATCAGCTGATTTCTTATCTACTGCAGTACCCGTATATCCTTGCACGGCCGCCATTGTAACAATAGAGAGAGTCAGCACGATAATGAAAGCCAAACGACCAACACCCTCTGCAGATCCTGAACCTGAAATACCTCTTTTTATGTCCTTGATTAGAGGGGTTCTCGAAAGTAATAGTTGCATCAATTGTGGACCCTTGGCACCTAATTTAGCGAGTACTAATGCCCCACCTATCCAAAGGAAGAATGGACCAAAGACTGTCATCAATCCATCAAGGATAGCATTAGGTATTATGTCGAAGTCTATACTAGAACTCTTATCGAAATAATAATCTAGCAAAGCGATGAATCCGACTAAGAATACTAACACATGTAGCCAAAACCAGGACCTGCTGGCTTTCGAAACCATGGCAACTCCTTCACTAATCTCGGTTCTAAGAAAGTCTCGAGTTCTGAAGAAACTGAAGCCAACTGAAATTCCAATTGTCAATACTGCTGTGAGAATGGTTGACTTCAAAGTTAGTGAAGGCATATCTACTAAGTTACACTCACCATTGCTGAGACCTAAGCAATCAGACCATGAAACATCAAATTGCATGAATCCATCTGAGGAGAGAATGAATGGGACTGCAAAAATTGCTATTAGATATCCTACGAACCATGCTGTTGTTGAAATTACTGTCATTTCTGCTAGCACCATCCGAGTCAAACCTTTGGACGATGCGCCCATCACTCTGTTGACTGCAATTTCTCTTCTTCTTTGTTCAAGGGAAAGTATCAAGCCGTATATTAGAACACTAAGGCTGAGGAAAATAATTGGAATCATTATGATATAATCAAAGGCTTGTACGAAATATAGAAGAATTTGCAGGAACGAAATCACCGAACCAATCATATCAACTCCACGAATTCTAATGTCATCGACGCCATCGTTGTCGCTGTCATAATACCCGTCAATCTGGTTCTTCCAAGATCGAAGGTCAGATTCAGCAGCAGATGTACTTGAGGTGTCTAATTGGAGCCTGTCAAAGGTTACTGCAAGATATGTATGATCTCCTGCCATCAACTCAACCATCTGTTCGCTTGTAAGGAGGTTCCAAGGGACATATACTGGTTGATTGGAAATTAGTGGGCTACTGTATGATCTATCATCAAAAATTGCAGCAACAGTCAGGTCATCTAAGGTAATAGTTACTCTACAGAAATCATACTCATTCTCAAATCCATATGCAGATTGGAAAAATCCTGTGGCTTCTTTGGGATTACCCTCTGCATCCACTTCTTCACACGGAAGTGTTGAATTGCTATTGTATGTGAAATTTAAAACCGAAAATGTGTCACCAACATCAACTTGAGCTGAATTAGCAATACTAGCTGGAATTACAACACTTCGATTGTTAACTGCATCCGCTCCACTAGTTGGCCATTCTCCCGAAATTACTCTTTGTGAGTGGCGTTCATACATGGGGCCATCATATGCTTCAGCACCTATCATACGCACCGCTCTATACCCATTTGTGGGTGGACCATTGTCGTCACATTCTGCACATGACAGGTCTATATTTGTCCAATTTGAATCAGGACCATCTATAGACATTAATTCGAGAGTTTGTTGAGGAACATCACGACCCCAGAAACTCTCTGTATGCCTACCTTGAAGACCTGCAGTAATTGAACAATCAGTGGCTCCATCAATGAGTAAAATATCTTCACAAATTGACTCAAACGCAAACACATCGGTTGTTCGATTCTTACCATCCATTGGATAGTGCATTTCAACTCGATAATCGTATTCCTCATACTCTACAGCAGTCGTGAGAAACAGACTCATTAATCCAGCTCCGTATGCTAGAACTGTAGTGATAACCAAGCTAGCAAGAAAAACACCAGAGAAAACTGCAGCTCCTCTAGCTCTACCTCTCCAAGCACTAAGAATCGCAATTCGAGTTGCATCAGGTAATGATTTCAAATTCATCAGACCTCATCCCCCCATGCTTCTTTGATATCAGAGGCAGCAACGGTACCATCTCTAAGGAGAAGCATTCGATCTGCCTTTGATGCAAGAATTGGATCATGTGTCACCATTAGAATAGAAATTCCTGAATTAGAGCAAAGTTCCTTGAAGAGAACAAGAATGTCCTCTCCTGATTGAATGTCCAAATTGCCAGTTGGTTCATCGGCTAGCAATACAGGACGTGATCCCGAAATCGCTCTAGCGATTGACACTCTTTGTCTTTGACCGCCCGATAATTCATCAGGTTTGAATGAAATTCTGTCACCTATCCCTACTTTCTCGAGTGAAATTCTAGCTTCTTTCTCTGCTTGCATAGAAGACATCCCAGAAAGCTCGAGAGAAAGAGCGACATTATCCAAAGCTGAAAGATTCTCAATTAAATGGTAGTCTTGGAAAATCCAGCCAACACCATTTCTCCTGAGACCGACTAACTTACTAGGATGATTGACTCCGTAATTGAATTGATTTAATTTGATTGAACCCGAATCAGCATCTAACAGCCCACCAATAATGTTGAGAAGAGTAGATTTGCCACAACCAGAAGGGCCCATCAGTGCTACCAACTCTCCTTTTTCAAGAGTCAAGTCGATTCCTTTGAGGACCTCTAATCTTTGAGCACCGGAACCAAAGCCTTTGTGGAGATCTCTGACAGAAAGCACAGCCGTCCGACTAGACTTTGTTTAATATCTATTCTAGTCATTTGATTCGCAATGCTTGGTCAAACTTCAAGAGACATATTCAGTATGAATAATTGATGATGGAAGGAAACATGTCTAATCCTGGTTCTCAAATGCCGAATGAAAGTAATTCCGCAATTAGTATGATTGTTGGAACAACTGCTCTAGTACTAGTATTGCCTGCTGTGATTATTGCACTGATGGAATTAATGGAACAGATTGAACTTGTCGACTCAGGGTATGACGACTTTGAGTGGATTATTTATTCGATGGTATTCTCATTGACAATAATCTCAATTTTATTGATTTCTGGATTGTATTTAGCGGGATTAATCAATTCGGATAATACAAAGATGGGTGTGGGGATTTATCTAATTTCTCTAAGTGCGCTAAATCTACTCATAAGACTGAGTTACCTAAACGAAGAGCGAGGGATGTGGTTTGGGGGTGTTTCATGGTTTGAATTCATTCAATATCCATGGGTGCACGAACAATTAGAAATCGCCTTCTTGGGAATCCTGATTGGAGCCCTAATAATGAAGAAATAATTTAACTTCATTCTTTTCTAAAACTCATTCTGATTGACCATAAACCTAGAATTGCTGCAGCAAACCAAGCAATTTCCAGAATAAAAAAAGCCCATTCGTCAATTAGGTATGCTCGTACAGCAAGAAGTCCAGAACCTAGGGCCATCAGGATAAGATATGGCCACTCTTTGCTATTTAGTAGATCACGAGTTTCTAAAAAAAACGCACTGAGAATTAACATCATTCCAATGTAGGCTACAATTTCATTGTTAGCAAGAGTTGTGATTTGGTCGTACACAATCTCACCTGATTTATGAGAATCAAATTTCTTGACCAACTGCAGCCTTCAAAAGTCCTAGGAATGGAGGGCTGGGTCGGTTTGGTCTTGATTTGAACTCGGGATGATATTGAGTTCCAACGAAGTACGGATGATCTTGTAATTCCATGATTTCACAACGCTGCCCAGTCTCATCTTTTCCAACATACACTAGACCTGCAGCCTCGATTTGCTCAATCAATTCTGGATTGACTTCGTAGCGGTGACGATGACGCTCATCAACATGTTCGGCACCACCATAGAGACGACGGATCTTACAGTCATCAACAAGGAAAGGTGTTGGTTTCGTTCCCAAACGCATGGTTCCTCCCATGTGAGTTTTCGAAATTTCAGGCATGAATACGACTGCAGGATTAGGGGTGTCCTCATCAAACTCTGTCGAATTAGCACCCTCTAATCCGAGGACATTGCGACAGAACTCAATTGTTGCAATCTGTAATCCAAGACAAACTCCAAGGTATGGGACATTATTGATACGAGCATAGTTTGCAGCAGCAATCTTACCTTCTACTCCTCTAACACCAAAGCCACCAGGAACTAGAATACCATCAGCTGACTTCAATAGAGCCCAAGCCTCATCATGCTTCTCAGTTTTCTCAATAGGGTCCAGATCTGTTGATTCAATCCAATCGATGACTAGTTTGCGATCTACTGCAAAAGCGCTGTGCTGCAAGGCTTTGATAACTGAAAGATATGAGTCTGAAAGGCCTGTATATTTACCCACCATAGCAATGTGAACATCTTTTGTAAGAGTATCTACTTTGTCTGCCATTTCTTTCCAATCATCGAGCATCGGTAGCGAATCCGGCACTTCAAATCCAAGGTGGTTTGCAACCTTTGACAGAACTGATTGATGGTATAGAGAAATTGGAATTTGGTAGAGGTTCGACACGTCATGGGCAGATACTACTGCATCCTTCCCTACATGACAGAAGGCGGCCAATTTAGCTCTAGTATCATCCTCAAGTGGATTCTCAGAACGACATACTAGAATGTCAGGAATAATTCCCAGTCCACGCAATTCCTTGACTGTATGTTGGGTTGGTTTTGTCTTCTGTTCACCGACTGGCCCCATTACTGGAACTAGACTAACATGAACGAAGCAAACATTCTTTTGTCCAACTCTGAATTGGAATTGCCTTAGAGCTTCGATAAATGGTGCACTCTCAATGTCACCAACAGTTCCGCCCAACTCAATCACACAGGCATCGGGAGTTTGACCCGAACCATCTGCTGAGACATGCGCAACACGCTCAATCCATTCTTGAATTTCATTAGTAATGTGAGGTACGACTTGAACGGTCTTACCAAGATAATCACCTCTTCGCTCCTTCTCGATGACATTGGCATATACCTTACCTGTAGTGATATTATTTTCACGAGTTAGGGCCAAATCTAGAAAACGTTCGTAGTTACCAAGGTCAAGATCGACCTCGCCGCCATCATCGAGAACGAATACTTCCCCATGTTCGAAGGGAGACATTGTCCCAGCATCTGAATTTAGGTATGGGTCAATCTTTACTGAACTGAGGCGCAGTCCAGCGGATTTCAGCAAAACGCCGATACTCGAAGCAGTTATTCCTTTTCCAAGTCCAGAGAGGACGCCACCCGTGACTATGACATACTTCATGCAATCAACGGGGTTTGAAGCCAACGTGTCTCGCATATCAACATTCGCCCGAATAAGGTGAAGGCGGTTGTATCACAAGTTCATGAATCGCCTGACCTCCGCTATCGGTTATGGCGGGAGCATCTGGGAATCGAATATTGGTTACCGGGGCCCTTGGACAAATAGGGACAGAGTTGGTTGAGGCTCTACGCTTACAACATGGAAAAGATGCTGTTGTAGCCAGTGATGTTCGAGATCTTCCTGACCATCCATGTGTCACAGGAGGGCCATACAGACATCTGAGTGTAATTGACGCAAATGGATTCGACAATATTGTTCGAGAAGAAGAAATAGGTACAGTTTACCATCTAGCAGCAATACTTTCGGCTACTGGTGAGAAAAAACCAGAATTATGTGAACGAATCAATGTAGGAGGCACAATTACTGTACTTGAAGCCGCTAGAAAACATCGATTACGCGTCTATGCACCATCATCAATTGCCGTATTCGGACCAGATGCACCTAAGCATGCACCGCAAGTGTGTTCACTGAATCCAACCACAATCTACGGAAAAACAAAAGTCACTGGAGAGCGACTGGCAATGAATTACTGGAAACAATACGGCGTCGATGTACGAGGAATTCGATACCCGGGACTAATCTCTTACAGGTCACCTGCTGGAGGAGGTACTACCGATTATGCCGTGGAAATTTTTCACGCTGCTTTGAAAAGGGGACATTACGACTGCTTCGTCAAAGCAGAAACAAGATTACCAATGATGTACATGGATGATGCAATTCGGGCCACAATTTCTCTGATGGATGCACCTATCGATTCCATTGGAAGTGCTAGAGGGGGTTACAATATCTCAGGAGTTTCATTCACAGCAGGTGAACTAGCTGATGCCGTGGCAGCACGAGTGCCGAACTTCACTTGTGACTTCAAACCAGACCTCCGGCAAGAATATGCTGATTCATGGCCGGATTCAATTGATGATTCCATGGCCCAATCAGATTGGCATTGGAAGGCTGATTATGACCTTAATACTCTTTGTGATGCGATGATATCTGGATTGAAGGGTTAACCTCAATCTTGTTCTTCTTCATCTCTCCAATCAGGAGTTCCTGCCTCGACCTTGGCCCAAAGTACATCATCAATTCTAAGAATGTTAATCGCCGCTTCTGTTGCACCTTCCAAAGCTTGACGAGCAACAAATAGTGGATCGGTTATTCCAGCCTCTTGCATGTTTTTATTTTCTCCAGACATGACATCTAAACCAATCCATGGACCAGATTTAACTTGAGCCGCAGAAAGAGATAATATCTCGTCAATAGGGTCAAGTCCGGCATTTTCGGAAAGGGCTCTTGGTATAACTTCTAAAGCATCAGCAAATCCTTCAATTGCCAATTGCTCACGCCCTTTCTGAGTGGTCGAAAATGATCGTAAATGCCTTGCTAGATGTGTCTGAGTTGCACCACCACCAGGGAGGATTCGATTCTCTCTAGATAATCGATATGCTACACCAAGTGCATCATCAAAGGCTCGACTAACCTCATCTCGCATTATTGGAGTAGTACCTCTCAGAAGAGCTGTCATCGCAGCACCATCTCCATCAATTCTAAGATGCCAGACGTCCTCTATCTTTTCTTCTGACCTAGATTTGTAATACCCTAGATCCTCTTTTGACAAGCGATTAATAGTACGACTCATTGAAGCACCAGTAAGAATGGAGAGACGTTCTAGATCTTCTCTCTCGAATCTGCGATAAGCAGTAATTCCAGCCTCTTTAAGCATAGGAACTACTTCGTCTGCAATACCATCACGCACACAAAGTAATTCGATATCAAGTTCAGTAAGTCGCGCGACCTTCTGCCTCAATTTCTCCAACTTTCTCTGGTGAAATCCAGCCAAAATTCCAGTGCTTTTGATTTCAATTTGAGCATCTAATTCGAGTTCAGCATTCTCAAGTCCACCATCGACGATTGCAATGACGCCACCCTCTGAGGTACTAGGTGTAGTGAAATCTAGACGCTGCTTCCGTAGTACCAATCCGTGAACAATCTCTGATTCCGATGCAGACCCACCTGCCACCTGTAGTCTCTTGACTCGAACACGTTCTAGGTCATCGCCACCTTGTTCTTCAGAAAGCACACTAGCAGCCTCTATTGCAATCTCAGTCATTCTATTTGCAAGCCCAACGTCAATCTTTCCAGCAAGAGTAGTCTCAATAACTCCTCTAAGTTGCAAATCATTAGGTTGAATCGAAATTTTACCAAGTTCGGAAAGTGACTCCTCAACAGAAATTCGATATCCATTCATTATCAAAGAAGGATGAACGCCAATCCTTGTCAATTCCAATGCGTTTCGGAGTAATTCAGCGGTAAGAAGAACCGAAGTTGTAGTCCCATCTCTGGCTACCCTATCTTGAGCCGAACTTGTAGCGATTAACAGATTGGCAGTAGGGTGCTCAACCTTAGCCGTTTCAAGTACAGTAACACCGTCGTTTGTAACAATAATTTCACCATTTTCTCCAACTAACATTTTGTCGGAACCACGAGGGCCTAATGTTGAGCGCACTGCACCTGCAAGAGCCAATGCTGCATTGACATTGTTGACAAGAGCAGAACGCCCCTCAATACGATCAGTATCCTGTAGAGCTACATCGTGCTCGGACTCGACCATGTTAACGGCGAATCAAGCACCCGATTTGAATGCGATGTAAGAATAATCCTGACGAAAAAAGGACTACGGAACCTCATTTGAAGCGGAGTTCTAGATTTTCAGAATAAAGGCATCATCCATGTTACCATTGCACTGGCTACCGTTTTATTCAAATATAGGCAACTACTCCGACTATACAACCTCAAGTTGTGTAGTGGTATCATGGAGAGTGGAGTTGGTGATGATTTTGAGGATAGAGTCCTCGAAGAAATGGCACGAATGTTCTCTGAAATGGGCATGCCAGTTGACGTGGAATTATTGCAAAACATGATGAGACAAGTTCGTGATCAATTCGAAGCGATGGGGATTGATCCAGAACAGATGGCTTCAACAGACATTAAAATGGGAATAAATTCTGATCCAGAAGAATTCCGAAAACAGATGGAGACTATGCTCAATGGCCCTGGTGGGATGGCAGATATCTTCCGCAATATGGGAATTGATGTCAAATTCCAAAGTGAATCCTCCTCAGAACCAACACCTGAGATTGAAGTCAGTGAAGAAATAGAAAAAGATGAAGATAAGTCTAAACTTATGTTAGAAGATGTATTCATTCATGAGGATCGAATGTGCATCACTATTGATGTTTCAAGATTCGTCGATCTTGAGGCTGAAGAAGTTGAACTGAACCTAACAAGTGATGGTGAAGTTTTGCAATTAATGAAAACTACACAACTTCATCCACTAAAGCGATACACACTCCCACATGTCGCGGATAATATAGTAGAGTGGGATTTGAATAATGGGATTCTCGATGTCAAATTTGACATTGACCCAACAGCAGTCGCTGCTGATGAAAGCGAATGAAATTAATATTGGAGAGATATAAATGAGTGGACCTGTAATTGGAATTGATCTTGGTACAACAAATAGCTGTGTAGCGACTCTAGAGGGGGGACAGGCCACCGTAATCCCAAATTCAGAAGGATCGAGAACTACTCCTTCGGTTATAGCCTTCACAAAAGATGGAGAAAGACTGGTTGGAATCACTGCAAAGAGACAGGCTGTGACTAATTCCGATCGCACCATACTTTCTGTCAAGAGAGAGATGGGTACTGACTGGAAGAAGAAAATTGATGATGATAATTACACACCTCAAGAGGTCTCTGCTTTTATCCTACAAAAGCTCAAGACTGATGCTGAAGAATACCTCGGTCAAGAAGTAAAACAAGCCGTAATTACATGTCCCGCATACTTTACTGATGCTCAGAGAAAAGCAACAAGAGATGCAGGAAGAATCGCAGGCCTAGATGTTTTGAGAATTATCAACGAGCCAACGGCCGCTGCACTGGCTTACGGTGTGGATAAAGAAGAAGATCAAACTATACTAGTCTACGATCTTGGTGGTGGAACATTCGATGTCTCTATTCTTGAAATCTATCTTGTTGACGGTCAGCCTCAGATTGAGGTCAAAGCGACTAGTGGAGACAACAGACTAGGTGGAGACGATTTCGATGAAGTGGTCATTGAATGGATTCTCAGTGAATTCAAAAAGAATACTGGAATTGATTTGTCAACTGACGCTCAAGCAATGAGTAGGCTAAGAGAGGCTGCTGAAAAAGCCAAGATTGAACTTTCAGGAACTGGAAACACACAGATTAACCTACCTTTCATCACAATGCGTGATGGGCAACCTGAACATCTTGATCTCTCTCTATCTCGGTCTAAATTTGAGGAATTAATAAGTTCACTAATCGAGAGAACTATGACTCCAACTCGTCAAGCAATGAAGGACGCGGGTTTGAAGAAAGGGAATGTAGACAAGGTCATCCTTGTTGGTGGTTCAACTCGCGTTCCTGCAGTACAGAATGCTATTGAAAAAGAAGCAGGCAAGGCTCCTTTCAAAGGAATTAATCCTGATGAAGCCGTTGCAGTAGGCGCTGCTCTCCAAGCTGGAATAATTGTAGGGGACGATGGAGTAACCGACGTCCTTCTACTAGATGTGACACCTCTAACATTAGGTATCGAAACATTAGGAGGAGTCACTACAGTCATGATTGAGCGAAATACTACAATTCCAAGTAGACGTTCGGAGATATTCTCGACTGCTGCTGATAATCAACCAGCTGTTGAGGTTCATGTATTACAAGGAGAAAGAGATTTTGCCAAGGACAACACAACTCTTGGCCGCTTCCACTTGATGGGGATTCCTCCTGCACCCCGTGGAATCCCACAAGTCGAAGTAACATTCGATATCGATGCAAATGGGATTGTCAATGTGTCTGCTAAAGATCTTGGAACTGGAACTGAGCAATCTATCAAGATAGAAAGTCAGACCTCTCTTTCTGAAGATGAAATTAAAGCGAAAATAAGTGAAGCAGAATCATTTGCTGAAGACGATAAGCGCCGTAAGGCACGTGTCGATTTGCGCAATCAGGCAGACAGTATCATCTATCAGACTCGTCGAATGATGGAAGAATCTGGTGATAAGTTAACTGATGAAGACAAGGGTCCTGTAAATGAGAAGCTCGAAGAGTTGGAAGCACTTATCGTCGCAGATGGATCTCCAATCGAATTCGACGATCTTGATGAAGCTGCAATCCAAACCAAGATGACAGAGTTAGAACAATCTATGCATGCAGTCTCAACCAAGTTGTATGAAGCAGCTGCGGCTGAAATGGCTGAACAACAGGAAGCGGCAGAAGCAGATGAGAATGGCGAAGGAGAAAATGTAGTGGAAGCTGATTTCGAAGTCGTAGACGGCGATGATGATATTGATGCCGACTAAAGATTGAAGGTTAGCCTCTCTCTCATCTTGAAT
>Ga0315327_10001398_pt1 | contig 12567 bp, 8 predicted proteins | sample M110032315metaG_FD_203460 | JGI IMG/M metagenome (GOLD analysis project Ga0315327, IMG submission 203460) | Ammonia-oxidizing marine archaeal communities from Monterey Bay, California, United States - M1 100m 32315 | ecosystem: Environmental > Aquatic > Marine > Coastal | place: USA: California... | reverse complement strand
GTTTTTTTAACCTTTTTAGAATCCTTAAGTTGGTCTTCAAGCCAGTTTTTATAGGTGATCTCTAAATCCTTTACATATTTTTCATCAACTACCCCCTCACTAATTAATTTTTCAGCATATATTTTTTTTGGATTAGCATGTTTTGCTATAATCTTATATAATTTAGGCTGAGTAAATCTTGGTTCATCTCCTTCATTATGTCCATATTTTCTATAACCAAGTAAATCAATAAAAACATCTCTTTTAAATTCCATTCTAAAATCTAAAGCAAATAAAATGGCATGAACTACAGACTCTACGTCATCAGCGTTGACATGCAATACTGGGGATAAAGTTACTTTTCCAACATCAGTGCAATAAGTGCTTGATCTAGCATCTAAGTAATTTGTAGTAAACCCTATTTGATTATTAACTACAATATGTATTGTTCCGTCTGTCTTGTATCCATCAAGTTTAGACATCTGAACTAATTCATAAACAAGTCCCTGACCAGCAATAGCTGCATCTCCGTGGACAATGATTGGCAAAACTTTTTCAAAATTTCCTGGAAATTGTGAATCCTGTTTTGATCTTACAATTCCATTAACTATAGATCCAACTGCTTCTAAATGAGATGGGTTTGGAGCAATATTTAAATTAATTTTTTTTCCTTTAATTGTTTCTCTATTAGTGGTCCATCCTAAATGATATTTAACATCTCCATCAAATATTTTTTCTTCATAATCTTTTCCTTCAAATTCACTAAAAATATTTTTTGCTGATTTTCCAAAAATATTAACTAGAGTACTTAGTCTTCCTCTATGAGACATTCCCATAACAAACTCCTTGACGCCTTTATCAGCTGCTATTTCAATTAAAATATCCAGAGCAGGAATTAATGATTCTCCCCCCTCTAGTGAGAATCTCTTTTGACCAACATATTTTGTATGTAAAAAATTTTCAAATGAAACTGCTTCTACAAGTTTTTCAAGCAATTGCTTTTTTTGATTAGAAGATAATTTTGGATGATTGTTATTAACATTTAATTTATTTTGAATCCAATTAATTATCTCAGGATTTCTTATATACATATATTCAATTCCTATTGAATCACAGTATATCTCCGTAAGATGTTGAATTATAATATGAAGCGGCTGAGGGCCAATACCTAAAATTTCACCTGCATTAAATACTGTATCTAAATCTTCATTAGATAAATCAAAATTTTCTATATCTAAAGAGGGGGCATATGTTCGTCTATCTCTTACAGGATTTGTTTTAGTAAATAAATGACCTCTAGATCTATATCCATCAATCAAGTTTATTACATTAAATTCTTTTTGAACATGATCAGGAATTTGGGATGTAACACCTTCAACAATTTCTCCATCAAAAAGCTTATTACTTCCAAAATCATATCCTTGAAAAAATGCTCTCCAGCTTGGCTCTACTGAATCAGGATCTTTTAAATATTGATCATATAAATCTGCAAAGAATGCAGTATGAGCGGCATTTAGAAAAGAAAAATTATCCATTATAAAAATTCCTATTTTTCAGATTATAAAGTTAATTAATATTAATTAAAAAGAGCAGAAAAACTATATCTTCCTTTTCATTAAAGAATCGCCAAAATTATGAAGAAATTCATGTTTTTCTTTAGGTAGATCAAGTGAATCTAAAATTTTAAATGCAATATCCGTATACTTTTTTATTTCTAGCACAACTTCATTTTCAATATTACAATCATTATATATTTCTTTCACTAAAATTATCTTTTTTTGATTATCCTTGTGAGGGCTATTATATAAAGAAATTAAATTAGATTTTACTTCTTTAGAGACTAATTCAAGTGTTTTTAAATATAAAAATGTTTTCTTTTTCTCAATTATATCTCCACCAATTTTCTTTCCAAAATCATTTTCGTTTCCATAACAATCAAGATAATCATCTTGCAATTGAAAAGCGATGCCTAAGTTCTTTCCAAAATCATAAATTTTTTCTTGCTGCTCCAAGTTTGCATCAGCTATAATAGCCCCCATTTTCATTGCTGCTCCAATTAATTCTGCAGTTTTACATGTAATCATTAACAAGTATTCTTCAAGTGATATTTCTTTTCTTGTTTCAAAATCAATGTCTAATTGTTGTCCTTCGCAAACTCTTATTGCTGTTTTACTAAATAGTGATGCCATTGGAACAAAAATGTCAGGCTCATAATTTTCAAATATCTGATATGCTAAAATTAACATTACATCACCAGATAAAATTCCTGTACTGCTATCCCATTTTTTATGTACTGTAATATTGCCTCTTCTTAGATCAGCAGAATCCATTATATCGTCATGAACTAAAGAAAAATTATGAAAAACTTCTCCTGCTAAAGCAGCATCTAATGCTTTAGCTGGTGATCCAGAAAAAATATCTGTGCTAACCAAAGTTAATATCGGTCTAATCCTTTTCCCTCCAAGGCCCAATATATAATGAACTGGAGCATACAAGTTTTCTGGGACTGCACTTATAGTGTATTTATCTAAATGTTCTGTAAACATTTTATGATATTCAGAAAGAGAAAGCATACTATTTTATTATTTGGGTAAATGTATAATAAAATCCTAATTTAAAAAAGGTAATGAAAATTATAAAATATGATAGAGTTATAAATAATATCTTATTAAATTTGCAATTGTAAACTAAGCTCATGTATAGGACTCATAATTGTGGAGAAATAAGAAAATCTGATATTGGGGAACAGGTCGTCCTTTCTGGATGGGTGCAAAAATTGCGAGATAAAGGATTTATGGTATGGGTAGATCTTAGGGATAGATATGGAATTTCACAATTAATTTTTGATGAACAAAGAACCAGTAAAGACTTATTAAATCAGGCAAAATCATTAGGTCGAGAATTTGTAATACAAGTGAGCGGGGAGGTAATTGAAAGAGCTTCAAAAAACGAAAATATTGCAACTGGTGATGTTGAAATTTTAGTAAAAGATTTAGAAATTTTAAATAGTTCAACTACTCCTCCCTTTACAATAGAAAACAATACGGATGGGGGCGAAGAACTAAGAATGAAATATAGGTATTTGGATATTAGAAGGGAGCCAATCAAAAACAATTTAATATTAAGACATCAAATAGCTCAGCAAGTAAGAAAATATCTTTCAAATAATTCATTTATAGAAGTTGAGACTCCATGCTTAATTAAATCCACTCCAGAAGGTGCAAGAGATTTTATTGTTCCCTCTAGAATTAACGAAGGTGAATTTTATGCCCTGCCGCAATCCCCTCAAACCTTTAAACAATTGCTTATGGTTGCTGGCCTTGACAAATATTTTCAAATTGTAAAATGTTTTCGAGATGAAGATTTAAGAGCTGATCGTCAACCTGAATTCACTCAAATAGACTGTGAAATGGCTTTTGTTGAACAAGATGATATTCTAAAAACATTTGAAGGGCTTATAGTTGATATTTTTAAAAAAATTAAGAATATAGATATTGATCCCTTTCCTAAAATGACATATGACCAAGCAATAGAGAAATATGGAACTGACAAGCCAGATATAAGATTTGGGATGGAATTTGTAGATTTAAACGATGTGTCACAACATAAAGACTTTAATGTATTTAATTCTGCTGAATTAGTTGTTGGTATTTCAGTTGCCGGAGGTAATTCAATGACAAGAAAAGAAATTGATAAATATATAGAGTGGTTAAAAACTCCTCAGATTGGAGCAATGGGGATGGTATACATAAGGTGTAATGATGATGGGGCCTATAAATCATCTGTAGATAAGTTTTATGACCAGTCTGATCTTAAAAAGATTGCTGATAAAACAAATTCAATTAAAGGAGATATAATAATGATATTATCTGGAGATAAAGATGTAGTAAGGACACAACTTAGTGCGCTTAGACTTGAGATAGCTAAAAATCTAGGACTAAGAAATTCAGAAGAATATGCTCCTTTATGGGTTGTGGATTTCCCATTACTAAGCTGGAATGAAGATGAAAATAAGTTTCATGCAATGCATCATCCATTTACTTCTCCCAAGCCTGATCAGATTGGCTTATTGAAAAAAGATCCTGGATCAGTAAAAGCCAATGCATATGACCTAGTAATAAATGGGAATGAAATAGGTGGAGGTTCAATAAGAATTCATGATAAAAATATCCAACAAGAAATGTTTAATTGTCTTGGTTTTACAAAAGATGAAGCAGAAGAACAATTTGGATTTCTAATGAATGCATTTAAATACGGGGCGCCTCCTCATGGAGGTATAGCCTTTGGTCTAGATAGATTAGTCGCGATACTAGGTGGTAGTGAAACCATCAGAGATTTTATTGCATTTCCTAAAAATAATTCGGGGAGAGATGTAATGATTGACTCACCATCAAAAATATCCAAAGAACAGCTTAAAGAACTCAAGCTTAAGCAGAATCTTTAAAACATAGATAATGAAAATATTTATTTATGTAATATTTATTTCATCTATAATTCTGATTTTATCTGGCTATTTAAGTGATGCATTTAATTCAGAAAAACTTATTGGACTAGGAACAGTTCTACTTTTTTTTATTGTAATTCCCTTGTTTCTCTACTATAGATGGAGAAATAAAAGTTTTAAAGATTTTATATTAAAAAAGGATGATATAAAAAAAGGGAATGAATTATAAAATTACTAAAGCTTATTTAAATAGAAAATTAGTTCATATTTCTTCTAGTAATAAAGAATTTATCCAACATTTTCTTAGATTCATTTTCTAGTATACCGCTATTAACTTTTGTTTTAGGATGAAGCCTGCCTCCCATTGCTTTATATCCTCTCTTAGAGTCCTTTGCTCCATAAAATAAATTAGAAATTCTACTCCAATATAATGCTCCAGCACACATTTGACATGGCTCTAGAGTCACATACATTGTGCAGCCATCAAGATATTTTCCGCCAAGAAAATTCTCAGCAGCAGTTATAGCTAGTATTTCAGCATGAGCTGTAACATCATTTAATGTCTCAGTTAAGTTATGTGCTCTAGCTATTATTTGATTATCTACTACGATAATAGCTCCTATAGGAATTTCACCCTTTGTCAAAGCAATCTTTGCCTCCTCAATAGCCTTTGCCATAAAATAGTTACTATCGTATTCTAACTTCATTAATATATTGTTCTATAATTATTTTGTTTTGAAAATACTGTTAGCAGAAAAAATTTAATTGTATATAACTGGAAATTTTTAGTATTCATTCGCTGTTATTTTTTTGTAAATTAATAATGCTTGACTATCTGAAAAAGATGCAATATAATGACATATTTCTAATATTCGAGAGTATAGTTCTGGCTTGTTTATGTCTACTGTGTCAGGCAAAAGATTTAGAATTAACTTATCATAACTATTAGCATTTCCTGCATATGTATTATTAGCTGCTGTAATATAGCTTTCTAATAATACACTTATAAGATTATAACCTGCAATTTCTTTTTCGATAACTTCCTTGGACTCATATATGTTCTCTACACTGATCTTAATAATATCGGAAATCTGAGCTTTATATTTACTTCGACCCAAAAGGGATGATTCAAATACTCCTTTTATTATTTCTTCCTCATTATTCATAAATATATCAACACTCTCATTAATCAAAGTATTTATAGATAACGCTCTTAAATAGCTTATTCTATCCGTAGTATTGCTTAGTTGATGATACTTCTTTGTATTAATTGAATCTCTTACCAAATTAATCAAATATTCTAATGCAAATTCTTCTTCAATTAATCCAAGATTTATGCCATCCTCAAAATCAATTATTGTATAGCAAATATCATCAGCTGCTTCTACTAAATAGGCTAATGGGTGTCTTACATAACTCCCTGTTGAATCTATTGATAATCCAAGTTCTTGTGCAATTTCAGAAAATATGCTTGCCTCAGATTGAAAGAATCCGTATTTCTTATGGGAAACATTTGCTGTAGGTTTTATCGGAAGGGATTCCTTTGGATATTTTACAAAAGCTCCAAGTGTAGCATAGCTTAATCTGAGTCCCCCTTCTCTTCCAATTCTTGATTGCGTAAGAATTTTAAACCCATTTGCATTCCCTTCAAAATCACATAAATCTTGATACTGCTTCTTAGTTAAATTCCTAGAAAAATCTTTACCCTTTCCAGATATAAAAAACTGTCCAATAGATTTTTCTCCAGAATGACCAAATGGTGGGTTCCCAATATCATGAGCTAATGAGGCAGAAGCTACAATTGCTCCAAAATCGTTAGGCTGATAACTATGAATATCTCTTAAATCAGGATATTTTTCAAGAATTTTTAATCCTACCTTTCTACCTAAAGACCTTCCAACAACACTAACCTCTAAGCTATGGGTTAGCCTAGTATGCACAAAGTCTTCATTTGATAGAGGGACTACCTGCGTTTTATCTTGTAAACTTCTAAATTCAGAAGAAAAAATTATTCTATCATAATCTACCTCAAACCCAAGACGAGTTTCATCTTGATCCTTTCTCTCCCTTTTTTGAGTATCTCCAAACCTTTTTAATGATAATAATTGTTCCCAGTTCATTTTTTATTTCCTGGTTAGCAATATAACAATAATCTGTTAATAGATCTCAAAATTATATTTAACTAATAACATTCTCTTAACATTAAGGTTACATTATAAAATGATCTTTGCAATAGAATATTAATTCATATTTGGAAATGAAAAGATATATTTTTTTAATTCTAAGCTTATTTGCAATGTATTCCTTCTCTCAAGAAGGCAATAATAGAGCTAATGCTAAAGGTCAGCCTCATTTTAAAGTATTTTGGAATTATCATTATGATTATACAGAAGACATTCAACAAGTCAGTGCATTTGAATTAACAAGAGTTTATTTAGGTTATAAATATACGTTTGATGACAAATTCTCTGCAAAAGTTACTTATGATGTGGGCAAAAATGATGGTGGAAGTAATCATACTGCATTTGTAAAAATTGCACAGCTTGATTATAAAATAGATTCAAATGTTAAAATCAGTATGGGATTGATTGGGGGGAAACAGTATAAAGATCAAGAAAATCATTGGGGCTACAGATATATTTATAAAATGCTTCAAGATGAAAACCAATTTGGGCCTAGCGCTGATTTAGGCATAAATGCTGAATTTAAAATTAGTAAAAAATTAATGGCAAACTTGTTTATTGTAAACGGTGAAGGATATAAAAATCTTCAAGATGATGATGGAAATCAAAGGTTTGGAATGAATCTAATTTATAATCCATCAAAAAAATTAACTACTAAATTTTATTATGATACTCATGCATCTGAAAATTCAAACTCATTGAATAACATAGCTTTTTTTGCTGGCTACAAATCCGACTCTTGGAGAATTGGAGCAGAATATAATAAAATGAAAAATGGAATAAACTATAAAACAGCAATTGATGATCATAATTTAGATGGCATATCTTTTTATGGTAGCTATGTCTTTAATAATAAAGTTGAAATATTTGCTAGATTTGATGAAATATCTTCAAATATCATAAATGGTCAGGACACTAGCTGGAACCATAATAAAGATGGAGCTTTAATAATGATTGGAGCACAATATATAGCGACTAAAGGAGTAAAATTTTCAATAAACACAAAGAGTTTTAATTATATAAATGATACTATAGAAGATGCATCGTTTATATATTTTAACACAGAATTTAAATTATAAAGCAATGGAGAATATTTATTTATTAATGTTAGTTGCGCTAGTTGCATTGGCTATTGCAGACCTTATAGTAGGGGTCAGCAATGATGCAGTTAATTTTTTAAATTCTGCTCTTGGAACAAAAGTACTTTCGTTTAAAACCATCATGATTGTTGCAAGCATTGGGATTGCTGTTGGAGCAGTATTTTCTAGTGGGATGATGGAAGTAGCCAGAAAAGGAATATTTAATCCGGGGGAATTTATGTTTAATGAGATCATGATAATTTTCATGGCAGTAATGATTACAGATATTTTATTACTTGATTTTTTCAATACTATTGGATTGCCAACATCTACTACCGTCTCTATTGTATTTGAATTATTGGGAGCATCTGTGGCGATGGCATTAATTAAAATAGGTATGGACAATGGTAGTTTTTCAGATTTAGGAATGTATATCAATACAACAAAAGCAACTCAAATAATCCTCGGTATTCTGCTCTCGGTGATAGTAGCATTTTCCATTGGGGCAATAGTCCAATGGATATCTAGACTTTTGCTTTCGTATGATATTTCATCAAAAGCAAATTGGGTAGGAGCAGTCTTTGGAGGTATTGCATTAACTGCTATTACCTATTTTATTCTAATGAAAGGGATGAAAGGAACTACATATGCAAAAGAAAGTTTTGAAATTATTGGAGGCATGACAATTAAAGATTATTTAGAATCTAATGTTATTTCAATTGTTGCAATTAGCTCTATTGTTTGGTCCTTATTATCATATTTTTTTATTACAGTAATCAAAACAGATATTTATAAAATAATTATTGCTGTTGGCACATTTGCATTGGCTTTGGCCTTTGCAGGAAATGATTTAGTAAATTTTATTGGAGTGCCTATTGCAGCCTGGCAATCATATGAGGCGTGGGTTGCTTCAGGGCTTGCTGCAAATGAATTTAGCATGCAAGTTTTAGCCTCTAAAGTGCCTACTCCTAATTATCTTTTATTTGCTGCTGGTATTATAATGGTACTGACATTATGGTTTTCTAAAAAAGCGCATCGTGTTGTTAAAACATCGATAGATCTATCTGAACAAGGAGAAACAGAAGAAAGATTTAGCCCAAACTTTTTATCAAGATCATTAGTAAGAGCAGGATCAAGTTCTTCTGATTTCATTTCAAAAATTTTACCAGATTCTATGAATAATTTTATTGAAAAACAATTCACAGTTCCTGACCTAGGATCAAAGAAAATAAGAAAAGAAGACAAGCCTGCATTTGATGTAGTTAGAGGATCTGTAAATTTAATGGTTGCAAGTATTTTAATTTCAATTGCAACATCTTATAAATTACCTCTTTCAACAACTTATGTGACTTTTATGGTTGCTATGGGGACTTCTCTTGCTGATAAAGCATGGGGAAGTGAAAGTGCCGTATATAGAGTGGCAGGAGTTTTGAATGTAATTGCTGGATGGTTTGGGACAGCAATTATTGCATTTCTTGCTGCAGGAACTATTGCTTATTTAATCAACATAAGTGAATTAATGATAGCAGTGTTATTATTTGTTGCCATAATAATAATGATTAGGCATTATACGCATGGGAAATCTAATAGAGATAATGGAATAGATGAGAGTCTAGTCATTGCAGAAAGCAGTTCACTTCAAGGCGTTATACACGAAAGTGCAAAAAATATTGCTAAATTAATTAAACGTGGGAACAAGGTTTATAATAATACCGTAGAGGGGCTTTCTAAACAAGACCTTAGTCTATTAGATAAAAATAATAAGCAGATTAATAAATTATCTCAAGAAGTAGACGATTTAAAAGACAAGCTATTTTACTTTATTAGAAATCTGGATGATTCTAGTTTAGGAGCTAGCAATTTTTATATTAATCTTTTAGGCTACCTTCAGGATATAGTCCAATCCTTAGAATATATTTCTAAAATTAGCTATAAACATATTAATAATAACCATAGCAAATTAAGATATACTCAGATTATGGACTTAATGGAGGTGGATAAAGAAATAAATGACTTATTTATAGAGATTAAAGTCTCTTATGAAACAAGATCTTTTCACAAAATGGATGTTATTCTAAAAAACAAAAAAGAGCTATTCAGTTTGGTTGACAAAAAAATAGAAGCACAGATTTCTAGTACTAGAAGTTCTGAAGAAAAAAGTCCAAAAAATACTACGCTATACATAAGTATTCTCCAAGAAACTAAAGATCTATTAAAAGCAATCATGAATCTAATTGAAGAATATCATGTTTCTCATGATGCTACTATTGAGCCTGCAATAGCAAATAATAATTCTTAAAAACTATCTAATCTACAAATTAAAAAAGCTCCTAACTTATTTAAATAATTAGGAGCTTTTTTTAATAGTTTATTAATTCTAAGAACCGCACATCAAACAATCATCGCCTTCGTCCTCTTTTGTCTTTGCAATTAATTCCTTAATCTCTTCTTGTGACATAGGCTCAATATCAGCCTCCTTTGTTTTGGCAAATTTCTCTGCTGTTTTCTTTGCTGTCTTCTTTTTGTTTGCAACTACTTCAGGACTTTCCTTTTTTACAATTGGTTCAGCTGGAGTTGGTTCTTCTTTAGCTTTTTTATCTAATGTAAACTTAATGGCGTCAACTGCACTTTTCGTTCTTAAATAATACATTCCTGTTTTAAGTCCGCTTTTCCATGCATAAAAATGCATAGAAGTAAGTTTAGCCATAGTTGCCCCCTCAACAAATAAATTCAATGATTGAGATTGATCTATAAAGTAGCCTCTATGTTTAGCCATATCAATAATATCCTTCATGCTAAGCTCCCATACTGTTTTATATAATTCCTTGATATCGTGAGGAATGGAATCAATATTTTGTATTGATCCATTTGCTCTCATAATTTCTTGTTTTAATCCTTCATCCCATAATCCTAAAGAAACAAGATCTTCTAAAAGGTGTTTATTTACAATAATAAATTCTCCTGAAAGCACTCTTCTTGTATATATATTAGAAGTATAAGGCTCAAAACATTCATTATTTCCAAGAATTTGAGAAGTGCTGGCAGTAGGCATTGGTGCTACAAGTAAGGAATTTCTTACACCATGCTTTAAAACATCCTTTCTAAGTTTTTCCCAATCCCATAATCCACTAAGCCCTTTTTCATCTACATCCCATAAATTATGCTGGAACTTCCCTTCACTTATAGGAGAGCCCTTATAGCTTTCATATGTTCCATCTGTTCTAGCCTCTTCCATTGATGCAGTAACAGCTGCATAATATATAGTTTCAAAAATATCTTGATTTAATTTCTTTGCGTCATCAGAAGTAAATGGCATTCTTAATTTAATAAATGCATCTGCCAAACCTTGAACCCCAAGACCTATTGGTCTATGACGGAAGTTCGAATTCTGTGCTTCAATTACAGGATAATAATTTCTATCAATAACTCTATTTAAATTCTTAGTAACACGTTTGGTTATTCTATATAATTCCTGATGATCAAATGCTCCATCCTTTACAAACATTGGCAGTGCAATCGATGCTAGATTACAAACAGCAATTTCATCAGGAGATGTATATTCTAAAATTTCTGTACATAAATTTGAAGATCTTATTGTCCCCAAATTTTTCTGATTTGATTTTAGATTTGCTGCATCTTTATAAAGCATATAAGGGTTTCCTGTTTCAATTTGAGCTTCTAAAATTTTCTCCCATAACTCTCTTGCTTTTATTGATTTTCTTCCCTTTCCTTCTTTTTCATATTTAGTATAAAGCGCTTCAAATTCTTCTCCATGCACATCACACAGGCCTGGACATTCATTTGGACACATTAGCGTCCATTCAGCATCCTTCTCAACCCTTTTCATAAAAAGGTCTGGCATCCACATTGCATAAAACAGATCTCTTGCTCGCATTTCTTCTTTACCATGATTTTTCTTTAAGTCTAAGAAATCAAAAATATCAGAATGCCATGGCTCAATATAAATTGCAAAGCTTCCTTTTCTTTTACCCCCACCTTGATCTACATATCTAGCTGTATCATTAAATACCTGTAACATTGGAACAATTCCATTGCTTGTTCCATTTGTTCCAGCAATATAACTTCCTGTTGATCTTATCGTATGAATTGATAGGCCAATTCCCCCAGCAGATTGTGAAATTTTTGCTGTTTGTTTTAATGTATCATAAATTCCTTCAATACTATCATCTTTTACTGTGAGCAAAAAGCATGATGACATTTGAGGTTTTGGAGTTCCTGCATTAAACAATGTTGGGGTGGCATGGGTAAAATATTTTTTACTCATTAATTCATATGTCTCAATTGCTGAATCTAAATCATTTAGATGAATCCCTATTGAAACCCTCATTAACATATGCTGTGGTCTTTCTGCTATTTCACCATTAAGTTTTAATAAGTATGATCTTTCTAATGTTTTAAATCCAAAATAATCATACCCAAAATCTCTGTTATAAATTATAGTAGAATCTAATAATTCCTTATTTTCAGAAATTACTTTATACACTTCATCAGACAGCAATGGAGCTTTTTTGCTTGTTCTTGGATTAACATAATTGTATAAATCATCCATGACTTCACTAAAAGATTTTTTGGTATTCTTATGTAAATTTGAAACAGAAATTCTAGCAGCTAAAATTGCATAATCAGGATGTGCAGTTGTTAAGGTAGCTGCAATCTCTGCAGCAAGATTATCCAGCTCACTAGTAGTTACTCCGTCATACAGTCCTTCAATAACTCGCATAGCTACTTTAACAGGATCAACTAAAGGATTTAATCCATAACAAAGTTTCCTAACACGTGCTGTAATTTTGTCAAACATTACAGGCTCCTTCTTACCATCTCTCTTTAATACATCCATATAGGGTCAAAAAAATTTATATCT
>Ga0315327_10001397_pt1 | contig 12569 bp, 12 predicted proteins | sample M110032315metaG_FD_203460 | JGI IMG/M metagenome (GOLD analysis project Ga0315327, IMG submission 203460) | Ammonia-oxidizing marine archaeal communities from Monterey Bay, California, United States - M1 100m 32315 | ecosystem: Environmental > Aquatic > Marine > Coastal | place: USA: California... | reverse complement strand
TTCCCTTTTCTTATCCCCCCCCCCCCCCGAATAATTTTGCTGGATTCGGAAGGCATAATCGTGAACGTATTGTTAGATTCGGTTCTCATGGAAAACATCACTTACGAGTACCAAACCACTGGCGATATACTCATGTCGGACGGCGCCGGTTGGAGGCTAGAGTTGACTCACCTGTAGGCGCGAAACTACTTGGGCCACTTGTTCAGTCTATCCTCATAGCTAGTCGGAATAGCATACTAACGTTTTTACCGGTCTCAATTCGAGTATTCAACTCGAACGGACGAGGTAAAAGAGGGGTTACCAAGGCATAAGCTAAGCCTTCTCGCGAGAGCGCTTGATAATTATTGCATTCCCCCAAGGGTAGTTAGCAGTAATGTTTTCTAAAGGATCTGATTTTTATCCAGATATTGAATACTAATAGGCTTTTCGATAGTCCTTTGTTTATGGGCGATAAGGAAAGCGAGTAAAGAGCTTATGAACTACAGGTTTTAAAGTAAGTGATCATCGCTTAGGTTGATCAGGCTAAACATAAGCTTCGCCTTTATTCGGCCGTCTTGCAGTACCTTCGCCTTGAACTTGAATAACGGCCCCAGTTGTTCGACGAGCTCAACTTCTGCAAACACATCGCGATCGGTCTTTACGATGTCCATGTATTTCGCGTAAGCGACCTTGCCTAATACGCCTAGGGCGTGACCTTTCGTTTTTTCACTATCGTAGTCCTCTACCGGCGAATAGAATTTAGTGATTAAAGCCCCGGCAGACTGTGTACAGAGCTCTTGTAGCATTGCCCCTGGCACCACCGGAGCTCCTGGAAAATGCCCCGCCAAATGAGCTTCATCGCCCCGGTGTATTTTCACACCTGTCACGGCGTGGGGAGTCAGGGCGTCGATACGGTCGACCATTAAATAAGGTTCACGGTGGTGGAGTAGCACCTTTACTTCATCTATATTCATCATCATTTAATTTTGGGTAGTTTCACGAAAGGTTTGAAATGCACATCTAGTGGCTCCGCATAGCGCGCTCGCAGGTCGATTGCTGGATCGAAGCCAAACTGAGGCGACAGTCGATCCTCCCAGCGCAGGCCAGTGACTTGTCTCAATTGCCAAGGTTCATGCGCCACATCTCCGCGATACAGGGAAGCGCCATCAGTGGTGTATAAATGATACCGCTCAGTCAGCCAGAGATCCAAGGTATCGCTTTCTGCGGCTGGGCCTATTTCCGACTCCATCGAGAATGAATTGGGCGCAGCAAAAGTATATCGCCCCTCATCCACATCCCCCTTCATCTTTCGCACTCGATAGGGCAAATGAAAGAAGCGGGTAGCAATCCATTGCCCCAAGCGACTATCCGTATCCAAAGTCAAAAAAAACACGCCAGGCCGCCCTCGATATGTCACATACGTGCGCAGGTTCAGCTCCCAAAGCGAAACAAGCGGTAGCGCTGGCGTCACAGGGAAGCGAATGCGCGACATGTAAAAGGGTACGATGCTCAGCCAGGCAGAGCCATCGAACAGATCGACCTCCAGCTCCGCAGGGAGCCGGTTCTTGATCACCTCCAAATCGGAACGAAAGCTCAAGAACTGGACATGAGACCAGCGTTGAGCGATCACCCATCGGGTCGATTGATTGTCATTGGAAGGTCTCATACGCGCTATTCATCAATTCAGGCCGAGATTCTTTACAACTTTAATCCTAATTACTCCAAAAAAACCGCAACGCTCGAACTTCTGTTAACAAGCACATAGCTTTAACGTTCACAGTCACTAGAGAATCGTCGAATCTGAGATTCGGGCCTGTGATGCCATGCTGCACCTATTTCAAGGGTTTTCAAGAGACTCTGAGTCCGAGCCACTGGACGGCGCTTCGGTCGGTGGCGATTCAGCACAGACTACGGCCTCGCGTGGCAACTTGGACTCTTTCCAGATTCTGGTCGCGGCCGAAAACCACACCAAGATCCTGGATGATTCAAGTAAGCGCCCAATAACGAATTTCGCCCTCACGCGGAGGATGCATCAATTCAAACGAAATCATGGGATAGCGGGTGGATCCCGTTTCGTAATCATCCCATTTTACATTATATCCAATCCTCATGAGGATTTCTCTAGATAGATGATCCATGGATGCTTTGCTCCTGACGCTTGGAGGCTTTAATTGGCGTTTCTAACCGTTCTATCTCTAAGTTCAAACCATCTCTTGTTGAAGGGGCCTCGAACGTTCTCCCTGTTAATCCCAACCTCCGACTTGAAATGAAAAGCTGGAGGGTTCGTCGTATCGAGAGCGCTAAGCTAATGGCAAAAGTGGGCTGAGCCGCCGAGGGCCACCCTGATCGGGTTTATCAAGATCTCAACTAAATCAGGTGGATCGAGACTTCCGGACTCGTTTTATTAGGGGTTTCTCCTGTGTGTAGCGAATTGGTTTTGGAATCGAAATTGAAAAATCAGGGAGCCGTTTCTTTTTATTCCATTTGGGTCTAATACCCAGAAGCTTGCTTCGGCTTTCGATTTTCTAGGTAACTAGCTGAATGGAAAGTCGGTATATTCACAAAAGTCACAATGTGTCTGTATTGCTGTATCATCTCGTCTGCCAGGCGAAATACCGTCGAGTAGCAATGAGCGGGTCGGTTGATGCGATCCTTTGTGAGACTTGTTTGGAGATCGAGCTTCGCTACGAGATACGTTTCCCTGAAATCGGATTGGATGGAGACAATGCACATTTTCTGATATAATCGATACCGACGTACAGTCCGATGAAGATAGCCCGAGCAGTGAAGAGTTTGATAGCTCGGGAGGTATTTCTGAATGATTCGAAGGTGAAGGACTTGCTATGGGGCGGTGAATTCTAGGGCAAGGGTATTTCATGAATACGGTTGGGCGCCATGGCAGCGAGAGGGCTCGCCCCGAGTATGCTTTTTTTGCGGTTATGGGCGAGGTTTCGGTGATGTCGGTCGATTTATAAAGTAACTACTAGTCAAAGCCTTATCGCTCTTGATTTATGGACCAACACGCAGTTAAATCTAATACACCTGATCCGGGTGCTGCTAGAGAGTTGTTGAGGTCTTAAGGGATTGCGTTTTTGGAAAGTCCGATTCTAGCATTGGAGAATTCCGGGGAGCGCGATGTGGAGGGTGTTTTGATGGCTTTGCTAGAAACGGAGGTGAATATTGACTACATGTATTCATTTATTATTCGCTCAATGGGGGATCGGCTCTGACAATGAGTATTGAGGATGTCGACATCGCGATGGATATATTGGGGGCTCGGAACCATAAAGTCTTGAGTCAGTGCGATATTTCTAGGTAATCGGATTCTTTTCCGAAAGGGTCGCTGTTACTCTCTCCTACTAATGAAAGCCGCTGATATAAAGACTAAGACAAGCGGAGCTTCGAATGCTCCTAAAAAAAAGCACCAGGATCTCGAGGTTAAGGATGCTCAGATTATTTTCAACGCAGTTTGGAATGACTTGGAGTCAACGTATGGACGCGAGCGACTTCATTTTCCGCGGGAAATGATTCTTTTGGGGGGCGCTCCGGGAGCAGGTAAAGGGACGAATACTCCGTTTATAATGGAAGCTCGCGGTTTGACGTGCGATCCAATCGTCGTGAGCGGCTTGTTGGATACGCCGAAAATGCGTCAACTTAAAGAAGCGGGCCAATTGGTGGGGGACACGGAAGTCGTACGCATTCTGTTCGAAAAAATGTTGGAGTCTGAATATGCGGATGGCTGCATACTAGACGGTTTTCCTCGTACGTTGGTTCAGGTTGAGTGCATGAAGTTGCTTTATCATAAGATGCTTCAGTTGCGTAGCAATTTTTACAATACGGAGCATCAACAGAATTTTCGTCAGCCGATCGTCCACATTATGATGCTCTTTATCGATGAGAAGGAGAGTGTGGAGCGACAATTGAAGCGGGGGCGTGAGGTTCTGATCAATAACGAGGAAGTCGAGCGGACTGGAATCGGTTCGGTATTCGAGTACCGCGCAACGGATTCGGATCCGAAGGCCGCTCAGGGTCGCTACAAGGTATTTAAGGAACGGACTTACGATGCGCTGCAATCGTTGCGCGAAGTGTTTCATTATCACTTCATCAATGCTCAGGGAGAGCTACCGGAAGTGCGTCGGAATATATTACAGGAGCTAAAGTATCAAAGTTCTCTTGAGTTGGATCCTCGTACTTTCGATTCGGTCCACCTTTTGCCGCTGGCTAGCGAGCTAGTGAAGCATGCACGTCAGGAGTTAGTGAAGCGTTTGGATGGTTACGAGTTTCAGCACGCGGATTTGTTTCACGAAGTGATCCGTTTTATCGAGGCGGATATTATGCCGATCGTGGTGCATCATGCTATTTCAGGAAGCTCTCATGTGAATTCCGAGAATCGGATTTTGGCGAATCCGTTTGGGATGGCTATGCTGATCGATATATTCTCGGAAAGGGGATATCACGCCACGGTTGATCTTCATAAAATTGAAATTCCGGAAACTTTCGACATCAGGACGGGTGAAATCCAATGCCGTCTAAAAAAGGTGTGGAGAATTCAAATACGTTTCCAAGGATCCGAGTTGCGTCGCGGGTAAAGCCGTATTTCGATGCCAATTTGCCCGCTCTAAACGAGCGAACTGTTTTCTCTGTTCTGGTTGGAAGCTTGCTATTTTACGAGTCTTATAGCGAAGGGGTATCGGTAGGCGGTTCCCTCGTTGGACTTCATCGCCGCGATAATGCCAAACGCCAAGTTTGCGATCATCAGTAGGGGAAAGACGTGCGGCAAAACGCATCCTCGTGGGCGAAGATAATGAGTACTTTGTGGCTTTCTCGAATTATGGGGTTTTGGCCATGAACGCGTTTCGAATGGAACGGAGGCAGTCTCTGAGGATCAGAAGGAGGTCTTTGATGCGATTCTCATGGACGCAATGATGCCAGAGACGGATGCCTGTGAGGCTACGTTGCGAATCTTTGAAAACGCGATTCCCAATCGGACTCCTTGCATCATTGGACTAACTGGCAATGCCATGGAGGAAAACAATGTCGAAGAAATCGAGGGATGCATCCACATTCTGAAAAGCATAGCAGCACTTTTGGGAGCACGAGATTTGGAGGGTTTGTCTCTTGGTCTCGAATCGGCGGCGATGAAGGGTGGTTCGAATTTCCGTCCGACGCATTGGCTCATGCTGATCAATGAGGCGGTCATTGAACTCAGGCGAATTTTGATCCAGTCGTGAGTCACACGCTCAGCGTGCCTTGCTCATGTTTCGAGGCGAATGTGAGTGTGGTGGCGTGTATAGAATTCGAGGCTGTCGATAGTTCGTTTAAGCAGTTCGGCTTCTTCGACTTGTTCTTCGAGTGGACGATTCAGAACTTGGGCCACAAAAGGTTTTTCTTTTTTGGGTAATCGTTGGGCCCATTCTTCTTTTACAGGGTAACCTTCCTGTCGGCAATAAAGGTATAGGCACTTAAAATACGTAGCGTGCGGGTTCGAATTGTTTTCCCATGCGTTGAGGCCCTTATTCAGCAATTCGAAAATTCCGATAATATTTTCATCGTGAGCTGGGTTGGATACGATAAGATTCGCAAATCGTGCGGCGGCCTTGAATGCATCGTAATTCCGAGCAAGTTGCGTGCGTTTTCGTTCGATTTGCGCGCCTTTGATGAATCCTGAAAAGCTGCCAGGTTTGAGGTCTATGCAAAATTCGCCTTCATCGAATAGATCGATGTTCAATTGGGCGTTCGGTTTCCTCGAACGCCTTATTAAGCCTGTCACAGTTCCACGTTCGATCGATAACAATCGATAAGCGGTGTAAGTTTCGCCGCGCGGTTCGTGGCCAAGGGCGATGGCGTGGGTCGCGATTTCGGGAGTGGGCATTAACGCTATTCGTTCGGCTCTTCAGTGGTCTCGATGGTTTTCCAATCTGGTACGACGGCGCCTCCAGATATTATAAACTTCATCCCTTCTCCAACGGTCATGTCCAATTCTTGAACATCGTCTTCGTGCAGCATAACGAGAAAGCCGCTTGTAGGGTTGGGCGTGGTGGGAACGAAAATATTTCTAAGCGGTAGGTTCGCCTTTCCTCGGATCTCACCTTTCGAGTTACCTGTAAGAAAGCCGATCGCGTAGGAGCCTTTTCTTGGAAATTGAATTAGCACGACTTTTTCGAACACCGCGCGATTTTGCGAGCTGAAAGTATCGACGATTTGTTTGACCGACGTATAGACGGTATTAATACCAGGAAGGTTATGCAGCAGTCGTTCCCCTAGGCTCCAAAGATATTTGGCGAAGAAGTAGCGGGATAGGAAACCCAGTACCGTTATGAGGCAGATGACGATAATTGTCGCGGTAAAATCCCAAAACAGAGTCAGGTCAGGATCGAGAAGAACGTCGTGAGGTATGAAGAAAAATACTTTCGCTTTGAAGCTACCACCGATTCTGAGGACGAGCCAATTGAATACGAAGAAAGTGATCCCCAAAGGTGCTAGGAGGATCACGCCTGATAGAAACGCTCGTCTAATCGATGAAAGCATAGGGTGAATAGTATCGAGGATTTTTTTTATTAGGCGATGATGAAACGCACTGTTCGCATTTTTCTTGCCGAAGATTGAATGGGTTTTTCGAAGATAGGCTACATTGGTTAGATTCTTTCGCTCAGGAGTGCATTTGGGTTGATTGGCTCGGGCTTCGGGTTTTTTAATGGTCAGTTTATGCAGTGGAAAGGCGCTAATAGGATTTACTCGAAGCACTCATTGCAGCGCTGGGTCCACAGGCTCGATGATCGTTGGGAGGATCGTTTTCAGCAGGGCGCTTTGACACGAGGGAGGAAGCTCTACAAGAAAGGTAGCATCTCCGAGATCTCTATTGGAGACGAGGATGCGATCATGACCTGTAAGCTTGGCAAAGCCGAGAACTATTCGGTCGTCGATTGGGAGCAGGGAGCATTTGCAATTCGTTCTTCGTCATCGGATACCGAATTTGCCGATGCGATCGCAGTGGCTGGTTTTCTCGAGATCGAGGAATTGATAGCGGACGAAGACTTAAGTATTATTAGTGAAGAACTTGTCGAAGATGAAAAAAATGACGAGGAGGGCGAATTTGATAAGGTAACTCTCGATAGTAAAGCGCCTAAGGTAGGACGCCGCATGCTTCACCTTGTCCTCGATACGCACTTCGAAGGGTTGATTTGCGAAGCCTACTGGTTGCTTGAGGATGGGAGCAGAAAGCCTGCTCTGGGCGGATCGAAGGGTGCTCCGAGAGCTGAAACCGTGGAAGAACGCGAACGGCTGATTACGCTAGCGGCACGAGCTCGAAAATCGCATTTTACCTATTCGGAGCAATTTAATGGTTACGTGCTCAAGCACCTCCAGCAAATCCCGTTTTTCGTAAGCAAAGTTTGGCCAACTTGGAAGGGCTCGTTTTCGACTGAGGAACGTGACAATGTCGCGAATATCCGCGAGGGTTTCACTGAGTTGACTCTTAATGCGAAGGCAACGCTCAATAGCGAAGGAACCTTGGATGTTAAGTGGGTTTTGAATACTGGACAGATGGACTTGTCCGATGAAATGGCCCGGGTTCTCCTGGGGCGTCGCGATGTGCCGGCTCTAATCCCTGAGTTGGGTATTGTTAAACTCTCTCAGGCATCAAGGGATTTAATGAAGCGGTGGGACGAGCTGGAGGAGCCAGACGCGGCCGGTTTTGAGCCCTATCAATTGTTTTCTTTGTTTCCCGATGGAAAAGCTAATGTCGAAGTGGAGGGCGAGCTCCGAAAGTGGCGAGATGGTTTGCTTAGCGCTGACGAGGAGGAATCGACTTTGTTGGAATGCCTGCGGCCGTATCAGCGAGAAGGCGCTCAATGGATGAGTAGACTGCTGAACCATGGTTGCCATTGTTTGCTGGCCGATGAGATGGGTTTGGGTAAAACCGTCCAGGTTATTTCCTTGATTAAGGAGGCTCTGGCGAGCGGAAAGAAGGCGTTGATCGTTTGTCCAGCGAGCGTAGTGCCCGTATGGGTTTCGGAGTTCGAGAAATTCGTTCCCGAGTTGAAGGCAAAAAGATACTCTGGCGGACCGATTGCAAAGGAAGGAGATGGTTGGCATGCCTTGGTAACGAGCTTCGCTTTGATGCGAAATCGAATCAGTCGAATTGAAGCAAGCGAATTTGAGTTCGCGATTGTCGACGAGGCACAATTCGTTAAAAACCCGGATGCGAAAGTAACGCGAGCTTGCATGAAGATCAAAGCTCGAAAACGTATTGCTTTAACGGGTACGCCGATCGAAAACAAACCCCTTGATATTTGGCCGACCTTTCAGTTTCTGATGCCTGGCCTTTTGGGTAAGCGGAGTTTATTTGAAAAACGATTATTGGAAAATCCTGTTTCATTCAAAGCCCGTCTAAAAGCTCAGATCGTGCCGTTTATGTTGCGAAGGACGAAGTCTCAAGTCGCGCATGACTTACCGGAGAAGATCATTATCGATCAGCATTGTCCGGTGACTCCGAGACAGGCAAGCGAGTATGCTCGTATCTGTGCTACGGGAATCGAACGTCTAGGCAATGACCTTGGATCGGCTATGCAGGGGAATCGGTTCGCGGCATTGAGCTTGCTCACGCGTTTGCGTCAGGCTAGCTGCGATCCAAATTTGCTACCTTGGGTTGATGCTGAGTTAGAAGATAGCGGGAAATTAATGGTCTTATTGGAAAAGCTTATCGAAGTTTTGGGGACAGGGCACAAGGTCGTTATCTTTAGTCAATTCGTCAAATTACTTGATCGTATTCGTGAATTGATCAAGGCATCATTTCCGGATCTTCCGTTGTTCGAACTGACCGGCTCGACAAAGAATAGGGAAGTGCCAGTCAAAGGGTTTCAGTCGACTGAAGATACTGCGGCGATGCTCGTTAGCTTACGGGCGGGCGGTTCCGGCATCACTTTAAATGCGGCGGATTATGTTTTTCTAATGGATCCATGGTGGAATCCAGCTGTTGAAAATCAGGCAGTTGATAGAGTTCATCGTATTGGTCAGAAAAATACAGTTTTCGTTTATCGAATGATTGCGGAGGGTACAATCGAAGAACGAATTCAGGAACTTAAACGCGACAAGCAGGACCTGTTCGATAGTATTGTCAAAAATAGTTCCACGGGAGCGGATGAACTTGTGCGGCAATTCAAGTCGCTCGAAGCGCTTTTGATTCTTTCCCAGAACGATTAGGGAAGCTAATTACTTATCCCGCACGGCCAAAAACTTGTCGGAGATCAATAAAAAATGAAGCTATCTAAATCATGATTGATTCGGATGCTTTTCGTTGAATGGTGAATGCTCGTTATGGGGACAAATGTGCAAATTGGTGAATATCCACAGGTAATACAGGGCGGAATGGGGATTGGCGTTTCTAATTGGCGTTTAGCAAAGAGCGTTTCTCAAAGCGGGCAGCTTGGAGTGGTTTCTGGCACTGCTTTGGATTCTGTAGCAGCAAGGAGGCTCCAGCTTGGCGATAACGATGGATCTATTCGAAGGGCTCTTTCGCATTTTCCGTTTCCGGAAATGGCTAACCGTGTCCTGGAGAAACATTTCGTTGAAGGAGGAAAACCAGACGAGAAGCCGTTTGGAATAGAGCCGTTGCCATCTTTAAAGATGCGACAGTCGCAATTGGATCTGTTGATCGTTTCGAACTTCGCGGAGGTCTACCTCGCGAAGGAAGGGCATAATAATTCAGTTGGAATAAATTTTATGGAGAAGATACAGCTTCCTTTGTTGCCGTCTCTTTTTGGAGCTCTTATCGCGGGAGTTGATTATGTATTAATTGGAGCAGGAATTCCATTGTCGATTCCTGGGATTCTCGATGATATGTCTAGTTGGCAAGCGGTTTCGCTGAAGCTGGATGTTGATGGAAATTCCAACGGAGATTCCTTTATGTTTGAATTCGACCCTAGTGAATTTGTAGAAGCGGAAAAACCTGTTTTAAGAAGGCCTAAGTTTCTCGCAGTTGTTTCTTCGGAAATCGTAGCTAAATCTTTAATACGCCGAGCAAATGGGGTGGTCAATGGGTTCGTTGTTGAAACACCAGATGCTGGAGGTCACAACGCGCCGCCTCGAAAGAAACCTATCTCGGAAACCAATGAACCGATAGGGTTCGGTCCAAAAGATATTCCGAATATGGAACGTATTCGGGGATTAGGAAAACCATTTTGGATTGCAGGTTCTCAAGCATCGCCTTCGAGTTTGCAAAGTGCTTTGAGTTGCGGAGCAAAGGGAATTCAGGTCGGTAGCGCTTTTGCGTTTTGCGAGGAATCAGGAATCGATACTAAACTGAAGCATGAGGTTGTAGAGAAGGGACTTAAAAATGTATTGAAAGTGAAGACTGACTTTCAGGCTTCTCCTACAGGATATCCATTTAAATTGGCGGATGTTTCAGAAACGATTTCAGATCCGGAAAAGTATCAAGACCGGAAGCGTGTTTGCGACCTGGGCTATTTGAGACAGGCATACACGACTGGGGACGGTAAGGTCGGCTTTCGGTGCCCAGGAGAGCCTAAGCATAGTTTTTTAAGTAAGGGTGGTCGTGAGGCCGATACGGTTGGGAAGGTTTGCCTCTGCAATGGTTTGCTTTCGACGATTGGGCTTGGGCAATCTAGAGGTGCGAAAGCTGAATTGCCTATAGTCACAGCAGGAGTGAATTTCGATTTCCTGAATTACGTGGTAATTGGACCTGATCCTGAGTATTCAGCGAAACAGGTGATCGATTATCTGACAAGAAACAAAGCCGTTGTCTAAACGAAAGACTCTGCGATTGGTTCATCGTGTGTAGGTCAAAAGTTCGTATCCCAAGATTTCCAATATAAGAAATTGAAATAATGTCTTCTTAAAACGATTCGCGTTCGCCGGTCGCTGTATTTCCTCCACCTTTCAAACAAAGGTAGAGGGCTATTTTATTTTTTGGTGCGTCCCATAGATGGTCAATCGCGAGTGCGAAATTTCCCTTTTCGACGAGTTTCACTGAATAGGATTGCGACCAATATTCGCCTAAGCGCTTCGAGGGATCGAGGACCACAACAGGATGAGATTTAGCTTTTCCTGATGCTGTACTGTTGATGCGTATGGAATGATCGTCATTTTTGGAGACCGAAAGATTTGATACGGAAATGCGATGTGGTTTCGCCTTATAAAGTGATGCGTTTCGTGAGAATAGCGGATACTTGCGTGTATGGCGTGCTGAGAATTATTTCCGGGTCTCGATGACTCATTGGGTATTGCTAGCGAATGCTTTCTGATTGGGCCTATCAAAGTGCTGCCTCGATTTTCGATAGGTTTCGGACCAATATGAGGGAGATTTTAAGCGTGACCGAATTCATGGAAACAACCTTTTAAGTTGAGTTCCCACATGGCCTTTGCCGCGATTGGAAAATTTGGCCCAGCGGATCCAGGACCATCTGGGTAGCGGTTGATCGCTCTGCCTCCGTCTCGCGAACCATACTCGAAAACCGCGAACTTCTTGCTTGGGACAATGATAGAACGTCCACCAAACACTTCCGTCGCGAGCTTATTTTCGGCCGCTTTTCTGTCGACTGCCATGACTTGTTCGGTATTCGCTGGCTACGATAATTTCGATTTCAACAGGCGGTTTACGGTTGCTATGAATATTTAGATCCAGCGTTCAAAATGGACATGTTCGACTGAAAGATACGCGTGCTTGGCGAGAGGATTTTCATGATAGTCGGCGGTTCCGAAAAGTATGGAATCCCCTAAGGAATACATGATCGGTAGATGGTTAGACCAATCAGCGATTTTAGATTCGAAGATAGAGTTGAGTTGTTTGTTGCATCGAATACCTTCGCAGGGAGAATCGATGATTAGACGAATTTCTTACACCAATCTGCAGAAATTATGAGGAATTCTATCTGTTGTGGCTAGATGGCATTATCGTTCAAATCGATTTGGCAATCGGGAAGTGCCGCTCGTATTTGTTCGATTGCATCTTTCGAGTAGAGCTCAGTCTGGAAGAGGTAGAGGCGTTTTAGTTGCGTAAGCTGAGAAAGTTGTTCCATTTGCCCGCTATTGATTTGGGTGCCGTAGAGGTTGAGGGATTCCAGGGTTTCAAGCTTAGCTAGAGATGCGAGAGTGGAGCCTTCGATCTGGGTTTTGCTAAGATTTAGAGAGCGGAGATTTTTGAATTGAGAAATTGTAGAGATGGCGGAATCGGAAAGTTGGGTACTGCTGAAATCAGCTTCGACAATCGATTCCGCAAATGGCTCGAGACGTTTTAGCATTTTTTGATCGAAGCTCTTTTGAGCCGAGAATGTGTCGATACGGAATTTCGTGGCATCGGTTTCAATTGGGGTGATGAGTACGCCGAGTTCTTCGTTGAGTTGATTCAGAGCGGCGTAGAGGTCGACTCTAGCGGTTTTCAGAGCCTCGATTTCTTCTGGAGTAAGTATCGCGTCGAATACGTTGACGATGTACTGTTCAATGTCGGCAGGGATTGACTCGTAGGATGCTACGGTCGCGGTATCGGATGCTCCGTTTTCGATCCACCAACTAATGAAGGCGACTTCTTCGATTGAGAGGGGAGGTTTGCCTTCGGTCGGCATAAATTCTTCGTC
>Ga0315327_10001391_pt1 | contig 12593 bp, 5 predicted proteins | sample M110032315metaG_FD_203460 | JGI IMG/M metagenome (GOLD analysis project Ga0315327, IMG submission 203460) | Ammonia-oxidizing marine archaeal communities from Monterey Bay, California, United States - M1 100m 32315 | ecosystem: Environmental > Aquatic > Marine > Coastal | place: USA: California... | reverse complement strand
TGTTGTCGGATTATCAATTGCGACGTTATTTGGAAGTGGCTGATCTATTTCTAAGTAAAGCAATCTGGTTTGAGTCCAAAAAACCTCAGCCCCAGAAATTGCGGTTTACTGCACCGGATTTCAATGGAGTGACTCCCGAGAGCCGAACGCGTGCCCCCGTTACTTGGAGGATTAATTTCGATGACAAGTATATGGATATCGGGCACGGGCAACCTGTTGAACGGCATACGAATTACCCGGTGAAGTTTTCTCAGACAGGAGTGCCGGAAGATGGCTACTACAAAATTGTCGTACGGGCGGAGGCGATCAATCGCTTGGATCATCCGTATTCGGATTCCGATTTCAAAATGGATTTTTCGGAACCTTTGAAAATGGGCCTAGTGATAGCCCCTGAACCGCGCTTGCTGAAAAAGAATGCGCATGAAGGAAGGCGCGATGTGGCGATCTTCGATTTAGCTGACGAAGTGCCTACGGATTATGAAGCTACCGTTTGGCTGGAAAAGGGTAGCACACCGTTTTTCCATTGGAGCAATGGGGTTTCCAGCAAAGGCACGATTACGAAAGTAGCGGCTAAGTATCACCCAGAGGTTGTTCGAACGAAGGACTATTTGTTGCAGGAAGGTTTGGCTGAGACTAAGAACCTCGATAGTAAGACGATTGGCCAGGTCTATGAAGGACCGCGGGTTCGTGTCTATAGCATGGAGCTTACGGGGCCGGTCTATGAATCGTGGCCGCCTAAAAGCCATCAACTGCTTTTCGGGAAAGAAATGAAACCTGCGAAAGTGGCTATCGATAAAACGCTTCGCGCGTTTGGTTCGAGGGCTTTTCGAAGACCGCAAACTCAAGAGGATGTCCAGCACTACGCAGATTTTGTGCGGCACCAGAAGAAGTTGGGCAAGACAGATGAAGCAGCTTTGAAGTTGGGTTTATCCGCTATTCTGAGTTCTCCTAAGTTTTTGTATTTGGATGAAGGTGACGAATCGGAATCCGTGGAACTAGATGATTACCAATTGGCTTCGCGGTTATCCTATTTTCTCTGGAGTTCGATGCCGGATGACGAATTAATAGAATTGGCTGGTTCAGGGCATCTTGGGTCATCGGAAATTCTGGGAGCTCAGGTGGATCGGATGTTGAAGGATAAAAAGGCGAAAGCCTTTATTGAGCATTTTACGGATGGATGGCTTCGCATCAATACGCTGGGAAGTATGTTGCCAGACGAGAAAGCTTTCGAAAGTTACTATTCGCAACGATTGGAGCATGCGATGCGCGAAGAGACGCGTCGGTATTTCGGGAATCTACTCGTTGGCAACGGTTCGATCTTGGACCTACTGGACAGCGACTACACTTTCTTAAATGGGCCTTTGGCGAAGCATTACGGCTTTAAAGGAATCAATGGAGAAACGTTTCGAAGAGTCTCGTTGCCGAAGAATTCTCACCGAGGTGGACTTCTGGGGCATGCGAGTGTTTTGACCGTAACTGCGAATGGAGTCGAAACGTCACCTGTTGTACGCGGAGTGTGGATACTCGAGAATATCTTGGGAACGCCGCCGTCGCCTCCACCACCGGATGTCGAGCCTTTGGAACCAGATACTCGCGGAGCTACTACGATTCGTGAACAACTCAAGAAACATCGGAATGTTCAAGCTTGCGCTGATTGTCATGCGAAGATCGACCCACTTGGGTTTGCTCTCGAATTCTATGATCCAATTGGTGGATACCGAAATCGCTATCCGGGTCCGGGAACGCAGAATAAGCAAATTGCAGGAAAGCGTATCGATGGTTCCGGCGAATTGCCTTCGGGCGAGTCATTTAAGGATGAAAGCGGGTTGAAGAAATCGCTAATGGCGAGAAAAGGCCGCTTTACTCAAACCTTGACCGAGAAACTGCTCGTCTATGGAACTGGCCGCGAGATGACGTACAGGGACCATGAAGAGATCGCAGGAATCGCTATGGAACTCGCGGAAAGCGGGTATGGGTTGAGAGATCTGGTTGTCGCTGTTGCGAGTAGTGAAGTCTTTGCGAAGCGGTAGGGCTCTCTGAGGTAGTTTGGCTCTAAAGTAATTGGAGTAATTACAGAGTCCACTAGAGTCTCTCGTGCAGCTGAGCGGTTGTACGGGCGCTGTCTAAAAACAAAAAAGCCACTACCTGCATTTGAGCGGATAGTGGCTTGGAAAGTCTAAGACTACTGGTTCTATAGCTTCTTGAGCTGGGCGAGGACGTTGGAGGTGTCTTCGGTGGCTTTGACAGCATCGTCTTTGTAGACGACGTTGCCTTGCTTATCGATTACGAATGTCCAGCGCATCGTCGTGATACCGCGAGTCAAAGTGTGAGCTGCTCCGGCGATCTCTCGCTCGATAGATCCGCCGTCTCGGGTAGCGACTCCGAAGAGCTCGGCGATGGTTCCGTTGATATCGGAGAGAAGCGTGAAGTTGAGGCCGTGGGCTTCCTTGAAGAGCTTCAGGTTGTTAACCGAATCGCCGCTAACGCCTATGACCACTGCATCCAGGTCATTTAACGTGGAAGATTCGTCGCGGTAAGCGCAGGCTTGTTTCGTGCAACCGCCTGTCATTGCGGCTGGGTAGAAGTAAACGACCACGTTTTTCTTGCCGATATGCTCGTCGAGGCTCCAGAGGTTGCCTGTATCATCGTTAGCGGCGAATGATCCGATGGCATTGCCTACATCGAGGCTAGCACTGGCTAGCGAGCTTATCATGGCTATGATTGCGAGTGCGATTGAGGTGCGTTTGAATTTCATATGATTGGTTTTGGTTGTTCAGTGGTTATGACGCTCATGATGGAGTTCCAGTTGCAATTATCAACCGAAATGGATTTCCGTCATAAATTGTGGTGGTGCAGTCAATATTGGAAAATTTTGGAGCCAGAATGATTAGGCTGCCTATGGATTGCGAAGTTGCGGTCCCCCAAAAGCGGAGGGTGACAGTCCTCGGCTTTGAAAGTGTATCTGTGGTTACGCTAGGCGTTTACAGGTTCTTGCTCGTCGAGTAGCTGAAGGCCTTTGGCTTTCAGGTCGGGTATGGATATCTCGCCTTTGTCGACTTTCGCCAAGAGAGCTTTTTGGGCCTGGTAGTCCGTGTTCTCTTGACCGGCGTGCGACTGGAGCATTCTCCAGGCCTTGCGACGCTCGACGTTGAATAGGACCATTTGCCTGGAGAGCTTCATTGGAACGTGTTTTCCGTTGCCCGCGTCGAAGATAATGTAGGAACCGAAGTCGGGTACGTAGGCACGGCTATTGGGGTCTACGTAGCGACGATAGACGACGTCCTGCTGGTTGACGCGCAAGAGCACGCTTTCCAGTGGTTCCATGTGTTCGATTTCCTCGGTGGTTGCCTTCTTGATGTGTTGACGGAAGCGGGCTTCAGTCGCGCACCAGTGGGCGATGGTGAATTGGTAGGGCTCCTTAGTTTCGCTGAGCTTGGCCTGCCACCAGTCGCGATTCGGGTTTTTGTTTCCTTTGAGGCTGAGCGCTTCCATGTAGGACTCGCCAAGCTGAGGATTGTAGACGAATTCCGGCAAGCAGCGGCTTTCGCGAACGCGGACCGCTTGGGCAGTTGCCATATTGTCGGCAACGCCATGCTCGGGTTGGCAAGTCGTGTAACTTTGGAAGTAGGCGGTTCCGCGGTATTCGAGCGCTTCGAGGAGGCTAGTGTAGAGCTTGTTCGAATCGGCCATCGAGACTTGCGCGATGTAGGGCGAGCCGTGTCCATTGAGGAAACATTCGGCGACGTTTTTCATCTCGCAAAGTTTGCCTTGGCTGGCTGCGCCTGCCTGGTTCATGTCGAAGCCACCTGTCATCGGACTGTGGTCGGAGTTTTGTCCGCCCGTATTCGAATAAACCTGCGTATCGAGCATGAGCAGCTTTACGTTAGGTCGATTTTGTAAAATAACTTTGGATACGTTTTGAAACCCAATATCTCCCATCGCGCCGTCACCGCCGATACACCAGACCTTGGGCAATTCCTTGATCTCGAGGTCGGTCATGAGGGCGTCGGTGAAGTGAGTGTAGCCGAAGTAGATCGCTTCGTCTAGGACATCGCCATTGGTCAAATGATCGATAACGCGTTCCGGTACGATAGATCGACGGGCGTTGTCTGCCATGAAACTCTCACCCATCATCCAGGAAATGGTCGCTCCATCTTGGAAGAGAGAGTTGAGCCATGGATACGGGTGAGGATTGTTTGGAGGTGTGGAGCCATACACCGTATTGCAACCAGTGTGAGCACCCATGGCCATAACGGACATTCCGTTGGCGAGGCGTCCGTCGAGAGACTGGAGGTTTTTGTGATTGAAGGCTTCGCGTTCGAGAACCAGGCAGATGGCCTCGATTGCTTCCGAGTCTGAGATCTCGCCATGCTCGTCGTGACGGATTTGCGTGTCTTCAGTGGAGTCTCCACCAAGTCCCATGACTACGTGGGAAACGATACGTTTCCACGTTCCGTAGGATTTGGGATCTTCTTCGGCGAGTTTTTCGAGAAGGTTAACTCCGTCCTGTTTGAGCAGAGCGAGTTTCTGGGTAAGGCGATCCGCTTTCTTGTGGTAGACTGGACGCATGTACGCTTCGGTGACCGAGGCGATCGAGTGAAGGACTGGTTTTTCGCCACAACCTGCGCAAGCTCCGTCGCCGGAAGTGAGGGCGTCATAGTTCCGGTTGACCATCATGTGATTTCTCCAGGCCGCGGGGCGGGAATCTTCAGGCGTCTCGTTGTTGTATTTACCGAGGAAGCGTTGATCGGTGTCGGGCAAGAGTTTCATGAACTCGGTAGCCGAAATGATTTCCGCGTTATATTCCTCAGTATCTTCGACCATCACCAACGCATTGTGATCGCCGCATTCTTCCACGCAAAGTCCGCAACCTTTGCAGAGGTCGGAAACGAAGATGGAGAAAATGCCGCCTGCTCCTTTTTCCTTTCGCTCGAGCGAGAAGAAAATTGCGGGAACCTTAAGGTAGGATAGCGGAAGGATTTCGAGAATGCCGTCGAGCTGATCGGCGGATTCCTGGGAGACGTTTTCGTCTTGTCTTACGATTCCCATTACCAATTCGCGGAGGCTTTCACCTTCTTTCTTCTTGGCATTGGTAGCCATCGTTTCGCGAATGGCTGCATCGACATCCGGGAGGGCATTGCGGAGAGCTTCGCGCTCGGATTCGTCAGTGACGTAATTGTCGACTGCTGTTTGCAGGATGGTCTGCAAATCGTGAGCCATATTCGGAAGGGCCGTATCTGGGCAGGAAGTGATACATTCCATACATTGGGTACAATTTTCGGGGAAGTATTTCGGGGTTTCGCGTCGGGCTCCGTATTTGGATGCAGTGGCCCCGGTGGCGGAAGCCATTACGCCAACTGCGGCAAGCGCAGAAGCCGGTTGATTATATCCCAGACCCGAACGGTATTCTTTGTCGAAGGTTTCCGTTTTGTACATGGGTAAGCCTTCTTCTTGTTCTTCGGGAGTGTCGCAGCCGCATTTTCCGCCGCAATCCGTGTTTTTCGGCAGGAGCATATCGCCGCGCATGGCGGAAAGATCAGGAGCGTCAATGTCGCCGTAGGGCACTTCCTGGATCAGGTTGCCGCCTTGGCTCATGACTTGCATATTGGATTCGACTACTTGTTCGCCGAATTTGCCGAATTTCTTATTGTACTGATCGTGTACCACGTTCTTGAAATGGTCTTCGTCGATTTTGAATGTATCCAAAAATGGAGATACTTTGAAGAAGGCTCCGAGGAATGAATTGCCCTGCATTCGGAGCTGAAGGTCTGGGCGATTGGTTGCTTCCTTGGCGATATTGAATCCTGGCAAAATGAAAATGCGGATTTTCTTATCGATCAATTCCTGCCGGTAGCGTTTGGGAATGCGCTGCCACGCTTTTTCCGGAGATTCTGCGGATTCCCATACGAAGGCCCCGCCTTCGACTAGACCGTCGATCGGGTTAATGTGGGTGAATGCTTTGGGATCGCAACAGAGAACGACATTGACGTGGCGTAGGTCGCAATTGACGCGGACGCGCTGGGGAGCGGCGGTCATAAAGTATTCGGTAGGCGAGCCCTTCTTTTCTGATCCGTATTTCGGGTTGGCGGAAACGTGGACGACTTCCTTCGGGTTGCCTTGATCGTCGACGACGTTGTCGCGTTCGGCGACGAAAGTGCCGAGTTCGCCTATGATTTCGGCCAAGTTCTTACCGGTCGTGATCATGCCCCAGCCGCCGATGGAGTGAAGGCGTACTGCGATCGCGTCTTTGGGCAAAAGCGATGGCGTGTCTTCCGAGCGAACGTTGTAAGGGTGATTGATTCCGAGGGTGAAGTAAGATTCGCCGTCGCTTTTGTGCTTGCCGTCTTGGCGTTTGATTTTGCCTTGGGTGTATTCGTAGGCGCCGAGTATATCCTCTGGGCGGAAGTCGCGCGATCCGAGACCGTAGATTCCGGAGTAGATGCGTGGCATCTCATCTGGAGAGATTGATTTAATGTGGGCGTATGCGTTTTCGGCGTGATTGGCGAGCGCCTTGGTTAGAGCGGTGCGCACGTCGCGAGCGAGCGGGTTGTCGCCAGCCATTGGCTCGTCGGTGCGTTCTATAATAATGATGTTCTTTTTGCCAGCGAGGGCTTCGACGACCGCGGCTTCAGGAAATGGGCGAATGACGTTGATGTGAACGCTGCCGATATCCTCGCCTCTGGTTTCTTTGATGTGATCGATGGCGGCTTCTATGTTCTCGGCAGCCGAGCCGAGGGAGACGAATACTGTATCTGCGTCGTCGGTATTGTATTCCGAGACGAAACTGTAGTGGCGTCCGGTGAGCTGGCCCCATTCGGAGTAGGCTTCGGCGAGGAAATCCAGGATAGGCTCTACGAAATTGTCGCGACGGGCCGCTACGCCGTTCATGTAATGCTCTTGGTTCTGGACCGGACCGATCAAAGCGGGGTTGGTCAAGTCGATCGTCTTAGGGATCCGACGACGGGTTGGGCCGAATAGTTCGCGCTGCGATTCTGTGGGGCACTCGACGATGTCTTCGGGGGCTCCAAGGAATTCGCGGAGCAGGGGAGACTCGTGTTTGAGGAAAGTCCGTTCGAGGTGAGAAGTGAGAAAACCGTCCTGGATATTCATCCCAGGTGTGAGCGATTTTTCCGCAACCTTGCGGAGAATGACAGCTTGGTCGGCTGCTTGCTGGGCGTCTTTCGCGAAGAGCATGATCCAGCCTACGTCGAGGGCGGCGTAAATGTCGTCGTGTCCGCAGTGCACGTTGAGCGCGTGTTTGGTGAGTGCACGGGCAGCGACTTCGAGCACCATTGTGCTCAGTTTTCCTGGAGCGTGATAGTATTGCTCGACTCCGTAGACGATACCTTGTCCAGATGTGAAGTTAACCGTGCGCTTGCCGGTGACAGATTGAGCGATGGCACCTCCTTGGGCTGCATGCTCGCCTTCGCACTCGATGGCGGTCGTGGAGCGTCCGAAGACGTTGAGTTGGCCTTTGGCTCGAGCGAATTCGTACATTTCGCCCATCTCGGTAGATGGTGTGATCGGGTAGTAGACGCCGGCTTCGGTGATTCTCGCTTCGGTGTAGAGCGCTACGAGTTGGTTCCCGTTGGTAGTGATTCTAATGCCAGGATATTTTGGTTTGGACGCTATCATATTGGTAATTCTTTGTGACGAATTTTGAGTCGCATTTGCCGATTACCTCGGATTGATATGAGACTGGGGGGCGACTGGGTTTAGCTGTCCCGAGTTCAAGCTTGGGATTAAGGGCCAAGGCTGTGAAAACGATCCGCAAGGTACAAATGTTTTCTTTTAAAGCCGGTCCTAGTATTAGCTTTTCTTATGGAAATTTTGGAGATTCCCGGTCTTTCGGTGCATATTGAAGATCGATAAGGGCATTTCGATCGGGTTGTTTTGCGCCCATCTTGTGGATGTTGACGAGGTGCTGCGTAAGTGGAGCCTCTCGCTTTGAAGTTTGAGAATGTGTCACTCTAGCAAGCTTCTCTTTGCGAAAAGCTTGCAAAGCACTGAAATTTCTCGATGACGGGGATAGTGGCCCGAGACTTCGATTTTGGCAGTATTTTGGATGGCAACCGCGATGACCTGGAACGATCTCATCAGGAATTCGTTGCATTGCCGGTGGATCAGGATTGGACGGGTGGGGTTCCGGCTCCTCGGATCGTCGCTCCTCGAACGATTGCGAATGCGATCGAAGCGAGCGCTCCGGGTACTTTCTCAAAGAATCAGATCCGGACGCTTCGCCTGGAACCTACCGACAGGTCTGGTTGGTGGTTCGACCGGACAGATTTACCTGAATCGCAGCCGATCAAGTGTTCGGTTCGCAATGTTTGGACGACTGGAAAGGTCGTTAGCAACATCGTATTGAGGTCAGGTTCGCGTCATAATTATGCACGGCTGGTGGAGCATATCATCGCCCTGAAAGCTGGGATGGATGTGGACAACCTGATGATTCGGATGAATTCCGGAGATCCTCCGCTATTCGATGCAGGGAGCGATGGATTAGTGAAGGCTTTGAAAAGTGCGGGTCGAAAGGAATGCCCCGGGCGAGTTAAGACATTTACGGTGAAGGAGACGGTCACGATCATGACTCCTCATCATGGCTTTACCACGATCGAGCCGAACGAGCCGGGCGATGTTTCCTTAAAAATCGATTGCGCCCGCGAATTTCCTAATGCGATTGGGAAGCAACGGATTCGATTCGTCTTGAATGAGCAGTCGTTTGACTATGGAGCTTCGGCTCGGACGAATGCGACTTTCCGTCAAAAACTATTTATTGAAACAATTGGTAAGGTATTCGCCGATGTACGAAATATCGGATACAATCGGAAAAATATCCTCATCGCAGCGAAGTCTCGTTACGTGAATACGCCAACCCATATTCACGAAGGCAAGTCGTTGGAAGCGTCTTGGCATCGGGCGATCTTGGATTTGATCGCGGCATTAGCTCTGATCGAAGAAGGGCGCTTTGCGGGTACGATAACCGATTACAAAGGAAGCCATTTCGCCGATGTAGAATTAGTGAAATTACTCTACGCAAACGACCTCTTGGTCGAGGTGTGAGGCAGGTTTAAAAAGGGCACTGAATTAGCTTAAAAGCACTTCGACGTGTCGTGGTCGCGAGATGGTCCCGCTTAGCGCCAAGCCTAAATAGAAGAGTCGATTGCGAAATCCACGCGAGTCCTTCGCTTAGCTACGTTGCAGAACGGCCTCTTTTTGAGGTAATTAGGCAGTGCCGATACGGCACTGCCCTACTATTGAATGTTTTAGCGTCCCCGAGAGAGCAGATTGTTTAGCTTGCTGCGAAAGGTGGGTGGCTTGCTCCCTTGGCTGGAACCTTCGGAGGCGTTGCCTTCGCTGCGCTGACGGTTGCCTTGGCCGCCTGGGCGTCGACGTTTGTTTTGCGATGGCCCTCCGCTTGGGCTGTTGCCGCCTTCGGAGTTGCGACCTCGGCCGCCTCCGCCTCTTTGACCGCCGCCACCACCACGGGGATTGCGATTTCCACCGCCTCCGCGAGGATTGCGTCCACGTCCTCCACCACCGCCGTAGTTACGGCTGCCGCTACCGCCGCGATTTTGGGTTTTGGTGCGTTTTTTTCCGGAGGGTTTACGCTCCATTTCCGCTTCGCGGCGTTTACCGTTCTGGTCGATCAAGAAAATGGGAATCTCGCGTTTAAGCAGTTTTTCGATGTCCCAGAGATAGTCTTCTTCATTTTCGCAAACCAAGGAGATTGCCTTGCCGGCTTTACCAGCCCGGCCAGTACGCCCGATACGGTGAACGTAGTCTTCCGCTACGTTGGGAAGTTCGTAGTTTACGACGTAGGGAAGGTCTGCGATGTCGAGTCCGCGAGCGGCTATGTCGGTAGCGACCAGGACTTCAATTCGGTTTGCTTTGAAGGATGCCAGTGCACGTTCGCGAGCGGATTGGCTTTTGTTGCCGTGGATCGCCATTGCCGAGATGTCGTCCTTTTCAAGCTGCGTAGCGAGTCGGTTGGCCCCGTGTTTGGTGCGCGTGAAGACAAGCACTTGGTACCATTTGCCGTCTTTGATCATCGACGAGAGCATGGCTCGCTTCGATTTTTGGCCGACTATGTAGGCTTCTTGGTCGACGCGTTCGGCTGTCGAATTGCGAGCGGAGACTTCGACTTCTATTGGATCATGCAATACCGCATCGGAGAATTTTTTGACCTCCTTCGAGTAGGTCGCGGAGAAGAAGAGGTTCTGGCGCTCGCTTGGGACTTCTTTAAGAATCTTTTTGATGTCATGGATGAAGCCCATGTCCAACATGCGATCGGCCTCGTCGAGAACGAGAATTTCGACATTGGAAAGATTGGCTTCACGGCGTTGCATGAGGTCGAGCAATCTCCCGGGAGTTGCGACGACGATGTCCACTCCACGCCTAAAAGCGGTGATTTGCGGGCCGAATCCGACGCCGCCGAAAATGACGACTGATCGAAGATTTAGCTTTTGACCGTAGTCTCGAATACTTTGGTGAACTTGCGAAGCGAGCTCGCGAGTTGGCGTTAGAACCAGGGCGCGAGGGCGCTTGTTGTTGAAGCTTGATTCTGCGAGCAGTTGAAGCATGGGAAGAGAGAAAGCGGCTGTTTTGCCGGTTCCTGTTTGAGCTCCGCCGATGACGTCACGTCTTTCGAGAATGGCTGGAATAGCGCGTTCCTGGATAGGAGAGGGCGTGTCGTAACCTTTGGCGACGACCGCTTCAATTAGTTCGGAGCGAAGTCCGAGTTTTGCAAATGGCATATAATTCGATGATTGCGAGCCGCTCGGGTTGACTAGCAACAAGTCCGATCAGGCGACCTTAGAGGTCGTTTTCGACCTATTAACTTAACGCTAACCCGTTGGAAGAGAATAAGTTCTCTTTTTATTCGTAGCGGACGTCGATCAGAGGACGCCAAAAGTAAGGGCGGAGAGATAGCGCAAAGAATCGGTTTCGCCTAGGAAAAAGAGACGATAGTTCTTTTTTGCCGTTAGATTGTCTCTGTTTTCGGTTTAGAACGTGGAAAATTATCACAGATGGATTTGGTAATTCTGGTCTCGTGCGAAGCTGCTGAGGCGAGAAGGTTTTGAGTATTAGGGGAGAGCTCGACCAAGGACGAATTATGATAGAGGTTATTTCTTAGCGTCTTTGCGTGAGTTTTTTATTCCGTTGGCTTGTCGTTTTCGGGATTCTCCCTTGCGGAGATTTAGGAGCCTTGAGTGAATGGGAGGATGCTACGATTTTTTGTTTTGTCGGCGGCCCTTGCGGGAGTTGCTTTTGCGAGCGAGTTCAATCCGGGATTGGGCGATCGGATGGTTTGGGCGGGCGATTCGATAACCCATCAATGCAAGTACACACAGTATGTAGAGAATTTCTTGTATACTCGATTTCCGGATAAACGGCTGAGGTTTTTCAATGCGGGCATCAAAGGCGACAGTGCTAAGGATCTGTTGGATCGTTTCGATGAGGACGTCGCCTTTTTCGAGCCGGATTGGGCGACGGTTCTTTTGGGGATGAACGATGGGCGATATCGCGGTTATGACAAAGCTAACTTCGAATTGTACCAAAAGGGTATGAATCGAGCGTTGGATCGCTTTGAGAGGTTGGAGACGAAAGCGGTTGTTCTGTCGCCCTCGATGTTCGATCACCGTCAATACAATCTCCGTAATCAAGCAGTGGATTTTCGGTTTAAGCGGACTAATCCGCATTCCGAATATAATGCGAAGTTGGCTTTCTACGGGGGCTGGCTGAGGAGCGTTGCTGAGAAGCGCGGTTTAGCCTATGTCGATTTCTGGGGAGCGATGAACGACGTCACTTCGCGCTTCCGCCGGGAGAATGAGACATTTACGCTGATGCCGGATTCGATTCACCCGAACCCTAGCGGAATGGCTATTATGGCGGAACGAATGGCGGCGTTTTTTGCGGGTGACCGCGAGCTTGCGAGCCGAGTTTCGATCATGGCTCGCGAGAATGGAGCGGAGCCCATTGAAGGTGATGTTGTTATCGAGGCGTTCGATGGGAAGGATCTGATTGCTAACGTTCGCCCCAAAGCGCTTCCGTGGGTTCTTCCTGCGACAGGCAAGATGGGGCCTGCTCCGTGGAATCACGTGGATGAACCGAGTTTAGGATTTGCAGTCGCCTTAGAAGGGTCGGGCCTAAATGACGATATACTGGAGATTCGCGGGCTGTCTTCAGGCCGTTATGACGTATTTATGAATGGCGAATGGATCCTGCAGGCGGATCACTTCGAACTTGCGGAAGGGTTGCGTTTGCAGAACATGACGAAGACGCCCTCGTATCGGCAGTCATTGGAATTGGCGTTGCTGAACGCGGAGCGGAACGATGTGGCTATGCGGCCTTATAGAGATTTGCAGGGAGGTATGAAAAGCACTCGGAAAAAGAACGCGAGTACGCCTGAAATCCTGGCTGCGTTCCGGGCGGGGATTGCGCCGGAGCTGGGAAGGTTGTTCCATTTGGCGCAGGCGTACGAAGCGCAAATTCACGAATTGGCTGTTCCGAGGGCTTACCGTCTCGAAGTACGGCGTGCTCGGTAGTCGGATAAACGCGGCCAAAGAGTTGCGTTTTAGGGAGAATAGACTTCA
>Ga0315327_10001388_pt1 | contig 12596 bp, 8 predicted proteins | sample M110032315metaG_FD_203460 | JGI IMG/M metagenome (GOLD analysis project Ga0315327, IMG submission 203460) | Ammonia-oxidizing marine archaeal communities from Monterey Bay, California, United States - M1 100m 32315 | ecosystem: Environmental > Aquatic > Marine > Coastal | place: USA: California... | reverse complement strand
TGACGCTCAGCCTATTCCTCTCCGTACTTGCAGCCTAGCGTACTTATTTGATGGAGCGCACAAAAACAAAACGAGTCTCGCAGTAACCGTAGTCACAACCGGCATCGTTCATCGCGAAACAATCAAGCCCAACTATATCTATGATGCAGAGCAACTACTCACCGTATACGGCGGGAGCACCACCCTCCAGTTCGGAAACGGTGCAACCAGAGGATTCTTCCTTTTGAAGAATAGCGACACGCCCCGACTGCTTATTGGCGGACCCGACAACGCCCAGCTTTTAACAATAAGCCCGACGCAAGACCCTGCAAGTCTTGAGTTTTTCAATTCGTTTCTAGGACCTTTCTTGGGAAAACAGAATTGTTAAAATACAACTACACTTTAGCACGGACGAAAACTCTCTTTGCATCTACTATGCGACCATGACCGAAAACGCGAAGAACTGGCCCGCGATACCGAACGACGTTGCCGCGCTTCCGGATGGATTCCCCATATTCACAACCTGTCCGAAGCCTCGCCTACCTCGCTCAAGGAGATTCCCACGGCTATCTTTATCTTAAACACTTGAGGAGATGGCGAACCACCTTTAGGCGCCTGCGATTTCTACGATTAACTTTAAAATGAATCCATAAACTTAGAACCGTTAAGTTACGAGATCCTTGGTCTTGGCTGCAGCAGTAACTCCTACTATGGTTTCGAAGACACCCACGCCCAATGAATCGAAGAAATCATAAAAAATATGGAGATAACAGTCAGGTAAGTCAGTCCCGCTTAACACTCGAACCGATTGAGTCGACGGCACGAATTATCTTCAGTTTCGGCGGACCGCTCGTCGCGTTGTTTATATTCATTTATATGATACACAAAAATACCTAATATTTTTTCTGAATACACAGTAGCGAGGTGCTCGGGCTTTTCCTCGAACTCGCTTCTTTTTGCGGTCGAAATCAAAGCTTTCATTCAAATACTGGCACGTAACTCCAAGATACAGCAACTGGGTCAGTTCGCCGGAAATGCTAAACGGTGAAGTGGTTTTCCCATTACCAAGGCAAGGCTTGGAGGCTTTACGTACTCTGCATACTCTTTTCCGTGACAGGTACGGTAAGCAAGTTCCTCACTCAGGGAATAGGCCGCAAGCATATTGAAGAAGCTAAAAAGCTCACCTGAGAGCTTGGGGGTGCCGACAGGGATGTGACGCAGAGTAGATAAAATAGTGATGCTAGCTGTTTCATGTGTGGCGGTGGTTTGAGTTGTCCGAGATACCAATTATCAATCGGGGAATGGCCAGTATCCGGATTCCCGTAATGAATTTTCGAGTTTGGCTTTGCGAAGCAGGGCGATAGTCTCATCTCTGTTGAGGCGTGGTAGGTGGAGCTTATGATTATTGGATAGCTGATAGGCCAAGAGACTGATGATCGCGATGGATTTTGACAGTGTCGTCTCGTCCACTTTGTCAAATGTATCTCCGAAGTCATGATAGAATCGGGATGATTCTTCTTTGATCGGAGCGTAGAGTGTGATCGAGGGAATACCTGTTAAAATAAAAGGCATGTGATCGCCTCCGTTCCATGGTTTGTTGTCAATGGCTCTTTTAAAAGAGAGGGCTTTTAGCTGTTCTGAAAAGCCTTCGAGAAAGGGGATCAGCGAATCGAATCCCATAGCGTTGATCCCAATGGGGTCTCCTACCATGTCCAAGTTTATCATGGATCTAATTGGTTCGTTCTTGTGCTTCTCAATGTAGGCATAAGATCCATACAGGCCAAATTCCTCTGCGTTGAACCAAACAAACTCTAGGGTGTAATGATTATCTGGGTGGATAGTTTTTAAGAGTCGAGCGACGTCATAGGCCTGAACGATTCCCAATCCATTGTCCAAAGCACCCTGACCGAGATCCCAGGAATCGAAATGCGCTCCAATGACGACCTTCTCACTCACCCGACCGGGAAGAGTGGCTACCAAGTTGGCCGTGCGCATAGGTTTGGTCTCTGATCGCGTGGTCAGTTGAACGCTCGGTGCGTCTCCTCGTTCGATGAGTCTTTTAAGCCAGTGTCCTTCTTCCTCAGTAATTGAGAAAATCGGTATAGGAGAAGGGCTTCCTTCACGATGTTGAGTGCGTGCGAGCAGTTGTCCTCCGTTTTTTCGGTTGATCAAGAGAAGGCCTTTTAGCCCACGCTCTTTCGCGAAGAGATCTATCGTCTTGGTACTCAATTTGACGCTCGCTGGGACTAAACCAATTTTACCCTTCAATTCTACTGTTATCTCTTCCTCCTTCGCTTTGTCGATTAGTGTGACCTCTGCTGCAAAGCTTGGATGGGGTTGAACATAACCCAGTCCAATAGCTCTCAAGGGTCGTTTAACAGGTTCAATTAAGATTGCTTCGTCCTTGCCCCGAACCCAGCCAGGGAAGGAGAATGGTTCTTGCCGAGATTCGATTCCTTCTCTCTCCAAAGCTTCCTGAAGAAATATCAACGATTGTTCGTTCGACTTTGAACCTGTGATACGACCACCAAAGCGATCCGTCATCTCCTCAAGTAGATGATAGGCTTGGTTATCTAGATAGGCAGCTCCCATTAGGCGTTCCCGGACAGATGAGTCACTTCCTTCGAGCGTTGAAGAAATACAGAGAAGTAGAGTCAGTCCTCTAAGGATATTACGTTTCATAGTAAGTGATTATTTGCTGTAGCTTTTTATGCTTTCTTGTTTTCGTTCAACAGAAATGCAATGCCATCTGGCTCACGCTTCTGCTTCCAACCGTATAACAAAAGCTACTCACCTACGGCGGAACCATCCGGGCGAAGGTCGGCTTGTTAATAGGAAATCCAATTCTTCCGAACGAAGAGATACATTCATTTCCTGTCAACAAGTTCAGGCGGAAAGCCCGAAAGTTCAGAGGGAGTTTAAGAGGGAGGCACAGAGGTAGGCCTGGCGCTTGCGCCATGCCGCGTTCTGTAGGGGCTGCGCTTGCGGCGCCCCTACGATTTTTCGATTTTCAAAAGAACCTCCAAAGATTCGCGTGTCATTTTTTGACTTTTGGTTTTGAACAAACGAGGATACTTTCCTTCCATTCAACCACAATTTCTCAATCAAGCATCATCCACCCCATGAAACGCCCCAACATAATTCTCATCATCACCGACCAACAACGTTACGACACAATTGCTGCGCTCGGATACCCTCACCTCAACACTCCGCATACAGATCGATTGGTAAACGAAGGGGTCGCCTTCACCCAATGCCATGTGACTTCCCCTTCGTGCGGACCTTCCCGAGCGAGTCTCTTCACTGGTTACTTTCCCCATAATTCAGGAGCTCTCAAGAACAACGCCAAATGGCCGCGCACCTGGGTCCAAGATCTAAGGGACAGCGGATACTACTGCGTGAATATCGGCAAGATGCACGCCGATCCCTACAATGAACTCCACGGCTTCCACGAACGCTTTGTAGTTGAAAACAAACAACGCCGCGAATCCGAACTCATGTGGACCGGAAACCCTCACATTTTCGAAGACGAATGGGATAAGGCCCTGGACCTGCGCGGATTCGATCGCCCAGAAAAACCATTCTACAAAGATTGGCCCGACGTTCAAGAACGCCAGGGAGCCTACGAGTGGAAATTGCCTGACGACCTTCATCCAGACGTTTTCATCGGCGACCTAGCGCTTCGATGGATCAATAAATCGCCCTACGCCGCTGATCAGTCGAAATTGATGCAATGGATCGACAAAGATAAACGTCCTAGCCTAGACGACGAACCTCTCTTCCTCGAAATAGGCTTTCCCGGACCTCACCCTCCATTCGACCCCATCGAGCGTTACACCAAAGAATACATGGAAAAGGATCTACCGATCCAGCCGGTAACCCAAGAAGAAATAGACGCCCAGCCCGAGACGCTAGACGCCCTGCGAGAGCGTCTAACCCAGCGCTTCGCCGACTCGATCGCTTTCGATCCCCACGCCTCCGATGAGTCGCGCAAACTCCAACGTGCCTACTACCTGGCCAACGTCACTATGATCGACGAACAAGTTGGGCGTATCTTTTACCGATTGGAAGAGACCGGAATACTTGAAGATTCCGTCGTCATCTTCACATCCGATCACGGCGACTGCCTAGGCGATCATGGACTCGTGGAAAAGTGGACCATGTACGATTCATCCGTCCGCGTGCCGCTGGTCGTCTGGAGCCCCGAACGGTTTCAAGGAGGCAGGCAAGTCGATGCCCTCACGCAATGGTTCGACATCGGCCCCACCATTCTCGATTTGGCTGGACTGCAACCCCCAGAGCAAATGGAAGCGGAATCCCTCATCCCCTTTCTCAAAAACAACCCCAATCCACCCGAAAGAGAATACGCATTCTCCGAGCACGCCCAAGATTTGATGCTCCAAAAAGTCGACCACGTACTAATGGTTCGAAGCAAACGGTATAAGTTAATCGAATACATCGGAATGAATATCGGGCAGTTATTCGATTTGGAGAACGATCCGGAGGAAGTGAAGGATCTATGGAATTCGCCAGAACACAGGACTGAAAAAGAACGTCTCCAAAAAGTCCTTTCCGATTGGTTCGTCACCAGCACCGTCCGAGCAACCGGCTGGTGGAAAAACCCAGCGGCTACTCTCAAAGCGGATTCGTAAGCCCATCCTTCCAACAAACCCAACGCTATTGGTCGATCTACCCAAACTGAGCCAGATCGAGAGGGGGCTTCCACTCTAGACTGCTAGCCTCAATTCAGAAAAGTCGGTTTTTTCAATATCCTCGATGTGGTGAGCATCTTTTGCACGCTCATGCAATGGATGGAACCTCCAAGCAAGGTAATGTCGTCCGCATTGATCCACTCTAGTCGAGCCTCCGGGTACAAACTAAGGTAAACGGATTCTACCTCCCTTCTCAGAGCGTCCAGACGGCTGGTCCTACTTTTGATCAACAAGCTAGGCATGGGCAGCGTTACGATCTTTTTCTCCGGAAGATTTCGTTCGAGATACTCAACATTGTTCCTCTGGGTTCGAATTAATTGCTGAGCGAGTTTTCGGCTATGCGAGGAGCCCAAAACCTCAGACTCGGGCGACCGGGAAACCAGAAACGTATTTTGATCGGCAATCTTGAACAGTAAATCCAAATGTTTTGCCGTATTTCCGTTGGGAGGATTCAGCACATGCATATTCTCAGCTTCGTAGTATCTATTGAACACAGACTCGATACTATCCCATTCCCCTCCATTGTTCAAATCGTATCCTCGGAAACGAATACGTTACCCGCTCCGTCGGTTGCAAAATCGCCTCCATGAAGATGCAAGGGCGGGCGAGTCAGAATAGCTTCATATCGATAATCTGCGTGCAGAAACTTCGTAACGTACTGTAGCTTCAGATCATTCGCATAATTCTTCTGCGAAACCAAACTAAACGCATTCACTTGAGTCGGGTCGTAAACCGATTCCACTTCGAGCAAACGGTAAAACCGAGTTTACCGTAACCATTCATTTGCCCCGCCTTAGCGATTCATTTCCAGTTACGTAAAAACAAGCATCACCGAGCTTTTCGCTCAGGCCATCTTCTCGATCTATTCCCCTTCCCGTAAAAAATGCTCGGTCTCAGCATCATCGATATTCTCGTTCTCCTCGCCTACCTTGTCGGCGTCACCGCTCTCGGTATCCTATCGGTCCGAAAAATAAAGGGCGTGAGCGATTTCATCATGCCACGCCGATTCGGAAAATGGATGCTCATGATGCATGCATTCGGCAGCGGAACCCACTCTGACCAGGCCGTTGGCGTCGCTTCCAAAACCTATACGAGCGGACTCTCCGGCATTTGGTACCAGTGGCTCTATCTCTTCGGAACTCCCTTCTACTGGCTAATCGCTCCAATGATGCGGCGTTTCCGAGCCCTAACTACTGCCGACATTTTCGAATTGCGATACAATCGTAGCGTCGCCGCTCTCTACGCGGTAATTAGTATCGCTTTTATGGTTACGACAATCGGACTGATGCTAAAAGGCTCGGGAGCGGTGATTTCCGGAGCCAGTGGCGGAGCGATTTCATCCAATCACGCTATCATTTTCATGACCGTCCTCTTTGTCGCCTACGGAACCGCAGGTGGACTAGGAGCGGCGATTCTCACTGACTTCGTCCAGGGCATTCTCACCATCATATTTTCATTCCTCCTATTGCCATCGGTCCTCGGAGCGGTCGGGGGACTTCAAGGCGCGCGAGAAACCATCGCCGACTCGACCATGTTCTCCTTGGCAGCGCCTGCTGGAATCGGCGTGTTCTATATCGCCGTCATCTCCATCAACGCGCTCATCGGCATCGTCACCCAACCCCATATACTCGCCAACTGCGCCGCCGGTAAGACGGAACGCGAGGGACAATTCGGATTCATGGTAGGCAGCCTCACAAAGCGTGCCTGTACAGTGGCATGGTGCCTGACAGGTCTGGCGGGGGTCGCCTACTTCGCCGGAAAAGACGTCAACCCCGATCACCTCTACGGCATGCTCGCCAACGAATTTCTTCCGACAATGTTGCCCGGAGCATTGGGATTGTTCATCGCAACGCTCCTCGCATCCGTCATGAGCTCCTGCGATTCCTTCATGATCGCAGCCTCGGCGCTTTTCACGCGAAACGTCTACAAACATGCGAAACCAGGGCGAAGCGATCATCACTACCTTTGGGTCGCAAGGATCGCTTCTATCGGCGTGGTTATCCTCGGAGTTATCTACGCCTATTGGCTATCCGGAGTTATCCAAGGTCTCGAGATCCTCTGGAAAATCGGCCCAATGATGGGTATCGCTTTCTGGCTAGGCCTCTTCTGGCGACGCGCTACTCCGGCTGCCGCCTGGACTTCGACATTGAGTGCTTTGTCAGCATGGTGGATCGGCACTCAAGCCTTTTTCGCAATTTGGATTTCTAAACTGCCAGGAGCCGAGTCCCTCCAAATGATCGATCACTCTGGTGGCGAAGCCTCCCTCTCCCTCCCGTGGCAAATGATCCTTTATTTGTCGGTCGGCTTACTTGTCGGGGTCCTTGTCAGTTTATTTACCAAACAATCCAATCCGGAAAAAATCGAACGCTATTACGCACTCCTGCGCACCCCTGTCATAAAAGAAGAACCGGATACGCCAGTACCGTGCGTCCTTCCAGCAGGATCAATCCCTCTCCCTCGACGCGTGTTCTTTTCGAATACGAATCTTGAAATTCCGATTCCGTCAAAACGCTCAATCATCGGATTTTCCATCGGCTGGGCGTGCGTCATCTCAATCATCCTATTAGTTTATTGGATCTCGAAGATTTAGCGACGACCCTCGATCTATCATTATTCGTAATTTATCATTTAATACAATGAAGTCGAACAATCGCCCCAATGACCCCACCGAATTGGCTATCTCTTTCATTGTCGCTCTAGCATTCTTCGCAACGAGTGCGATTGCCGAAAAAACGATCCAAACCAAATTATTCGATCCAGGATATTTAGTTGGCGACTGCAACTACCACAGCCTAAACACCGCCTCGGATGGAATGCTCTACTTCTCTGTCTGTACGCACCAAACGGAATCGTCAGCCCGAATCTATCGCTTCAATCCAAACGACGAATCGATCACTCAAATCGGGGACCTCGGCAACATCTTAGATGAAGACCCGCGCGAACATATACCGCAAGGGAAGATCCACTCTGGACTGATCGAACACGAAGGGTATCTGTACTTTTCGACCCACACCTCTTTTTATGAAGGCAACTTGCCCAACATGACACCAGGCGACGGACGCAAGCCCTACACAGGCGGTCACTTCATGCGTTACAATCTGAAAACCGGCGTATTCGAAGATCTAACGCAGATCCAACTCGCAAACGAAGGTATCATCGCCATGACGGTCGACAAAACCAGCGACACTCTCTATGGCCTCACTTGGCCTACTGGACTACTCATCAGCTACCAACTCGAAGAAAAACGGCTCCACAACTGGGGTGCCACTCAAGGACGCGGCGAATGGGGACGCTTGCCCGGCGAGTGGGATTTCATCTGCAGAAAGCTAGGGATCGACGACAAGGGAAATCTGTATGGTTCAACGGATACTGGATCGATTTGGCATTTCGAAAAAGGGAAGCAGCGCCCTCTCGAATATTTGAAGGACCTTAACGTAGCTCACGTCGCCCCAATCCAAAAAGCGAATTTCGAGACCCCAGCCGAAGCGCACTTCTTCTGGAACAACTGGCGAACCATTCTCTGGAACCCCGATACGCAAAGCTTCTGGGGACTTCAAGGCGGCAGCACGCAACTTTTCGAATTCACCCCAACCACCGGCGTACTGCGATCCGTCCGCTCGCTTCGACCCGAAGGGGTTCCCTTAGACACTCGCCGCAATCCCTTCCGCTCCCAACTGGGTTTCATGCTCGGCCCGGATAACACCCTAATCTATCTAGCCCACGCCCCAGGAATAAGGACCGAAGGGAAATCCGATTTGAAATCATCGGTTCACTTACTCACCTATCGGATCGATACCGACCAATTCCACGATCATGGAGCGCTGGTCACGCGAAACGGCAGGCGTATATTTTTCACCGAGAGCGTCGAAATCGGGTCAGACGATCACATTTACTCAGTCGCTTGGGTTGAGTCAATCGACCCTTCAAATAAGGAACGGATTCAGTCGGCCCGAGGCGAAGCAGCCCCGATGAAACCGAAGACGTAATCTACGAAATGCAGCTCGTCCAAATGCCGACCTGGCAAAAACTGTTCAAATAGTAACCAGGTTCGCTAAGAGCCTGCTAAATAATTCGGAAATCGCTCTGCCTCTAATCTGTAAGAGCCGGGTTTAGCCCACATGCATCAACTTAGGGAAATATTTGAGATGATAAGGAACGAAGCCCATTGGTTTAAAAATCAATAAAGAACCTTATTTGACGACTCCCGTGCTCCCGCTGAGCGCATAGGGGTCGACTTAAACGAAATTCGCCCTAAACCCCGCGGCTCCATCACGTAGCGACACAAGCGACTCGCGTGGAGTTCGCAATGGTCCAACTGTTTTGATCTAAGGTGCCGCGTATGGATTTATCCAGCGATTCCTCTGTTTTGTCTTAATTGAACCTAGACTATCGCGGGGTAAACCAATCCTACGACAAAACATCAAACAATCTCCAAAGATCACAACAAGGCTGCCGAATCCGGTTCGAGAAACAACCGAGCATCCGGATGCTGACGCAATAGAGTCGCCGGACAAGCCGTAGAAATCGGATCGTTCAAAGTCGTGGCCACCGCCTCTGCCTTCGTCCTCGCAGGAACAACGCAACTTAGCTTAGCAGCATTCGCGAAGACTTTTAGCGTTAGCGTAATCGCATGCGTTGGCACAGCATCAATCGACGGGAAACACCCGTCATTCACCTGCTGCTGACGGCATACTTCGTCCATCGCGACTACCTTCACACATTCCGGATCATCGAAGTCAGCCACTGGTGGATCGTTAAATGCCAAATGGCCATTCTCTCCGATACCGCAACATGCCAAGTCGATCGGCTTCTCTTCCAACAACGCACTCAGACGGTGACACTCCGCCTGAGCATCTAACGCTTCGCCCTGTATTTGGTGAAACGCTTTCAGCGGAACTTTCGTCACGAAATGCTCCCGCTGATAAGTCCGAAAACTTTGCGGATGCTCCGCAGCAAGCCCCACGTATTCGTCCATATGAAAGACCACGATCTTGCTCCAATCGATCCCCGCGCTTTGCGACGAATCAATCAAATGCGCAAAAAACTCATCCTGCGACGGAGCGCTCCCGACCACGATTCGGATCTCGTCGCGATCCGCTTGCAGATCCTGCAAAACACTTGCCACATACAAAGCCGCCGCTTTGCCCATATCTTGCCTATTGGCGAACACCGCAGTCTTAAGAGCGTCCGATGAAAATTCCCTAACGGGAATTGGTTGATTTGATTCAGTCATGAGATTTCGATTACAATTCAATTCCAAAATGTTCAGCAGGAGCAGTCGAGCACAAGGCCACCGCTTCCGCTCGCTCGAGAGCCAGCCACTCCACTATGTTATCTACTCCTTTGTCCAGAGTCAGGGACGACCCAGCAAAACGCGAATCTCCCGGCAAATGAACAATTCCATCAACGCCCACGTCCATCTCATGCGGACCTACGGTATACCTCCCTGGAGGCGCACCCGCAGCTGACATGCAATCTGTAGTGAAAAACACGTTACTAATCGACTTAGCTCGAAAGTAATTTTGAAGCACGAATGGTGGAAGGTGAATCCCATCTGGGATCAGACAAGCGATCAATTCGTCTCGCGCCAAAAGCCGCTGTATAACATTGTCATGACGGTGCAAATGCAACGGTACGGCGTTTCCTACATGAGTGGCCAAGGTCGCTCCCGCGCGAATCGCTTCGTCAATCGCTTCCTCCGATGCATTCGTGTGGCCCAACCCAATTCGAATCCCATCGACTCGCGCCGCTTCCATGATCATTTGGCATCCATCCACTTCAGGAGCCAAGGTTATTAGCTTCAGGTTGCCACCTGCCGCATCGCGCAATCTGCGATAATCCTCCAAAGACGGTACGCACGTATACTCTTTCGGATGCGCTCCATAGTACCCGGCCTCCGTCGATATCCATGGACCTTCCAAATGATAGCCACGCACCACGGCGGCGATCGATTCATCGCGAGTACGCAAACGTTCAATACGCTCCAATTTCCGGCACATAGCGTCCACGCTGTCGGTAATGAGCGTGAAGAATATCGCATTCATCCGATGTTTTCCCAGCATCTCCACCGCATGCCTCATTTCATCAATTGTCAAAGAATCGGATTGGAAATCAATTCCACCAAAACCGTTAACCTGAAAATCGAATAACTTGTTTTCTTGCGAGATATTCATCCTTTTTATGCAAGCCGGCCAATCATGCGGTTAAGTGTCTTAATAAGAAACGACAAACATCTCGGCTGGTGAAAATTTCCCCGACGGTAGATCGAGATACCTTCCCTCTGCTTATCTCCACCTTCCCTGTCAACCGCCTGTCGCCAGACGCCACATTCGGTAACCATTGTTCGCTGCAAAAAAGCCCAACTCCGATCAAACCACTCAAGTGCCCAGGGCTCTCCAGTTTGCTCGTAAGCCATCAAACAACCAATCGATACCTCCGACTGAGCCCACATGGTCTTCTCATCCAAAATGGGTCCAGCTGGGCGATTCTGCGAAGCCAATACGCCGTATCCCGTATCGCAGGTTCCGCCGAAAGGATAATCCCAGCTCATTTCAATCAATCGTCGCATCCGATTCTTAAATGTCTGGTACATCATGGCATCGCCAATCCGAAGCGATTCCTCCATGCACATCCATTGAGCTTCAATACTATGCCCAGGGATCATCTGAGTCGCCTGCGATGGAACGCGCGAATAATCGTGAAAAAGAATTTCATTGGAAATCCCGTACTCGGCATTCCAGAATTTACTCCCTAACGCATCGAGATGCTCTCGTGCCAGCGCTTCGAACCAAGGATCAGCTTCAACCTCCAGAAGCTGGGGAATCACCCAAACCATCATGAACGAGTGCCCCTGAGCCCGAAGACCCATTTCATTTACTCCCGGAGCAACCACTCCTCGATACTCTGAATTTTCATAACGCTCAACCGACTTGCGCAATGAGAGCTTCGCCAATTCGAGATCTTCCGAGTTTCCGGTCGTCTTCGCGAACTGGATCAAACCAACTGCAGCGAATAGAGCTCCATAGATATTATTGGAACGATCGATCGCTATCCCGTCTACTGGCCGCCCAACGCGGTCAACCGTATCCAACCAAGCGCCATCGCCGAGGTGCATATGCTTCACCATGAAATCCCGCGACGCCCGTGCTCGCTCCAACCATTTCGGATCCTTATCAAGTTCGTTGTAAATATATGAATACACCCAAATTCCGCGACCCTGATACCAGATGTCCTTCCGATCGTTCTCCACCGAACCGTCATCGTAAAGATAACACATGAATCCGCCATTCTCCTCGTCGTAACCGCCATTTTCCCAAAACGGAAGATAACGCTCGAACAACTGATAACGGCAATCGGATAATAGAGCATCGATTCTCTCTCGCTTCAAGACACCCCCATTACCCCGCAGGGAGCCACCTGACCGAATCGATAGCGTCTCTTTGGAGAGAAGCGATCCACCCAATCCAGCCGCCAAAGCAGTGCCAATAAATTCACGTCGTATCATTTATAATTTGAGGCTAGTGGGAATTGCTCGCTACCTGGACGAACCCGTTGAAGACCCACCACATCATCACGAAAACGAAACCGGTTCCAATCGAAAACCATTGTTCAGTAAATTCATCTGTAAATAAGCCAATCTCGGTGACCGTAAACTGAAACAGGAAGTGACATCCATCCTGCCGTTCTCTTTTGTTCGAGGACACTCAATTTCAGTTTTCGCTCTACCCCTATGAAACTCGGACTCGGACTCTACCGCCAATCCCTAAACCAGGACAACTTCCGCTTCGCCCGTCAGGCCGGAGCAACCCATGTGATCGTTCATTTGGTCGACTATTTCGGCGGGCGCAATCCTAGCCTTTCGAGAGGCGACGATCGACGCGGATGGGGCATTACTCAGAAACAAGG
>Ga0315327_10001386_pt1 | contig 12601 bp, 15 predicted proteins | sample M110032315metaG_FD_203460 | JGI IMG/M metagenome (GOLD analysis project Ga0315327, IMG submission 203460) | Ammonia-oxidizing marine archaeal communities from Monterey Bay, California, United States - M1 100m 32315 | ecosystem: Environmental > Aquatic > Marine > Coastal | place: USA: California... | reverse complement strand
CCATCCATCATCATAGATAGCGGGTCATATTCTGGCTCCAGATTACGTAGGGCGTTTGCCTTTTCATGGCATCTTTGGGCAGTTGAATAATCTCCCGCAGCCTCAAGAGCACGTGCTAAGCCTGTCCAAGAATCGGGGTTTGACTTGTCTTCCTGGATTAGTGCCTTCCAACTCATCACTGCTTCAGTGTGCTTACCAGCAGCCGAAAGAGCTCGCCCCATCAATGCCGTATTTCCATCGAGCAATGATACGGCTTCTTCAGCTAGTGCTGGCCCTTCGGGAATTGTCGGTGGAAGACCTGCGGTATTTTCGAGAACACGTGCTTCACCTTCAGCCAATTCAACTAGTAATATCGCAAATTCATTACGAAGTACCGGATCATTGGCTGCAAGAATACGTCTAGCGGAGAGTAAGCGTTCAATATCACCAGAGGCTTCTGCGATTTCAGCTAATCTTTCTGCTGCCTTCAAATAAGTTGCATCTCTTTCTAATGCACCCGCAAAACACTTTGTTGCAGCCTCATTATTGCCTTTTCTTTGGTGGATCGCACCTAGATTGAACCAACTCTTAGCATGATTATCGTTGAGTCCAAGGGCATGAGTATATGCACCGATTGCATGGTCATCAAGTGACATGCTAGCCATTGCTCCAGCAGAGATATTCCATGAATCAAAGTGTCCTGCCGCCTCTGAATGTAGATGGGGCTTCAATAGTGTTAGAGCTCCTTTAGCGTCACCCGCAGCGAGTAATTCTTTCGCCTCCGCACAAAGTGCATCGAGATCTACAGCCTCGGGAACAAGCTCCACTTCAGGTATTACTTCTGGCGCAGTAGTGAGTTCTGGAGTTTGCACTTCAGGTATTACTTCTGGCGCAGTAGTGAGTTCTGGAGTTTGCACTTCAGGTACAGAATCTACCTTCTCAGAGAGTAAATCATCACCAATCGGTTCAGATGCGCGTTGAATTTCCTGTGACTGCCAATTTGAATCAGTATGTGGCAATAACTGCGGAGTTGTAGGAATAGTAGCGCCGGATGCCTTTGCTTTTTCGAGTATTGCAATCAATGAGGGATGGCCTGGGAAATGCGAGAGTGCTTTAGATGCGATTTCCGCAGCACCAGAACCATCTTCGATTCTATCTAGTAATACCGCAAGATTTGCCAGTGCAGGACCATGTTCTGGATCGAGGTCCAAGCAAATAACGAAAGATTGTTTTGCACCTTTAGAATCTTGCTCTGCCTCAAGTAGGACTCCTCGATTGAACCAGGCCATTGCATTAGATGGATCAAGCGCAATCGCACGGCTGAATGATGATAGAGCACCTTTGTGGTCAGAATTCCGATGAGCCGCTTCCCCAGCATTTACCAATTCATTAACCTCATCTTCGAGGGTTTGGGCTTCAGAAATTTCGGAGGTATCATTCTCTTCAACAATCACAATTTCCGTTTCCGCTGACTCTTCATTATCATGTTCCGAATTGCCGCTGGCAACCGTACGAACAACCCCAGCCATAGAGGACATCATCGCATCAGTAATCTCTGCAGCAGTGTCGATTGCAGACTCGACAATACCTTTCTCTTCGCCCTCGGACATCGGGTCACCGAATCTGCTGGCTTTACCATATGCGATAAGCATTCCCTGTTTGTGGTCCGCTGAATTGATACGACCCTAAGGGGTCGATAACGCCGATGAGGCCAACTTTCACCAGTGAATACGGTGGTTCTTTCACCCTCATAGAGCCGGGCTCACTTGAGTTATCCAACCGTGAATTAACAGTCACTGAGCCCTATTTCATCGGGCAACGGCCAGTGACGCAAGTCGAATGGGTTGCCATAATGGAGGACAATCCTTCGAAGTTCCAGGATGGTTGGGCCGCAGGTTTGCGCCCGGTCGAGCGAGTTAGTTGGCTTGACTGCCAGAATTTCATAAATGTGCTAAATGACAAGGAAACTTCGGAGCGACTAGGACTGGTTGGACGTTGGCGTTTACCTACAGCTGACGAATGGGAATATGCATGCCGTGCTGGAAGTGTTTCTAGATGGTTCAATTCAAATGCAGATAGCGACTTAGATGAAGTGGGATGGCATGCTGGCAATTCCGGAGCAACAACACGAGAAGTAGGGCAAAAAAAGGCCAATGATTGGGGCCTTTATGATACCCATGGAAATGTTGCCGAATGGTGTAGTGACATCGCCGGAAAGGAAGGTCTCAAACGTGTTCACAAGGGAGGTTCATGGTTGATGGAATCAGAGTCAACTACTGCAACAGCAAGTGGAGCCTCATCCGTAGACAAGAAATCAGATGGGATTGGATTGCGCTTAGTTTGGGCGCCATTGTGATGTACTTCCCGCCCTTGGACAATGTCATGCGACTTTATCACAACCCGCGTTGTTCAAAATCCAGACAAGCAGTAGCACTCCTAGATATGCGTGAAATAGAATACGAGGACTATCGTTACCTTGTAGAGGGCTTGTCAAAATCCGACATTATTGGATTGATCGATAGATATGATGGACAGCCAGCAGAGTTGGTAAGAACAGGTGAGGATGAATACAAAGCGTCACCTATTAATCTTGAATCAGTGGATGATATTGTCGCATTATTGATGACTTCACCGAGGTGCCTCCAAAGGCCAATATTAGATGATGGAGAACGGGCCGTTATTGGGCGACCAACAGAAGAGATTCTCACTCTTCTTCCTTAACCTGCAATAGTGTTGCACAATTCAGGTCTCTAAAGACTTGAATGAACGCGTAAACGCGGTCACCAACAGGTGCAATATCTTCATGGTATAATGAATCCATAATTGTGCATATTTCGAAAAAATTTCGCTTTCCGTCCATCAATTCCCATAGCATCGATTGCATAGGATGCATAGTACGGCGAACAACATTTGGCGCCCGGAGAATCTTTGCTAGAAGTGCTTCAAACCGCTTGAATCGTTTCTCAATAATGAATACTATATTTCTTCCAGTTATTCCTTCGATTTCAGGATGAATTCCCGGTTCACCCACGAATTCAAATTCAACCGGTTGACGGGCAGGAATTTTATCTACCCACGGATGATTAACGAGGTGCGACATCTCCATATCATTCACCCCAATTAAGCATCAAGAACGCAAGCATGCTAATCACACCACTAAATGCAGAGATTCTTTTCAGATTATCCTTATCACTAAAATTATGAAGCCACCAAGTTGCAACACCGAAAACAGAAACACAGGTCAGCAACGCGTACCACAGTGCTGTACGCTCGACCATATTCACTGCGACTCAGGCTCTTGTTGTGAAGATTGCGCCGCTTCCCAAGCCGCGTATTCAGCGGCTTGGCGATTGTATTCCTCAAGTTGCCTTTGGTATTCAGCCATCGCTGGGTCAACAGTTTCTACAATTGGTTGTGTAGTTGCAGGGGGTCCTGCAAATGCAGTTGCGGGAGGACCCTGTGAAGGTGCTTCTTGGGTTAGCTGAATTTCACCATATTCTTCGTCATCATCTTCATCTGAGGAACCACGCATTCGCAGTAGTAGGAATACGACAATTATGCCTAGAATACCGCCACCGATTACCATCATGTGCATAGAGGAAAGAACTCCTTCGGCTTCATTGGGAACATCCCAGGATATTTTTGTGGAAAGGGAATCTGAAATTTCTGCATCGGTACTCGTAACTTCGATTACCAACTCACCTTCAAATTCTCCGGATTCGCGAATAATTTCACACTGCATATTGTAACGTTGTGGGGTGAGGTGTCCAGCATCTAATTCGACACGTAATTCATTGAGATGTATAGCATTACCATCGCATAGAATCCCCCATCCTTCAGGTAGAGTTGCATTGACATACATGATTTCTGCTTGAGTTGAAGTAGATGAGAGGTTAACCCAAATCAGGTGTTTAGCACCATCCTTTACTGGAACTTCAGGGTCGACTAACTCAGGGATTTCGACATTTCGTCTTTCACCAACCATTACCATGTCAGTAAGCGTCTTTAGTATAGGACGTCCAAGATCGTCCGAACCACCTTCGAGTTCCAATCGCACTGAGATACGTGTGTTAAGTTCAACATTTGGCATAATCATCACCTCTCCCATCAGTTCGACTGATTCAGTAGGGCCTAGATTGAGAAGAATCCAACTCCCCGCTTCAGCACTACCACCATTACTCGTGGATAGGAAACCAATAACGCCGGTTGAAGGCGGACTAGTTTCAATTACTATTTTCGCACGAATAGCCCCATCTGCTGCATTGCCGATATTCCATGCGGTTGCATTCATGAAATGTGTAGTATCAGTGCGCACCACTATTTCTATGCCAAACCCATCTAGTTCAGGTCGTCGCACCGTATTGGTCAGCGATTCAACTATGACACTATTGTCTTCAGGAATTGTATCTACGCCACCCTCTGGGCTAACAGAGAAAGTAATCTCATGTAATTCTCCTGCAGCCTCTAAGGGGGGAAGCAATAGCCAGACATCGATGATTTTGATATTGTCAAGATCATATGAAACCGATAATGGAATCCCAGATGTCACATTATCTCCGTCTGCCAATGCCCACCATTCCCAAGTATCGGGGCTATATGGTAAATCTAGTATTGCAGTTGCAGGGCCATTTCCATTATTTGTGACTTTGAATTGGAAATGATTTGCAGTCCCGGGGGAAAGTCTCTGTGGCGCCAATTCCGATTCTATTAGGAGGTCGTGTAGGGTGTCTACAGTAATGTGTTGCCAATCAGGTCCACTAATGGTAGTACCACTTCTCAGTGATAGTACACTTGGAGTAATAATCGGACCGGGATCTCCTGCTTGAGCATGAGATGGTGCAGTAATTCGAACCGTGAAACTAGAAGTTTTACCAGGATTTATTGCAAGGTCAGGAATATTGAGTAATTCCGCGCTCCATCCTCCTATTGAAGTCGCAGATATCGAAGGACGGAATACATCCATTCGACTGGCGTTATTCCAAATAGTGAAACTAACATCAACGATATCTCCCGCTTCGATAATATGGTCTACATCCCTCAAACTCTCGCTGATATCTACCGATGCATTGCTAATCATTGCTGCAGCGATTTCAATAACTTCAGTATCGAATTTCATACTGCCGTTAGTGCTTGTAGCAGTAAGATAAACACTGGCAGTAGAGTCGGCTTCAACACCTGCTGGAATGGTACCTGTTAGCCAGATTTCTACTGGAGAATCGGTTCTCACTAGAATATTATTCGATTGATTCCAAGCCAAATTCATGGACCAGCCACTTGGCATTGTTTTGTCGGCAACTGAAAGTGTGAATACATCGGTTGCTTCTCCAATATTTGCAATCACTACTGGGAATTCACAGGTATTTCCAGGTGTGCACCGAGCAGTAATTTCTGGGACGATAACATCTGGAATTCTATCTGCTAGAATTTTGACAATAGTTTCTATTCCATCTTCAATATCAGGATAGGCATTCGATGTGATATTGACGGTAACGGGATGATTGCCCATAGATGCATTTTCATCAACTAGTACCCGTAGATCAAAGTCATAATTCTGTCCTGGCATTAGTAAAAGTCCTGATGAGCCAATACTTGCACCATTTGGATTTGCGAAGTAGTATTGCCAGCCCGAAGGAACTCCGGTTACTGTCGGTGTATAACGTGCTGAAATATTACCGGTATTCGTTACACTCATACTGGTTGTAGACCATTCTCCAGGTAGTCCACCAAGAGTTTGCATTCCACTAAGCGATACATCGTATTCTGTTTTTCGTGCTGCTTGGTCATATATGATTACAATATCATCAATCCAGTAGCCAATATCCTCACCAGAAGCATCTGATTGGAATTGGAAGCGGAATTGTGTTTGTGAGTGTAGATGTTCATTTGCAATTGGGACTAAGGGGCTGCGATGCCCATTATATTCCGATGAGAATGTTTGCCAGTTCTGGCCGTCTTGGAAATTATTGTCTACTACTCCTTGAATGGTGTAGAGTTCATCCCAGTTGCCTTGAGAATCTTTCACATGCCCCTTCAGGGTATCTCCAGCTCCGGCGCCTCCTGAATAGAAGAATGAGATCCCAACAGCCCTATTGTGACTTGTTAGACCATCTGACATGTCCATTACTGGAAGGACAAGTTGAGTATTCAAATTCGAAGAATAGGTGGAATACTGTCCATTTCCGACGTGGCACGATCTTGCCTGACTAATTGCGGTATCAGTACTACTCACCCACTGTGTACCAACAGTCCAAGTGGATAAGTCAACACAATTGTCATAGTGGTATGCCACGGTCAAATGTCTATTCTTGTTATTGTCAGAAGGGTTATCTTCGCCATTCGAGTTTGACACTGCTAACTGCATTGTGTGGTTACCGGAATATGTTGGAGTCCAGAGTATGGAAATGCTCCCATTCCCACCTCCATTGATTGGCTGCATTGTTTGAGTATGATTCAATAATTCAAATCGTTGGTATTCATCATGTAATACTACAATACTGAAATCGACAAACCCCGACTGTGCAGTTCCTAAATTTTCAACTACGACCTCGATTTCCATTTCCACATTGATTACGCCATCAGTGACAAAGAGATCAGCTGGGCGATTGAAATTAGCTATCGGGTGGTTTGAAGAAAACATCTGGTACATCGAGGAATTAGTCGATGAAGGATATGATATTGAGATTGTATCAACGGCTAAATCGATATTAGTTGCCCTTCCTGTAGTTGCACTACCCAAGGGAGCCATTGATTGAATTAAAAGGACGCTGAGTAGTAGAACAGCCCCTCGCATCCTCGACATGAGGTTGGACTATTATTCAACTGATATGACACCTTCGCCGAATAATTCTATTCGCTTTCGACTGTGAGACTTGCCTTTGCCATATCCAATTTGACTTGATTTCGCTTATCCTTAGCCCTTGCTGCAATGTATACAGTTAGCGAAGGTACAAGCACGATACTGAAGCAACCAATTACTGCTGCGAGCGCCCAGAGAAACTCTGTGGCAGCCTCCACTTCGAATTGTTCGGTGGTTGTGAGTTCTTCATTTACAGTACTCAGGATAAATGATGGTTGGATGGTTCTATTTCCTTGCTCAACAATTACGACCTTTACTTGTGTTGTACCAAATGTGTGGTTAACAGCATCTTGTGCTTTCAGTATGGCTTCATCCAAATCTGTAGCATAAATTGACCCAGTTCCTCTACGAGCAGGATTGGTATTTGTCAATGCTATGATTAGTACCTCTCCATCTTCTTCAGATTCACTATGCGAAGTTGAATATTCGCAATTCACATCACAACTAAAATTTTGGGCATCCGGTTCACCTAAATCTGGGTGGCTTGCAATTGCTACACTGGAAGAAAGGACAACATTTGTGCCCTCAGAAAGACCAGATACTGAGAGGTTTACCCAAGTGAGATTTTGTGGATTCACTGTGATAAACCAAACCCAAGTAGTAGTATTTTCATTACTATCATGAATTGGAGTCACCTCACTAATTTCAGGTATTTCCTCAAGTGAATCTGTTTCGTAAATGTAGTATGAAGGGCTTACTGTGGCCCCGTAAACCGCATAAGATAGAAGAAAAATCAGGGTCAAACCCATGCCGATTAAGGTGCGTAACAAGTTGGGGTTTTGAGCCAACGCCTTCCGCATGTCCACGCCCACATGAGAAGCCTTCATGAACCCTCCCACATAAGCGTCGCAGTCACCTCTTCGCTCGTTGTGCTGCGGCCCTGTTCAACAGTGTCCTTGATATAGGGGTGTTAAGTCGGCAAGTTGCTTGGTGGTACCATGACGACATTCTACGATGTTCCCGCTGACCTGCTTAACCCAGCTTTAGCTGGCAAGCTCGCTGATGTCAAATCGATTAATCGACCCGAGTGGGCTGATTTCGTGAAAACTGGTGTTCACCGTGAGCGACCCCCTACTCAGGAGAACTGGTGGGAGTTGCGCTGTGCTGCTTTGATTCGTAAGATTGCTCGTGAGGGCCCAATCGGTGTAAACGCACTTGCACAAGCCTATGGCGGACGCAAGGACAACGGCGCACATCCAAATACTCCGGCAATGGGAAGCCGTCACATTATTCGAACTGCACTTCAACAACTCGAAGATGCAGGTTTTGTAGCTCGTAAGGAGACCAAAACAGTATCCTCAGTAGAAGGAGATCAGAAACTCTTCAGTGGCAGAATCGTCACTAGTTCAGGACAGAAGATCCTCGATGAGGTAGCGCATGAACTTCGTGGAGAAGCAGAAGCAGCATACCCTGGCCTTGCCAAGTATTGATTCAAATCTCGGAAGTGAAGGAAGTGACCTCGATGGCAATGAACGCTGATGATGAGCTAACAATGCTCAGGGAACAGCGACGTATTGCACTCCAACAGCAATTCGAGCAGCAGGCTGCAAAGCAGGCTGATGCAGAGATTCAAGCACAGGCAGAAGCACAGACTGCTTCTCAATTAGATCAAGCAATGAAAACCATCCTAAGCCCTGATGCTCGTTCACGACTAGCCAGCCTAAATCTGGTAAACCCTGAAATGAGTACTGCGGTAAAGAATCACCTTGCAACACTTGCTGGTGATAGACAAATCACTACCCCGGTTAATGACGAACAACTGAAGCGAATCCTCGCAGGTCTCAACCAGCAAAAGCGTGAGACCAGCATCCGTAGACTCTGAGGTGAGAAAATGGCACGAAATAAACCCGCAGCAAAGAAAATCCGCCTAATGAAGGTTGGAAAGCAGAACCGCCGTGTTCCTGTCTGGGTCATGCTCAAGACGGCACGTAAGACCGTATCTCACCCCAAGCGCCACCACTGGAGGCGCAGTAAATTACAGAGGTGATTATGAATGGCAAGAGCAGCAACTAGCGAACTTATCGTTCCACTAAGGAACGCCTGGAATATCACACGATACAAGCGTGCGCCTCGTGCGATTCAGATTATCAAGAACGAAGTCGTTCGTCATCTCAAAGTTACAGAAGACGAAGAAGTTTGGATTGACCCTGCGGTCAACGAGCACATCTGGAAGCGTGGAATCGAGAACCCACCACGCAAGATTCGTTTGCAAGTCACTCGTCACGACGAGCCAGACATCCCTATCGAAGTCAAACTCATGGAGGAGTGAAAATGGGAAATATCCGTCCAACATTTATCAAGCTACGAGCAATTATTCTGTGCGAAGAACACGGTGAGAAGTTTACCGATGACTTTGATCACAACAAGAAAATGGTTGCTGAATTAACCGATGTTGATTCCAAGAAGTTGCGAAACTGGATTGCAGGATACGTGACTCGCTACCGCCAACGCCGTACCGACTGAGGGTTTCTGATGGCGATTAGAATCGCCTGGGATAGAACTCCGGTCAGTGTTCATGGTAACAAAGATGAGTTGCAATTGCTACTCAATCATCTTCGTGATAATCACGATTTCCGCAAGCATTCCATCATTATGCCTGACCGAGAAAATGATGATGAAGCAGTCTTTTTTCTCTATGGGCCATGTGACCCTCGCTGGATAGCGGAGGTCATGTGAATGGGCGATAGGTTGGATGTTCCTTTACCCGCATCTAATTATGAATTGGATATTATATTGGTTGGAATCAATCACCCAGGGAATCTTGGTGCGGTTTGCCGTGCAATGCTGAATCATGGATTCACAAGACTAACACTTGTGAATCCGGAATGTTCTGTCGATGACGAAGAAGCAAGAAATCGTGCCAAACACGCTGGAATTATTCTCGACGATGCAAGAGTTGTTCATTCATTTGAAGAAGCAGTTGCTGATGCATCTCTTGTTGTAGGTACCTCAGGAAAGCGCGAGGTAGGTAGTAAGGTCCTATTCCGTCATTTCATATTACCATGGGAATTTGCCGATAGAGTTCGCAATCTCAATGGTCGTGTAGCTTTGGTTTTTGGTGAGGAAGGCAAGGGCCTTTGCACTGAGGATCTAACACGCTGCGATGTTTTGCTTACCCTTCCCACTTGGGAGGGATACCCAATTGCAAACTTATCTCAGGCTGTTGGTCATTGTGTTTACGAATTACATCGTGACCGAATTATCAACGGCGAGGAGGTATTGGGTGTTGAATTGGAACGGGCACTTAATCCACAATTACGAATAATTCTCAAACAGGCAATCGATGAATTCTCGCACTCTTTGGATTCCGACAAACAGGACCTAATCGGTGATGTCATCGACCGTGTCATATTACGTGGTCTACCAATCGATAGCGAGGCAGAACGCCTGATTGGGGCCTTCGTACAAGCGACTACAGCCTTACAGAATCTATCTGGGGATGAGGAGTGGCGACGAGAACGCAGGAAGCGAGTCACGCCTTCCAACACGCCCAACTCTTCGGAGTCTCTCTGACGTGCATTGCTACAAGACGTAGGCGGTTTCCATAAGCCGTTTTGATATGTGGCTCAACTTGTTCAAATGCCCATTTTGCAAGGTTCTCTGCAGTTGGAATAAACGGAACGATCACGGTTCTATGCTCATCTCCCATTACAGCGCATGCAGCCTTGGCCTTTTCATCGCCCTCGTAAACTACGAAGGCGTGGTCAACAACATCGTGAACATAAGTCGTGAGAATTGATGAGACATCACTAAAATCGATTAGCATACCCTCTTCAGAAGCACCGCTTTCCTCGACTACATCTCCTTCGATTTCCGCTTCCCAGCGGTAGCGGTGGCCATGCATGTGTCGGCACTTACTTTTGTGATTTGGAACACGGTGTCCAGTATCTGTTTCTACATATCTCCTGATAATTGTGGTCATTTTCATTCCTCCTTGAATTCTAAACAAATTGAGTTGATGCAATACCTTTCGCCTTGGCGCTCATCGAATACATGGCCTAGATGTGAATTACAACCACTACAACGAACTTCCACCCGCTTCATGCCATGAGAATTATCGATGATTCTCTCAATTTCAGCTTCTGGTATTTCGGTATTGAATGCAGGCCAACCGCATCCTGAATCGAATTTCATATCCGATGTGAATAGGGGTAAGTCACAGTCAGCACAAAGGTAAGTTCCTTCCTCAAAGTGCTTATCGTATTCTCCAGTAAACGCTCTCTCAGTACCGTTTTCCTTCATCACATTATGACGCAATTGGGCTTTTAGTGCGCCTTTGAGAACTTCTTCCCATGAGGTCACATATTCTACTGGATCTTTGCGTCCAATAGCATGGAAGGCAAGAATTCGTTCGACATCAGCACCACTAGTTCCACTTGAGCGCCCTAATTCATCTGGATTGTAGGAGGTATTGGTATTAGCAAATACCGTATCGAATTCAAGGTCCAATTTTTCGCAAGCATTCAGAGCATCACGTAAGATTGATTCTTTGTCACCATCGATGTAAGGGAGATTGAAGGATACCCTTTCACTATCCCAGTTTCCAATCGCAAATGCATTTCCGATTGCATCATAGAATTCTGGGCGACAATCGGGATAAATCGCATGGTCTCCTGAATGTACTCCAAGTGCTATTTCGACTTCACAATCTTCCTTGATTGCAATAGAAAGAGCATAACCATAGACGATTGAAGCAAAAATTGCATTTCGATTTGGAACCACGGTAGCCTTCATCGCTTCTTCTTCATAATGGCCCTCTGGTACATCGATTTCATCGCTTGTAAGTGCGGAATGGAATAGTCCCATAGCAGATGATAAATCAGCGATTCTATGTTCAACCTCAAATCCTTTTGAGGCAAGATATGCAATATTTGCCTTAGCACGCTCCAATTCGATATTGTGCTTTTGCCCATACTCGTAAGAGATGCAACTTACCTTGTAGCCATCCGCAAGAAGACGCATTAGAAGCCCGGTAGAATCCATTCCACCACTAAGTGCCATCACCGCACGCATTAGTCGACCCCCATCCACTTGTGAGTCTGCAAGGAAAGGCGCCAGCCAGGTGAAGTTTTCACTAGAGCCTCAACAATTGCGAAACTCTTTCCATTCTGCTCAACGCTATCTGCCTCGATATAACAAGGCTGAATATAATGATGAGCAAAGCCGGTTTTTAGTTCATCATACATGGACAAATCTTGACCGCAGTACACCACTTTCAATTCATCACCAGTACGCTGCTTGATGCCGACGTTTGGGTAGACTTGGTCCTTGGGTGATACACAGATCCAATCGATAATCTCAGGTACAGGCATGGTTCCATTTGTCTCAATCGAGAGATGAATACCATGCTCTTTCAGTGCACCACCAATCGTGTTTAGGTCTTGTAAACACGGCTCTCCACCAGTGAAAATAACTCTATCACATTGGAATGAAAGTACCTTTTCGACAATGTCATCGAGTGACATTTCCTCAAATGTGAGGAAATCAGTATCACACCATTCACATCTCAAATTACAGTTTCCAAAGCGAATGAAGACATGGGGTATACCACTGTGAAAAGCTTCACCCTGAACAGAATGAAAAATTTCGACAATAGGGTAACTAGTCATTGTAAACCCTCAGTTGGAAAGTGGGGAACTACGAATCAATTGCATCAATTCAGTCCTCGCCTCGCTCTTTTCGAAGAATACTCCACGCATTGCCGAGGTAGTCATGATTGAATTCTGCTTCATCACGCCTCTACATTGCATGCAGCCATGTGCAGCC
>Ga0315327_10001385_pt1 | contig 12606 bp, 9 predicted proteins | sample M110032315metaG_FD_203460 | JGI IMG/M metagenome (GOLD analysis project Ga0315327, IMG submission 203460) | Ammonia-oxidizing marine archaeal communities from Monterey Bay, California, United States - M1 100m 32315 | ecosystem: Environmental > Aquatic > Marine > Coastal | place: USA: California... | reverse complement strand
AGGAGGCGACCATCGTTCTCTCCTGCCTGCAGCACGTAATCCGCACCCCAGGTCGCGAGGAGATGCTCTTCCCCCCCGTAGTCAGTCCCGAACACCACCAGAAGCTGACCCCGGTCCCACGAGTCCGCGACCTTGACCGGAAGCATCACCCTGCACTGCACGGGATAGGCTTCCTCGTCAAATTCCTCGGTGACACCCGGCCAGCGCCCCCCCACAGGGTCTCCCCCGGGATCCAACGGGATCTCTTCGGGAGCGGTGCCGGGCTCAATGACCTCGAGTCCAACCGCCATTGCGTGCGCACAGACCCGTCCCTCACGCCGGGCCAGGAGGCAGCTGCACCTGTTCTCCATGTGCGTGCGCGACACAACCTGCATGCGAACCGTCTTGCGCTCCCCGCCCATCAATACCACCCCCTCCAGCCAGCCGTTCTCGTAGGACGCCTCGCTCACCAGACCCCCACGGTGCATCCCGCGGGCGGACTTCATCTCCCTCCACCCCCCCGCCTCCATGAGGAGATCTCGCGTCAGTTCCACCTCCCTCATCCCGCAAAGGCACTCAAGGTCACCGCCACCGCCACTGCGATCATGGCAGCGATGAGCAGAAAGAACAAAGTTGTTCGGTTCATTGCGACGGCTGCCCCCGGAAAGACAGATACAGTGCAATCCTCGCAACGGTCTTTTCCCCGATTCCCTCTACCCGTCCCAGATCCGCCGCCGTCCGGAATGCTCCGGCTTCCCTTGCCTCCATGATCCTGGCCGCCATTACCTCACCAATGCCCGGCAACCGCATCAGCTCGTCGCGCGAGGCGGTGTTCGGATTGATCGAGTTCTCTTTGAGCGGCAGCGCCTCCAATTGCTCTTCCTGCTCCTGTGCCCGCTCCACCCGGCGCTCTTCCGGAAGCGAATCCCAGTTCGTGAGCTTCCAGATCCCCACCCGGCGGGAGGCGGCCGCCAGTTCCTCATCCTTGAGTCGCTCCTTGTACTCATCCCGGCTCACTCCCTCCTTGCGCGACCGGGCCACCCCGAAGGCCCGCGCCAGACCTTCCCTTACCAGAACACTTCCCAGGTCCTTCCCCTTCCCACCGGTGATGAATGCATAATACCGTTTGTAATGGGGATGGCCCCGAGCGTCGGCCCAGGCCGTGTGCACGGAGAACGGCTGGCGTAGAAGCTCCCCGACACGATCCCGCGCAGCGATCCCAAGCGCCTTGGCCCCCTGGATGGAGGCCGACTCATTACCCCCGGCCCTGGCAATGCCGAAGTAGGCCCGCTGGGAACGGAGGCGACGCTGATCCGTCTCATGCCGGTCGGTGGTCTCAAGACAATCGACCCCGTAGAGACGAACGGTGTGGATCGTTCCGTCCGGAAAGCGGACCGGAAAACTATCCCCGTCAGCCCACTCGGCGTCGATCAATCGGCAACCCGGGAAGGCCACCAGGCCTGTCTCGGCATTCGCCGCACCCCGGGGCAGCTGTTCTGCCGCCATTAGCCCCAGCCCCACCAGGAACCACATCAGGATCGTGCGCACCTCACGACCCTAACGTTCCTCCGGAGGCACAGGAACTCGAAAATCCTTTTGCCCCGCCCCTCTGTCCGGACCTAATGGCAATGCCTGCACCGGTCATGCCCATGTCGGCAGTGAGCCGGTCTCCGGGCATGGCCATGTCTGCGGTGGTGCCTGTTGTCGTGCCCGCCGTCGGCGATTGCATAGCCCACCACGCCGGCCGCCACCACTGCCAGAGCCGCACCTTCGGGGGTGATGACATCCACCGGACGCCCGGCCGAATCATACATGGTGCTACAGCTCGTGCCGCAAATCAGAATCAGGGAACATGCTGCCGCCAGGAGGATGAGTCGTCGTTTCATGATGCCCATTGGACTGAAGAGGCAGTCCGGGTATTCAGAAAAATTCCTCCCCGGCATCCAGGATTCAGAATGGCACAAAGCGCCTACTGCGCCTGCTCGAACATCCACTCGTGGACCTTTTCGTCACCGTAGACCTTGCCGGACACGCCATGACCCGCACCAGGGAACTCGGTGTATTTTACTTCCGAGCGGGCCTTCTTCAAGGCTTCCACCATGGCCTGGCTCTGGCTCACCGGGACAACCTTGTCGTCCTCCCCATGAAAGACCCAGATGGGCACTTTGCGGTAATCCTTCACCGCCCCCGGATTCCCCCCGCCGGCGACCGGCACCGCTGCCGCCCACATCCTGGGCTCCTGGGCCAGCAGCTGAAAGGTTCCATAGCCCCCCATCGAATAGCCGGTCAGGTAAATCCGCTTGGGATCAACCGGAAGCTTCTTGATCAATTCCTCCACGATTTCGACCACTCCGTCGGCCTTGGCCCCGGTCCATCCCTGCTGATCGGGATTCTGCGGAGCGATCACGAAACAGGTCCGCCGGCGGTAATTGTCATCCCGAGTGAAGGCATTGGCTCCCCCCGGCTCCTGCGGACTCATTACATCGCCACCCCTGCCATGCAGGTAGACCACCAGGGGATATCCCTCTCCCTTCCCCCTCCGCAATTTGCGTGCGCCATAAATGCGGTACTTCAATCCGTGCCCTTCCGCGCGCTCCCAGTCGCCGGTGATCAGCTTGGCGAATTCCCCCTCCGCATCCTTGGCTTCCCCGCTCTCATCACCAGACGCTTCCTCCTCCCTCTGCTTGACGTATTCCCGATCCTCCTCTGAAAGCTTGTCGAGCGAGAGGGTAAACGAGCGCCGGTCCCGCTTGCGGCGAATAGTGACCTTGCCATCACGGGAACTGACGTATTCCGCCACGAGAGTCTTTGACTTATCAGCGGTTTTCCATTCCCGCATCTCCGCTCCAGCGAGGGGAATCACCAGCAGGGAGAGAACCATTACAAGGAGAGCCTTCATGAGTATGGAAAGGTGGCCGGATCAACCCTTCCGTGCAATGAAATTGGCAATCTTCTCACCAAGGCTGAAAAGGACCGCTCAATCCCAGCCTCCAGACCCTGAAACTTCATCGTCCCCACCCTTCTTCGTCAGCAAAAGCAAGGCTACAAAATCATATCCTGCATGGGCCACGATGGCAGCGGTAAGATCACCGGTCACGATTACCAGCCATCCCAGAAGAAACCCCAGCACGGTGGCAAAAACCGCATATTCTCTCGTCATGCAGTGGGCGAGGCCGAAGACGACACTTGCCACCGCCAGGGCCGGCCACTCTCCCCACCACCGGGCCAGTCCACCTTGAATCAAGCCCCGGAAAAGGAGTTCCTCACCCACGCCGGCACAAAGCGCAATAAGCAGGAGGTCGACCGGGCGACACTTCAGGAAAAGCGGTTTCACCGTGGCATCCACAAAACGCATGAGCCGTCCAATCGGTCCCACCGGAAAGCGTCGGCACAGCAGCAGAATCCCAAAGAGGACCGTGGCACCCACCACCCCAAGGACGATCCCCGTCGCATCAGGCCGCACCCATGCGGTCACCGGCAGGCGGAAAAACCATCCAAGCCCCAATGCCAGCAGGCCCATTCCTGCTTCAACCCCAACCGCGAGAACGAGTATCTGGCGGCGGGAGAGACTGAACACCGATCCGTTCATCCGGTATGAGATCCCCCTCCACTCCGATCCACATGCTACTGCAGAATCCCCGTCGCCACCTTGCCGTGGACATCGGTGAGCCGGAAATCACGACCGGCATAGTGATAGGTGAGCTGTTCGTGTTCAATTCCGAGCAGGTGCAGGACGGTGGCGTGGAAGTCGTGCACATGCATGGGATTGTCCTGTACGTGCATGCCGAACTCATCGGAAGAGCCATAGGCAAATCCACCCTGCACCCCGCCGCCCGCCAGCAGGTAGGAAAAGGCCGTGCTGTGATGGTCGCGACCCGGTTTGGACTCTTTCTTCTGTTCCGCGAAGGGCGTCCGTCCAAATTCACCCCCGAAGATGACAAGGGTATCATCGAGCAGCCCCCGCTGCTTCAAATCCTCGATTAAACCTGCCGCAGCCCGGTCGGCATCAGCACAGAGACCCTTGTGCCCCTCGTTATGATCCTTGTGCGTGTCCCAGGGCTGGTTGTTCTTGTCATTGGTGTAATAGACAGTGGTAAAGCGGACGCCCCGCTCCGCCAGACGCCGGGCCAGCAGGCAGGAATTCGCGAAGCGGCTTGTGCCGTACATCTCTCTGGTGGCTTTTGTTTCCCCGCTGAGGTCGAGCGCTTCCGTGGCCTCCATCTGCATCGCGTAGGCCGTCTCCATGGCACGGATATCGGCCTCCAGCTCCGCGTCACCACCACGCTCCCGCAGATGTTCCTCGTTGAGGGCTCCCAACAAGTTGAGTTGCCGGCGTTGCGCACCATAGTCAAAGGTTCGGCTCTTGATGTGAGGCAACAGCTTCTCGATAGCCATTTCGCGAGTGATGATGCTGGTCGCCTGGTAGCGGGCGGGCAGGAAGCCGTTGCTCCAGAGGGCCGGCCCCACCACCGTTCTCGGGCTGGGCCGCAGCACCACGTAGCCCGGGAGGTTTTCGTTCTCGGATCCCAGTCCGTAGAGCGCCCACGATCCCAGCGACGGACGGGTGGGCTGCACCACTCCGGTGTGCATCTGCAACAGGGCCGGCTCATGGTTCGGCACGTCGGTGTGCATCGATCGCACAATGCAGACATCATCAGCCAGCTTAGCGAGGTGCGAAACGCTCTCACTGAACTCCAGCCCACTCTCCCCGTGTCTGGTGAACTTGAAGGGCGAGGGCATGAATCCTCCCTTTTTCCCGTCGCGGTAGAGCTTCTCGGCAGGTTTCTGTCCCTCGTGCTTCAGCAGGGCCGGCTTGGGGTCGAAGGTATCCACATGGGAGGGCCCTCCGTTGAGAAAGAGAAAGATCACCCGCTTCGCCCGGGCCGGGAGGTTTCCCTGCAGGTTGAGGGACGGATTGGCCGCGAAGGCCGACCCTCCCTTCTGCTGCATCACCCCGGCCAGACCAAGCAGACCCGCACCCCCGGCGAGGCGGCCAAGCATCTGACGCCTGCTTAATCCTGAATAGCGGGGTTCAATCACGGTAGAGAAACGCGTTGCTGCACAGTAACACCTGGGCGAAACCTGCCCAGTCCCGATCGCTCGTGGAGCCCTCAAAGTAGCGAAGGCTTCCAGCCTGCTCGCTCGCACTCGGGTTCCGGGCGAGCACCTTGCGGAAGAGGCTCTGGATCCGCTCCTCGCCTTCAAGGTCCTTATCCAGCTCTGACAACCTCGCGGCCCGGGCCGCGACAAAGGGACTATTCAGAAGATAGAGCTTCTGCATCGGGGTAGTGGTTACCACCCGGCCGGCCGCATGCACATTGGCATCCGGATAATCAAACTGCCTCAGGAAGGAATCCAGTTCCTTCCGGCTGATCCGGGCATACACCGTCCTCCGTAGGTTTTTCTTGTCGCTCACCTTCAGGGACGCCCCCCCGGGATCGGCGGACTCCAGCTCGCCGCTCGCCGCCAGCATGGCGTCCCTGAGCATTTCCGCACTCAGGCGCCTGCGGTTCATTCCGGCCAGCAGGGTATTATCCTTCTTCCGGGTGGTGGCCTGCCGGTAGGTGGCGGAGAGCACAAACTCGCGCACGAGCGCCTTGAGGGACCACCCCCCTTCCCGGAACTTGATCGCGAGGTAATCGAGCAACCCGGGATGACTTGGCCGATCCCCGGTGCTACCGAAGTTACTCGCTGACTTTACCAGCGGAACGCCGAATAGTTCCCCCCACATCCGATTAACCATGACGCGGGCAGTCAAGGGGTTCTCCGGATCGGCGATCGCCTCCGCCAGCTCCCTCCGGCCGCTCCCTTCCGCAAAGGTGCGCCGTTCGCCGCCCCTGGCCAGGACCTTGAGGAATCCCCGCGGCACCACCGGTCCCTTCTCTTCCACGTTACCACGGACAAAGACGTTGAGATCCTGGACCTTGGACTCCTTCACGACATGGAAGGTCCGGTCTCCAACCTTCCGGCTGTCCATCGAGACACTGGCAAAGATTCCCGCCATGGCATGGTAGTCCTCGGTGGTGATCGGATCGTAGAAGTGATCGTGACAACGGGCACAGGCAACGGTGAGCCCGAGAAAGCCCCGCGTTACGGTGTCGACCCGGTCCTCCCACTCCTCGGCCTGGACGTCAAGCCGCTTACGGTTGTAATACTGCGGACCGAGACCGAGGAATCCGAGCGCCGCGAGGTCTTCGTCCCCGTAATGGTCGGCGGCCAGTTGCAGGCGCACGAACTGGTCAAAGGGCAGGTCTCGATTGAAGGCCTCGATCACCCACCGACGGTACTCGTGCGAATGGGGATAGAAAAACTTGCTGTTATTGCCCACCTGGTGCGCCTGGTCTTCCGCATAACGCATGACCGGGAGCCACATGCTGGCAAGACGTTCACCGAACTGCGGCCGGGCGAGTAGCAGGTCGACGAGTTTCTCATAGGCCCGGGAATCGCTACTGCCCACGAACTCCTCAACCTCCTCCACGGTGGGCGGCAATCCGGTGAGATCGAAGCTCAGGCGCCGGATGAGGGCAATGCGCCCAGCCTCCCGCTCGGGTTGCAGACTAGCATCTTCCAGACGGCGCAGGATGAAACGATCGAGATCTCTTTTCGGCCAAGACGCCAGGCCAACCTCCGGCAGGGCTTCAATGCGGGGAGGCTGGAAGGACCAGAACTGGCGCGCCTCCTCCCAATCGATGATCTTCTCGGCATGGGCCGGAAAGACCCCACCCGCGAGCAGAAGAAATACTACTATGGCCCCGGACCCACTTGGCACGACTCCATTACGCACCATAGCCCCCTGATATCACAGCAAAAAACCCCCTTGATCGGCTTACTACCGATCCCCTGCGCTCAGGTCCCAACAACGGATCTCCTTGTCATTCCGGCAGTAAACCCGGCCGTTGGCCAGAGCGGGATGGGACCAGACCAGGAGCCTTCCCGCCACCGTGTGGGTCGGCTCGATGATCCGGGTGCGCGCGATTTCCCGGTAACCCTCCGGCAATAGCCGGGCGCTGATCATCTCCCCGTGGTCGTTAAAAATGAGGGTCTGCCCGGATGGTTCATGATGCACCGTGAAGGCATGAGGCCAGGGACCGCGTCCAGAGCCATCCGCCTTGAGGAGAGGTTCCCGAGTTTCCCAGATCCGTTCACCCGTCTCCATCTTGACACACCGGAAGAAGCCACGCTGTCCTCCCGAATAGATATAGCCTCCCTTCGTCCATGCGGTGTTCATCACCCCGGCCACTCCCTTGCGCAGATTACGACCCCACGCCAGGCGGGCCGACTTCCCATCAGGCGCCACCTGCACCGCACCTGACTTGTTGTTGTAGCCCATGACGAAGACGAGGTCTTTCCAGACTCGGGGTGCCCCGATCGCCATCCCGTATTCCGGCTTGAAGGGCACGCTCCAATGCACTGCTCCGGTGCCCGGATCCAGCCCGTTGAGGTTTTCCGCATCCCAGACAAGAAGCTGGCGATGTCCATTGATGGTTTCGATCACCGGCGTTCCGTAGCCGGCTTCCCGCGCATTGAGGGCCTTCCACTTCTCCTCACCCGTCCCACGATCAAAGGCCACCACCGTACTTCCCTGCCCCCCTACCGGGCAAATGAGCAGATCTCCATCTACGATCGGATGTCCGGCAGTTCCCCAGAGCGGAGTCTCCAAATCGTAATCCTTCAGGATATTCCTGTGCCAGATCAATTTGCCCCCGTCGCCCGTGTAGGCATGCAGGTGCCCTTCCGCTCCCAGGGTATAAACCATGCCATCATGCACCAGGGGCGTGGTGCGCGGACCAATCGCGTAGGGATAGACCGATGAATAGTCAGCCCGGTAGCTGTGCTCCCAGACAACCTCCCCACTGGTCTCGTCCAGGCAGAGAATACGCTCCCAACCCGGGATCCGCCCACGCACGAAATTGACGTTGGTGCCGGGCTTCCTCTTCTCCGCCACGAAGGGCTTGGCCTGACGGTCCATGAGAAAGACCTTTCCATTCGCTACCGAGGGCCCGGCGTAACCACTGCCCACTGCCACGGACCAGACCAGACGCGGCGCACGTTTTGCGAAATCGAGTTCGACATCCTGTTCCCGCCACACCGCATCACGGCCTGCTCCCAGGTATTGCGGCCAGTCCTCCGCAAGGGAGGCCGTGCTCAAGGTCATCATGGCGAGAAGAAACGGCCTCACTCCTCCCTCGTCCCTCAAATACGCAGTCCTGTCAAGATGCCTCGCAGGGAGGATGCCCGAGCACTGCCGGATCGACCTGCTGACCAGTCCTGTCAGTTCGGCTCCGCCCGCTCTTTCCCCGTATCCCCGGCCGGGGCGGCAGGGTGCGTCGATTTGGGAATATCCAGCCCGGCATTGATCACCTTGGTGTTGGCCCACTCGTCCCCAAGCCGCAGAAGGGGGCTGGGATAATCCTGACGAGTAAGAAGCACGAATAATTCTACGAGGGGAAAGAGAGGAATGACCAGGATGGCATTGCGGACCAGTCCCGGGCGCCAGTTCCCCTCCAGACTGACTCCCTCCATGGTGACAGCCTGAAGTTTCATTGCTCTCTTGCCCACGCTCTGCCCCTGGAGAAAGGAAAGCGAATCACGAAAGATGATGTAGCCCGCACCCACCACCCAGGAAAGTTGGCTCCCGATCTCGATAAAAGGGAGGATGCTGAGCAACTGCACGGCCCACGCCAACCCCGCGGCAACGATTCCGTCAATCAGGGTTGCCAGCAGACGGTTCCCCAGGGTGGAATCCGCCCCTGGCACCTGCCGGTTCGCATGGGCAGCCACCGGGAGATCAGGATCGTCCGCACTTGAACCTGGATCCACCGACACCTTGAGCGGAGCATGCGGTCCGCTCCCGCTCCCTGCCGAAGAAGAAGGCCCTACGGTCTTCGCCACGTCCGGAGGAGGCAACGTCCCGGGCTGTTCTTCAGAGTCAGAATGAGATTTCGGAGAATCCTCAGCCATCACAGTGGAACCGTCCTTCAATGCGCAGCGAAGGTCGAGGCCTATTCCCGCATTCCTCCACTGGAATCAGCTCTATTTGCCATCCGGACAGAATTTCCTGAAATGGAAGCTTCTAACAGAGCATCATCCAGAGTAAGTCCGCCGTCCCCTTACATTCTGCATCATGCAGCACCCCTACACCCTCGTCCTCCTTTTCACTCTCGCTGCCGTTCTTGCCCCGCCCACCCCGGCAAGGGGCGCTGCTGACCGCAACGGTGAGTCCTCTGCTGAACAGCCTGCCGAAGAACCTGTTCCGGCAAAGACAGAGAAAAACACCGCATCAAAACCCAAGCCGGCTGAAGGCAGGCAAGGCGGCAGGAAAAAACGCCCTCTCAAAAAACCCATCACCCCTCCTGACTACGCCCAGTGGGAACAGTTGAGCATGGGGAACCGCAAGGTATCCCATGACGGTCAGTGGCTTGTGTTCGACATCAGGAGAGTGGATGAAAAGAGCTCGCTCCATCTCCACCGCATCCGGGGAGGAAAGAACCAGGAGCAGGAGGTGTTTCCCCAGGGCGAACGCCCTGTCTTCTCCAACGACAGCCAATGGCTGGCCGTGACCATGGGCAGGAGCCCGGAAGAGAAGAAGAAAGCCAAGGCCTCCAAGGCTCCTCCGGCACCCGGGGGCACCGTCAAGATCCGCTCCCTTGCCGACGGGAAGACAACTGAGTTCAAGAATGTGGGCACTGTGGTCTTCAGTGACGACAGCCTCTTCGCAGCCGTCGAGATGATGGGAAAGGCTGCTCCCCCACGCCCCGGATCACCTCCTCCCCAGCCTGCCAAGGCCCTTCTCGTGCGCAACCTCGCTACGGGCAACGACACTACCTTCGGGAATGTCACCAAATTCGCGTGGAGCAGGCAGGGGGGCCTCCTCGCCCTGGTAATCGATTCCCCCAGCATCAGCAATTCGCTCCAGCTCTTCAACCCGGAGAAGGAAACCCTCAGGACCCTGGAGAGCAGCGACCAGGACTACGTCGGATTGCTCTGGCGCAAGGACTCCTTCGACCTCGGTGCGGCCCGGCAGATGAAATATGGTGACAAGGAAGACATCTCCCACACCCTCCTCTCCTTCCGCGATCTCGACGAACCGGCCAACCCTGCCAGCGGGCGGTCCGTCTACGACCACCGCAAGGACTCCTCCTTTCCCCCCGATCACTACCTCACTTCCAGCCTGAGCTGGGCGCAGGATGGGGAGGCGCTCCACTGCACCCTCAGGAAATGGGAGAACAAGCCCAAGGACTTCCCCGCCTCCCGGAAACCGGCCGGGAAAAAAGAAAAGAACCGGAAAAAGAAAAAGCAGAAGACCAGAAAGGAGGAGAGTGCCCCGGCAGAAAACTCCACCCGGAAAGAGCAACCCGCCAAGGATGCGCCCAAAGCGGATCCTGAAAAGCCCAAGGAAAAGCCCGCAGCCCCGGCGAAGTCCCTCCGCGAGACCCTCACCACCCCCTCCAACGTGGAAGTCTGGCACTCCCGGGACGCCACTATCATGCCTCGACAGAAGAAGGAGGCCACGAAACGCAAGAACCCCGCACGCAAGGCGGTCTGGTGGATCGCCGAGGAAAAACTGGTCCAGCTTGAGAGCGAATTGACCGAGCGGGTCACCATCACCAGGGACGGACGCCGGGCCATCGGGCTGGACTCCTCTCCCCACGAGCGCTCCGCCATGTTCGGACCCAGCCTCCATGACGTCTACGTCATCAACACCGCCAACGGAAAACGCAACCGCATCCTGGAAGGAGTCAAGTTCACCCTCTCCACCAGCCCCGATGGACGGTTCTTTCTCTTCCTGCGCGAGGGACAGGTCTGGAGCCACGACCTCAAGAACGGAAAGCAGCGCAACCTCACCTCCAGTCTGAAACCCTCCTTTACCGACCAGAAAGATGACACCCTGGCGGTCGAGAAGCGCCCCTTCGGCAATGGCGTGTGGCTCACTGACAGTTCTGCCGTCCTTCTCTACGACCGCTACGACATCTGGCTCCTCGACCCCCGAGGAGAACGCGCCCGCAAACTGACTGACGGTCGGAAAGGGAAGATCCGGCATCGCCTGTCCCAGGCCAGTTTCCGCAAGGATAATGACGGGGCCATCGCCCCGGGGGATCGCCTCTACATCGGTCTCTCCGCCGAACACACCAAGAAATCCGGATACGGCACCCTCACCCTCGGAGATAGAAACCATCCCGCCATTGATTGGAAAACTCACCTCCTTGAGGATGCCCTCCTCCTCTACCTTGAGCGCGCCCGGGATGCCGAGGTCTTCACCTTCACCCGGGAACGAACCGATCGATCCCGCGATCTTTTCCTTTCCGGACCCGGACTGAAGGCGCCACGACAGATCACCCGCACCAACGAGTTCCAGAAAAACTACCGCTGGGGACGCTCCAAGCTGGTCGACTTCAAAAACAGGCACGGCATCCCTCTGCAGGGCGTACTCACCTACCCCGCCGGCTACAAACGGGGGAAGAAGTACCCCATGATCGTCTACATCTACGAGAAGCGTTCACAGGACCTGCACCGCTACTACACCCCGAGCGAGAAGCACCCCTACAACCCCTGCGTCTTCTCGGCGGAGGGCTATTTCGTGTTTCAACCCGACATCGTCTACCGCCCACAGGAACCAGGCCTCTCAGCAGTGGACTGTGTCGTTCCGGCAGTCGAAAAAGTACTCGAAACGGGGATGGTGGATCCCCGGCGGGTGGGCCTGATGGGGCACTCGTGGGGCGCTTACCAGACCTCCTTCATCGTCACCCGGACCGACCTCTTCTCGGCCGCGGTAGCCGGGGCGCCCCTCACTGACCTGATGAGCATGTCGGTGAGCGTCTACTGGAATTCCGGCGGCACCAACGCCCGCATCTTCGCGCAATCGCAGGGGCGCATGAACAAGCCCTTCTGGCGGGATGCCGAGAATTACGCACGTAATTCCCCCATTCATGGACTGGACACCCTCAACACGCCCCTCCTCATCGCCTTCGGGGACAAGGATGGTGCCGTTGACTGGGACCAGGGCATTGAGATGTACAATGCCGCCCGCTGGGCCGGGAAGGACGATGTCGTCCTCCTCGTATATCCCGGTGAGAATCACGGCCTGCGTAAGGAGGAAAACATGGTCGATTACCACTACCGCGTCAGGGAGTGGATGGCACACTTCCTCAAGGACGAAACCGGCAGGAAGTGGATCACCGAGGGCAAGTCGTTCCTGGCGCGCGAAAAGGAAAAGGAAGAACTCAAGAAAAAGGGCAGCTCAAAACCTGCCCCTGGCAAACCACAAGCGGAAGCTGGCAAGTAACCGCACCCCGGGAAGCTGCCAGGGCAGGAAGGCGAGGCCCGAGATCTCCCTTGGGCAATCAGTGGTTTCCTCGTAGAGTTGATTCCATGGATTCGACCGACGACGTCCATCGCAGAACCGATAAGTCCTGGTGGCTGTCCTTTACTACGGTGTTACTGGTATGCCTGTCCTGCCTGTTGGCTGTCAGCGGAGCCTGGTTTCACATCATCTGGGTAGCGCCGTGGGCGATTCTGATTCCCTGTTTCTGGAACCCGCTGACGGTCCGGGTCACCGGGGAAAAACTCGAGGCTCAGCTGGGAATCGGCATCCTGAAGAAAACGATTCCCCTCTCTGAGATCAAAAGC
>Ga0315327_10001382_pt1 | contig 12622 bp, 9 predicted proteins | sample M110032315metaG_FD_203460 | JGI IMG/M metagenome (GOLD analysis project Ga0315327, IMG submission 203460) | Ammonia-oxidizing marine archaeal communities from Monterey Bay, California, United States - M1 100m 32315 | ecosystem: Environmental > Aquatic > Marine > Coastal | place: USA: California... | reverse complement strand
AGCGGGATCGCTTCACGAGGCGGAGGACCAGCGCGGGGTGGCTCACTTTCTTGAGCACATGGTCTTCAACGGGAGCAGGAACTTCCCCGACGTGGAGAACCTACTGGGCCGCATGCAGCGTCTCGGAATCGCCTTCGGGGCCCACGCCAACGCCTACACCTCCTTCGACGAGACGGTCTACATGCTCGACCTTCCCAACCTGGAAAAGGACACTCTCAAGCTCGGCTTCGAGGTCATGCGTGACTTTGGTGATGGGGCCCTCCTCGCCACCAAGGAAATCGACAAGGAACGGGGCGTGATTCTCTCCGAGAAGCGCTCAAGGGACTCTGTCGAGATGCGCCTGATGGAACAGCAGTTCGAGTTTCTCCTGCCTGATTCCCTCATCACCCATCGCTTCCCGATCGGGACCGAAAAAGTCATCAAGAAGGCCAAGCGCGATCGCTTCACCTCCTTTTACGAAGACTATTACGTCCCGACAAACATGACTTTCATCGTGGTGGGTGATATCGATCCCGACGTCTACGAGAAGCGCATCCTGAAGACTTTCGCTTCCATGAAGAATCCCACGGAACAGGGAGGGGATCCCGAGATGGGCACGATCCCGGACGGGTTCGGGTTCCAGGCCGCAATCTTTTCCGACAAGGAGGTCAAGAGCGACGACCTGTCCCTTGGATTCGTACAGAAGTACGAGGCCACCCCGGACCGGGCCGCCACCAGGGTCACGCGCATGCCGCTCCGGGTGGCCAACTCGATCATTGGGCGCCGTTTTGACATCCTCGCCAAGAAGGAGGGCTCCCCCATCGCCTCCGGCAGCGCGGGCCGCTTCGAATGGTTCAATGCTATAGAATTCGGTTCCATCGATGTCACTACGGTGGAAGGAAAATGGCGGGACGCAGTGCCCGTGATGGAGCAGGAGCTGCGCCGGGCCCTCGAATACGGATTCACCCAGTCCGAACTCGATGAAATGAAGGCCCATATTCTCAACCGGGCCGAGCAGGCGGTGAAGCGCGCCGACACCCGCCAGTCGGCCTCCCTCGCCATGGGACTGGTGAGCAGCATCAGCAGCGGCCGGGTCTTCACCGACCCCGGGGAATCCCTTCGCATCACCAAAATGGCTCTCAAGGCCCTCACCCTTGAGAAGTGCCACCAGGCCCTGCAGAGCTTCTGGAAGAACCGGGATCTCACCATCACCCTGACTTCCAAAGCCGCTCCCGAGGATGGGACCAAGGTCCTCACCGCGCTCTACAAGAAGAGCCAGGCGGCCAAGGTCGACCCCCCCGAGAAGAAGGACGATGTCACCTTCGCCTACACGGACTTCGGCAAGGCGGGCACGGTGACCTCCCGGCGGGAAATCAAGGATCTCGGCATCACCCAGCTGATTCTTTCCAACAACACGCGCATCAACCTGAAGCGCACCGACTTCCAGAAGAACTCCATCAGCGTGCACGCCCGCTTCGGCAACGGCAAGCTGACCCAGCCCACTGACAAACCAAGTCTCGACATGTTCTCCTCCATCCTCCTGAACGCCGGAGGACTGGGCAAGCACAGCGCGGACGACCTCAAACGTATCACCGCCGGGCGGAACGTGGGCGGCAGCCTGGGTGTCGATGAGGATGCCTTCACGATGGATGGGCGCACCACCGAGGAGGATCTTGAAATGCAGTTGCAGCTCCTTTGTGCCAGCATCACCGACCCGGGCTACCGCGAGGAGGCCCTGCGTCAGTTCCGCAAGATGCTTCCCATGATCAACTCCCAGCTGCAGTTCACCATGAGTGGCGCCATGGCCGAGATGCAGGAGTGGTCCCGGGGAGGAGACGGTCGCTTTGCCAAGCCTGATCCAGCGGTGCTGGGCAAGTACACTGCCGATGATGTGAAGGCCTGGATCGTCGACGAGTTTAAGGACTCCTACCTCGAAATCAGCCTGGTGGGCGACTTCGACATCGAAAAGACCATCCCCTTCATCCTCAGGACGGTGGGCGCCCTGCCCACCCGCTCAAGCACGAGGCCGGCCCTCGGCAAGGAACGCCTGTTGAAGACCCCACAGCTCCCGGCCACCAGAAAGTTCACCTACACCTCCAAGATCCCCCAGGCCGCTTCCCTGGTGGGCTGGCGTATCCCGGCGGTGAAAGAGGACATCGGGGAGCTGCGCCGCCTGAATGTGTTGGCCGCCATCCTGGACGACCGGCTGCGGACCAAACTGCGGGAGGAACTGGGAGCCACCTACAGTCCGCAGGCACACGCCAACGCAAGCATGGTCTTCGACTACGGAAACCTGATGGCCATGTCGATCGGAGCCCCGGAGGATGTCGAAAAGGTGACCGCCTTGATCCATGAGATGGGCATTGAGCTGGGAGCCAAGGGCGTCACCCAGGACGAACTGGACCGGGCCCTCAAGCCCATCCTTTCCAACCTGGAAAAAACCCTCCGCAACAACGGCTACTGGCTCAACACCGTGATGGCCCAGTGCCAGTCCGAGCCCTACCGCCTCGACTGGGCCCGCGGCCGCGACGCGGACTACGCTTCCATCAAGCTTGCCGAGATCAACGCCCTCGCCGGAAAGCACCTCGGCAGGGAGAATGCCGCCCAGATCACCATTCTCCCCGAGAAGGCTCCCGAGAAGTAAGGACGGCGCGGTTCCCCGCGGAACGAACCGGGATCCGCCCTACAGATCCTTGTCCGTGACCGCCCCTTCGCTGGCGGAGGTCACCGAGGCCGCATACTTGGCCAGCACTCCGCGGCGATAGCGCGGTTCAGGCTGGGTCCAGCCTGCCTTGCGGGCCGTCAGTTCCTCGTCGCAGAGGTTCACGCTGATCTGGTTGGCCACCGCATCAATGGTGATTTCATCACCTTCCTCAAGCAGTCCGATCGGTCCTCCCTCATAAGCCTCGGGAGTGATGTGACCGACCACGAACCCATGACTGCCTCCCGAGAAACGCCCATCGGTGATGAGCGCCACGCTGTCACCCAGTCCCCGCCCCATCACGGCCGCGGTGGGTCCCAGCATCTCCCGCATGCCCGGACCACCCTTCGGCCCTTCACGGCGAATGACAATCACGTCACCCGCCACAATGGTGCCATCCAGGATGGCCTTCATGGCGTCTTCTTCTGAATCGAAGACGCGCGCACGCCCGGTGAAAGCTTCTCCCTCCTTTCCCGAGATCTTGGCCACCGCCCCCTCAGGAGCGAGGTTGCCGTACAAAATCCGTAAATGGCTGTCAGCCCTGATCGGATTGTCGAGGGATCGCACGATGACCTGGTCAGGTGGATACTCGAGGTCTGAATTGGCCAGGTTTTCAGCCATGGTCCGGCCCGTCACAGTGAGACAATCCCCGTGCAGCAGCCCGCCCTCGAGGAGCATCTTCATGAGCGGCACCGTTCCCCCGATCTCCACCAGGGGCGCCATCTCGAACTTGCCGCTCGGCTTGAGGTCGGCCAGGACCGGCACCTTCTTCCCGATCTCGGTGAAATCGTCAATCCCGAGCGACACCTCCGTCGCGTGGGCCATGGCAAGAAGGTGCAGGACCGCGTTGGTCGATCCCCCCAGCGCGATGACCAGCGTGATGGCATTCTCAAAGGCCTTGCGGGTCATGATATCACACGGGGTGATCCCCTTCTCCAGCATGGCCAGCACCGCGGCACCCGCGTCAAAGCAGTCCCGCATCTTGTCATCTCCCACCGCAGCCTGTGCCGAACTGTTGGGCAGGCTCATTCCGAGGGCCTCAATCGCGCTCGCCATCGTGTTGGCTGTGTACATTCCCCCACAGGACCCTGCCCCCGGAATGGCGTTCTCCTCCACCGCCTGCAGGTCGGCGTCGGAGTAGTCTCCGCTCGCGTGCTTCCCAACCGCTTCGAAGACCGAGACGATATCCAGCGACTTTTCCTCACCATGCACCGTCGCGCACCCGGGCAGGATGGTCCCTCCATAGACGAAGACCGCCGGGCGGTTGAGCCGGGCCATCGCAATGATGCAACCGGGCATGTTCTTGTCGCAGCCCCCGATGGTGACCATTCCGTCAAAGCCCTCGCAACCGGCCACGGTTTCGATGGAATCGGCAATCACCTCCCGACTGACCAGGGAGTACTTCATTCCCTCCGTGCCCATCGAGATACCGTCCGAAATCGTGATGGTATTGAAAATGACTGCCTTCCCGCCCGCTGCATCCACACCCTTGGCGGATTCCTGCGCAAGGCGGTCGATATGCATGTTGCAGGGGGTCACCTGGCTCCAGGTGGAGGCCACCCCGACCTGCGGCTTGTCAAAGTCCTCACGTTTGTAGCCCACCGGATACAGCATGGCTCGGCTGGGGGCCCGGTCCGGACCATCCAGCACGATGGAAGAGTGCTTCCGCCTTGGGTCGTCGCTCATGGGCGCGACTCTTCCAGACCCCGGGCGGGCGTCAAGCGAGGAGGGGCGGGGAAATCAACAATCCCCAAAGACCAGCCCACCTGCCCTATCATCCTATAATTACGCACCTGTCCTTGCCTTTCTCCCCCGTCTGGCATAAGTGCGCGCCAAGCAAATGGCCAGTCACCGTGTCCTTGTCGCGGACCCCATCAGTGAGCATGGGGTCGCCCTCTTGAACGAGCACCCCGACATCACTGCCGACTTCATTCCGGATCTCGGCTCCCAACCGGAAAAACTGCTGGAAATCATCGGCGACTACGACGCCCTCATCGTGCGCTCCCAGACCACGCCCAATGCGGAAGTCATCGCCAGGGGGTCCAGGCTCCAGGCCATCGGCCGGGCCGGGGTGGGCGTCGACAACATCGACCGCGAGGCCGCGAGCGCACACGGCGTGATCGTGATGAACACGCCCACGGGCAACACTGTTTCCACCGCCGAGCACGCCTTCGCTCTCATGCTGGCCACTGCCCGCAATATCGCTCCGGCCCACGCTGAAGTGCTTCAGGGCAACTTCAAAGCCGCCCGCAAGGCCTTCGCCGGCATCGAACTCAATGGCAAGCGTTTGGCCGTGATCGGGATGGGCCGCATCGGCAGTGAGTTCGTCAGGCGGGCACAGGGATTCAACATGAAGGTGGTGGCCTTCGACCCCTTCCTCACTCAGGCACGCGCCGATGAGCTCAAGATCGAACTCGCGGAATCTCCCGACGCCGCCCTCACCGGGGCGGACGTGGTCACCCTGCATGTGCCCCTCACCGATGACACGCAGCACATCATCAATTCCGAACGGCTGAACCTGATGAGCAAGGGCGCCCTCGTGGTCAACTGCGCGCGAGGTGGACTGATTGATGAAGAGGCCCTCAAGGCGGCCATCGACAACGGCCACATCGCCGGTTGTGCCCTCGATGTCTATGAGGACGAACCGCCTGCTGCCGACCACCCCCTCTTTTCGGCTGGCAAACACGTGGCCTTCACTCCTCACCTGGGAGCCTCCACTGCGGAGGCTCAGGAAAACGTGGGAATCCAGATAGCCGAACAGATCCGCGATTTTCTCACCACCGGAGAGATCCGAAACGCGATCAACATGCCTTCCCTCGATGCCGCGGCGCTCGCCGAGTTGAGTCCCTATCTCGATCTCGCCACCGCCCTTGGGAAAGTGCTCGCCAAGCTGGGGCCCGCCAGTCCCGATTCCCTGCGGGTCTCCTACCACGGCCCGCTGGCCGAAAGGGACACGGGCCTGGTTTCCCGGCACGTCCTCACCGCTCTCCTGGCCGCCGGCTGCAATGAAGGGCAGGTCAACATCGTGAACGCCCCGGCAGTGGCCAAGACAATGGGCCTGGACCTGACCGAGTCCACCATCAGCGCCGCCACCGAGTTTTCCGAACTCCTCGTCGCCGAATTGACCAAGGGTGACACCAAGTTCCGCCTGGCCGGTACCATCATTGGCAAGACTCCCCGGATCGTGGAGATCGACCGCATCTTCGTGGACACAAACATCGAGGGACACTTCCTCATCGTCTCCAACGACGACCACCCCGGTATCGTGGGCGCGCTGGGCAAGGCCCTCGGCGAAGCAGGCGTCAACATTGCCAACATGTCCCTTGCCCGCGACAAGCAGGCTGGAAATGCCCTCACCATCATCGAAGTCGATCAACCCCTCGCCGCCGAGGTGATGGAGACCGTCCGGGCCGTAGGGGGGATTCTCTCCGTCACCGGGGTGACGTTATAGACGTCGGAACCACGTCGGCCTTTCCGGTTCACCTCCGGTTGAACCTCGCCATCTCACGCTCGGCCTCCCGTAATTCCACCCGCTTCTTCAGGTCCTGGCGCTGGTCGGAATGGCCTTTGCCCTTGCCCAGGCCAAACTCGATCTTCACCCGGCTATCCTTGAAATACATCCGGAGACACGGGAGGGTGAAGCCCTTTTCGTCGGTAGACTGGGCCAGTTTGAGAATCTCATTCTTGTGGAGGAGCAGCCTGCGGGGGCGCTTGGGCAAGTGCTGGAAGTACTCCCCTGCGGTCTGCCACGGCTGAATGTCACAACCATAGAGAAAGGCTTCCTTTTTCTCGATACGGACAAAGGCATCCGAGATGTTGACCTTCCCCTCACGGATGGACTTCACCTCGGTTCCCCGCAGCTGAATCCCGGCTTCGTAGGTCTCCGAGATATGATAATCGCGGCGCGCCTTCTTGTTAGTGGCGACATCACGACTCATAATGATGCCCGCTTGCTGCGCGGACCTCCGCGCGGTTTCAGGTGATCGGCTGCTCAGCGCGCTTGATCTTGCCCTCTATGATTTCTGTGAGCGCGATATCCGCCGCGCCCATGCTCGGCACGGTATCAATCAAGGGGGCGCGGCCGGTGTTCAGCTGCTGGACCCGCTTGGAGACCATGTTGATCAGAATCTGGGGATCGGGGACGATTTCTGCTGCCTGGTCTACGAGATCACTTTTCATAGGTACGCCGGAAAATCCAGACACAGGCTTCGGCTGCTCAAAGGGAATCACGTTATCAGCCTCCATCCGCGCGGTCTGGTTCGTAAAAAAGAGAAGGAGCCTATTGCGCCCTCGGAAGTGAGCACGAACCATAGTTCAAGACTCCATTCAAGAAATTTTGCTCGAACTGGATGATTCTGGCCGGAAAGTCCCCGTTCCCGGCCGTCAGGAGGAGCTCCGATTGTTCATTTCGCCCAGGCGGTCCATCCGAACCACTGGCATCTCCTCTGGAAAGATCAAATATTTCGAAGGATTAACTAGCGCATCCCCTCCAGCCACCGCCAAACGGCACCTTCCTCTTTTACAGCAACTTGATTCCAAACGGCTTCAGAACAGCCATGAGGCCCAGGAAGAAGGCGACGGTCAAAATGCAGTTAATCCCCAGGGCCGTCCCGAAACCCCAACCATTGCGGAGCATCCAGGGGAGAATCAAAAACATGGGAAGGGTCGGCAGGACGAACCAGAACGTACTCTCGGCGTGGTTGGCAATACGCTCGGCGTCCTGTCCCTCCACACGCATCCAGATCATGGCCAGCAGGGAGATCAGGGGCAACGCAATGAGGAGAGCGGAGAGGCGATCGTGGAAAAGCTGGATCTTGGTGACAAAGAGTATCATCAAGGCCGAAAGGATGAGCTTCGCGACATCCAGCCCGGAAAGGCTTACTACTTGATCCCAGGGAACTTTACTCATGAGCGGCTTGCGGTTGCTGAGACCTGAGCCTGCACGTTATAGTGCGGCATGCAAGACCTCCGCCTTCTCCTGGTAGCTGCCCTGCTCTTCACCGCGTGCTCTCCCCCCGAGCGGGCCGGTGACAAGGCCCTCCGGAAAATCGCGCACACCCCGCCGGTTGCCCGCAAGATCAACCGAGCCGTGTCGCAAGCCTACCCACCCCAAGGTGTCACCATGAACGGCGCCCAGCAACGGGCTGTCGGCATGAAAATCTGGCAGAATGAGTCGGGTGGCACAGAGAGTGGACTCACCCACTGGAACGAGGGCGAGGAATTCCCCTCCCTCGGAATCGGACATTTCATCTGGTATCCCCGCGGATTTGACGGCCGCTGGACCGAGACATGGCCTGAGTTCGTGAAGTTCGCACAGAGCAGGGGCGTGCGGGGCATTCCTTTGCCTGCTCTCCTTCCCGACTGCCCCTGGAACAACCGGGGGACCTTCCAGCGCGACTTCAACGGAAAGGTCCTCACAGCGCTTCGTAGCTGGCTCGCAGCCAACATCGACGTTCAGACCGAGTTCATCATGGCCAAGTCGCGGGCCGCCCTGCCCCGGATCATGGCAGCTGCTCCCCCCGCCCACCGAACGAGGATCACCGTCAATTACGACAAGGTGGCCACCACTCCCAACGGCATCTACGCCCTCATAGATTACGTGAATTTCAAGGGCGACGGCACTAACCCCCGTGAACGCTACAAGGGGCAGGGCTGGGGGCTCATGTGGGTTCTCATGGAAATGCGCGCGGGGCCTCCGGGACAGGCCGCCGCGAGGGAGTTTGCCGCCGCCGCCAAACGGCGTCTCGATCTGCGCGTGAAGAACTCGCCACCGGCACGGGGCGAAAGGCGTTGGACTGCCGGCTGGCATAACCGCTGCAACACCTACACCAAAGCACTCTAGCGCTCGGCACTTTGGACTTCCTGCTCCTCCATTGCCTTTGACTTAACCTCCTCCCTCCGCAATTATTCTTACCTCCGATGGCAATCGAAACGACTCTCGTCCTCTTCAAGCCCGATGGTATCCAGCAAAGCCTCACCGGCACTGTCTTGGAACGCTACCTGAGGGAGGGGTTCCGCATCCGGGCACTCAAAATGCTCCAAGCCAACGACGAATTACTCAACGAGCACTACGCCCACATCACGCACCTCGAATTTTTCCCCGACATCCGGGCCTTCATGCAGGAGACCCCGATCATCGCAGTAGCCCTCGAGGGGGAGGACGCCATCAACCGCGTCCGAAAGATTCTGGGACCAACCGACTCCAACGAAGCCGCCCCCGGAACCATCCGGGGTGACTACGGCAGCAAGGACCAGTTCTCCAAGATGCGTAACATCTGCCACGCCTCCGACAGCCCGGAGTCCGCAGCAGTTGAGCTCCGGCGTTTCTTCAGCGAGAGCGAATTATTCGATTAAGAGCGACCTTGGCCTGCCTCGCCGCCAGTGAGGCGGAAGCTGTCGTTGCACCCTCATAATGATGCGACAACCCGGCTCTGCAGAGTCGTTCCGCCCTCCGGATGAAGCGAATCCCGGCCCGAGTCGTCGCTACGGATCCGTGCGAACCTGCTGTTTTTCTTCCTTCTGCATTATCACAAGAAACGGTCCTTCCTGCGTCTCCTTTTGCCCGGAAATCACCACGCCTGCCCCCTGATCGCGCAAACCCTCCGCATACTCCAGCACCCCGGCGGCCTCCTCCGCTCCCCCCGGGTGCCCCCGGTAACAAACCACGCTCAGGATACCACTCTCCCGCAGGATCTCCCAGCCTTCCGCAAGCGCGATCAGGGTCTCATCACGGGTGGTCGTGTGCGCGTGGTCGCTCCCGGGGAGATAACCCAGGTTGAACATCACCACTGCCACGGGACGATCCACGCGCTGCCGCAGGGTAGAATGACTCCCGTGGACCAGCACTACCCGATCATCCGTGATTCCATTCCCAAGGAGGCGTGCCCGCGCGGCCGCGATGGCCTCTTCCTGCACATCAAAGGCAATGACCCGGCCATCCGGTCCGACCAGGCGGGCGAGAAAGAGGGTATCGTGTCCGTTGCCTGCGGTGGCGTCGACAACATGATCTCCCGGTCGAACCACTGCCCGTACGGACTGGTGCGCTCGCTCCGTCACTCGCATGTTTGCAAAGCTATTCTGCAAAGGCGCGCACATTCAAATCTTTCTCAATCTCGGTTCCCTCGCACAAGTGTGAGGCCAGGCGGTCGGCCACCCCGGGCGCATAGAGAACCCCCTTCGACCCGAGCCCATTAAAGATGACAAGGTCCTCGATCTCCGGATGACGCCCGATGACCGGGCGGCTCTGCCTCACGATGGGGCGCACCCCCGCCACATGCTCCAGCACTTCGCAGGGGAGACTCGTGAACGAGCCTATCAGTTCTTCGATCTGGGCCCGGCCGCTCCTGGTGGTTGTGTCGGTGAGGTCGTCCCAGGAGTAGGTCGCGCCCGCCCGGAAAAGCCCCCCGCCCAGGGGCACGAGCCAGCCGTTGCGACTCACGATGCGATTTTCAGGAAATCCGAGGATCCGCACGGTGAGAAGCTCCCCCTTGGCCCGGCGCTCGGGCAGGAAGCCGAAGGGTCCCGCACCCAGCCCCGCCGCCCCGGCACAGAGAACGGTAACATCCCCATCCGGCAGCGGTTTCTCCAGATCCACTTCCTGCACCTCGATGAGCCCGGCTTCCCGGAAATACCCCCTGGAAGCCTCCAGGAAACGCCGGGTATCGAGCCATCCCCCCCCCTGCCAGATCACTCCCCCGTGGGGTGCGTGGTAGGGACAGTTTTCCGGTTCCAGGAATTCCGCCACCCACCGGTCCACCACCTCGCGCTTGCGGTCGAAGCGAGAACGCTCGCCGGCATCAGCAAAGAGCCGCACGATCGGAATCTCATGGAAAAACTGTTCCCCGAGAACCATCTCCACACCCTGGTAGAAGGCACGCGCTTCACTCAGAAATTCCTCCAACCGCCAACTGGGATTGAGGTTGCGTCCAGTTACCGGGGTCAACAAGCCCGCCGAGATGAACGAGGTGCTCCGTCGATCGCCCCGATGCACGAGGCTAAAGTCCCTGGCCCGGTCCCAGAGTCGCCAGGCCAGGCAAGTTCCAGCCAGTCCCTGGCCAACGATAATCACTTCTCTGCCCATGAAAGTTGCTCATTCTACTCCGATCTGCACCGGTTTTCCACCTTCACGATAAACGATCCCCAATCCCCGCCTAGAGCGGCCAGATCAGCGGAATAAGCCCGCAGGCCACCACCCCGACTATGATATTGAGCGGCAGACCGAAGATCACGAAATCCCTGTAGTTATAGCCGCCCGGTCCATAAACCAGCAGATTGGTCTGGTACCCCATGGGCGTGGCCATCGCGGTGGATGCCGCAAAGGCCACCGCCATGATGAAGGGCTCCGGATTGCAGTCCAGCCTGGCAGCCAATTCGATCCCGAGCGGCGCACACAAGACGGCTGCCGGCTTGTTCAGGATGAGAAGGCTCAGCACCGCTGCCATGAAATAGAACACCCAGAGTGTAGCATGGTCGCCCCACTCCCCCGTCACCGCATGAAGGTGCCCGGCCGCAAGTTCGAGGGCACCCGTCTCCTCCATAGCATTACCCAGGGCAATCATTCCGGCAATCAGCACCAGGACCGACCAGTCGATCGAACGGTAGGCGTCGCTCGGGGAAAGGACCTTCGACAGGACAAGAAAAGCCGCTCCTCCCAGGGCCAGTACACTGATGGGCACCAGGCCGGCCGCGGCAAGAATGACCACCATCAGGATCGTTCCCAAGGCCAGCGGGGCCTTGTGACGCTTGATGACCTCATCGTGCACGCCCTCCAGTAGAATGAATTCGTCCTTTGAGCGCAGGCCCTCCAGCGCCTGGGTCGTCCCCCGCACCAGGAGAACGTCACCCATCCGCAATTCCAGGTCGGCAATGTCGCGCTGGTGATGCCTCCCACGGCGTTGCAGGGCAAAAACCGAGACATCGAAGCGTTGGCGCAGCCCGAGATTCCGGCAACTCTGCCCGATGAGCGGCGACTCAGGCGCCACCATAAGTTCAAAGAGCGTCATTTCCACCCGCTTCACCTCGGGAACATCCTCGTGCATGTCCGGCGTGATGCTGATCGAATGCTCGCGATCAAGTTCCAGAATCTTGTTCAGATCACCTCGGATAAGAAGGATGTCATCCACTCGCAACGGCACCTCCCTCTCCAGCCGCTGGACGCGGTCACCCCGGATCAGCTCAGCCACCTTGATATCGGCCGTAGCCAGAGGAGTATCCGCCAGCTTCTTCCCGATCAGGTCGGAATCCGGACCGATGCGCACCTGGGTGATGTATTCCTTGGCATCTTCAGCGGAGACCGTGGAAGCGATGGTGGTGCGATTGGGCAGGAAGCGCCATGAAAACAGCAGGAGGTAGCACATCCCGATCACCACGATGGCCACCCCCACCCCGGTGAACTCGAACATCCCGATCTCAAAGCCCACCTCTGCCGCATAGGAAGCGATCAGGATATTCGACGACGTTCCGATCAGGGTACAGCTCCCCCCCAGCATGGAGGCGAATGAAATCGGCATGAGAAACTTGGAGGGGCTGGCTCCAAGGCGGGCGCACACCGTGAGGACCGCCGGGATAAAGACCACCACCACCGGGGTATTGTTGATGAAGGCGGACATGAAGCACACCATGGAGAGCGCGAAGACCATGAACCGGAGGGGGCTACCCCTGGAGAATTCAGCCAGCTTCCCCCCCAGGGCAGCCACCAGCCCGCTGCGCATGAGAGCGGCACTGAGGACGAACATGGCCGCGATGGTGACCAGTGCCTCATTGCTGAACCCGAGGAGCAACTCTCTGGGCTCAAGAATCCCCAGCACACCAAGAATTACCATGATGAGCAGACCCACGATGTCCATCCGCACCTTGTCGGTCACGAAGAGGGCCACCGTGAGCGCCAGCATCACGTAAACCGCTATGATCTCCCAAGTCATCCCTGCACAAAGAGCAATGCAC
>Ga0315327_10001380_pt1 | contig 12628 bp, 9 predicted proteins | sample M110032315metaG_FD_203460 | JGI IMG/M metagenome (GOLD analysis project Ga0315327, IMG submission 203460) | Ammonia-oxidizing marine archaeal communities from Monterey Bay, California, United States - M1 100m 32315 | ecosystem: Environmental > Aquatic > Marine > Coastal | place: USA: California... | reverse complement strand
TCATGATAGGCCCCCGTGGATGGAGTAAGGTGGGTGCTGATAGCCCGGGCCGCCTCAAGCACTTCGGCGTGCAGGACAGAGGCATCGGGATTTGCGTTGCACATCACGTTGCGGTTCACATCCCCGCAGGCCGCGATGGTGTCCAGCGCAGTCTCGTTGATCTCCCTGACGGTGCGCTTCAGATTGCTCTTGATCACTCCATGCAGCTGAAAGGCTTGCCGGGTGGTCAATTTGATTGTGTCGTTGCCATACTCCGTAGCCAGCCGATCGATCTCCATCCACTGCTCCGGGGTGGAAACCCCACCCGGCACCCTGATGCGGATCATGAAAGAAAAGGCCTTCTCCAGTTTTTGTTTGCGCCGGGCGGATCGCAGATCCCGGTCGTCCTGCTGGTAGGATCCGTGGAACTTGATAAGTTGTTGATCGTCCGCCGAGAGGTCCCCGGTGGACGAATCCTGCAACCCTTCCGCGATGGTCCCGCGCAGATAGTTGCTGCGCTCCTTGATCCCCTCGTTGGCCGATGGTTTTCCGTCCTTCTTGCTCATGCCTATTCTGAAATGGGGCCTTGGTAGACGTCCCGTTGCTCCCCCCAACCTATCTTGAGAGGGCTCCACGCTGCGCATCGTCGAAAGCGATGTGCCCGACGATACTAATCATTAGTAACTTGATCAAGTAAGTTATGTTAATAAGTGTCGGGTATTTCAGCCCGAATGCAATCTGAAAGAGACTATTTCTTGCCTCTCTTCCGGGATGAAGTGGATCAGAATCCCACAAAATCTCGCTCTCATCTCTCCGGAACTGGAACGGCCGTTCCCTCTCTTCGCTCCGGATGGGAAGGGCTATTTCCAGCGCCAGGTCAGGAGCACTTCAATCTCAGGGTGGATGCTGTGATGAACCGGACAGCTCAGAGCGGCAGCGTGAAGGGCCTCGCGTCCAGGGTGATCCTCGGGAATCGGCATATCGACTTCCACTTCCAGCTTGGAGATCCGGCGGGGGGAATCCTCAGACATGTGCTTGCGCACGCCAAGTTTCATGCCTTCGAGGGAAATCTCCCTCTGCCGGGCCACAATCCCCATCACGGTGGCCATGCAGGTTCCGAGAGAAGTGGCCACCAGGTCGGTGGGAGAAAAGGTCTCTCCGCGTCCATTGTTGTCCACTGGAGCGTCGGTGGCGAGAGAATCGCCAGAGGGACCATGAGTGGCTGAGCAACGGAGTTGGCCCTGGTAGTCGATGCTGATCTCTATCATTTCTCAGGCGCGTCTTCCGGCGCGATCTCGTTTTCGTTCTCTTTTTCGGCAATGACCGGAACCTTGGCAAGGACAACCCGGAAACCGTAGAGACCGGAAGTATCGGCATTGCCCCCGCCCAGGGAGGGTTTGCGTACGGGTCGTCGCACCGAGGCCTTGAGGTGATTGTCCACGAAGCTCTTCCAGCAGGCCCCCCGCGCGACGTCATACTCGCCGAAGGAACTGTAATCACTCCCCACCCACTCCAGCACGTTACCCCCGAGATCATACATCATGTGATCACCCAGCAGCCGGCCAGCATAGCTGCCCACCGATGACGTGTAGGCCACTCCATCATCGTAGTCCGCAATATGTTCGCCGGCCTCCACGACATCGGCACCCACCAGACTCAAGTCCGCAAAGTTTCCACTGCGCTCCGACGGCGGCATCTCCGCTCCCCAGAAGAACCTGTCAGCTCGGCCATGCTTCTCCATCGGCCACACCCCGATTTCACCATCCAGACCCACGAAGATACTCCACTCCACATCGGTGGGCAGACGATAGTGGTGTCCCACTCCGATCTCACCCTTCTTGCGCTCGTAATAGGTGAGCCACAGGCAAAACAACTCCGCATCCTCCCGCGTGACATTCACCACCGGATGGTCGGGACCACGGGCCTGCGGATCCTCCCGCGCAAATTCCGGTTGCACCGAAGGGAGAACCTTGTCCTTCTGCTGGCTGACGAATCGGGCATAATCCGCCGCTGCGGTCTTGTCATTCCGCTTGGGCACAGGGAGCTTTTCCGCCATGCTTCTGATGAAAAGGTCATAGTCGCGCTGTCGGGTTTCCCAGATACTGGCCAGCAGTTCCAGATCCTCCCGAACGGGTATCAACTGCATGGCCAGGCTATTTTCGAGTGGTTCACGCGGATAGGCAAAGAGGTTCTCACGCTGAAGGGGAATGACCATGCCCTCCAGGATCTGGTCCGTGCGCAGATAGAGGGGTTGCTCGTGTCGCCGGAACATGGGCAATTCCACGATCAGTTTGAGTTCCCCCTGCCCTTTTGGATTCAGCTCCACCCGGGCTCCCCGCTTTTCCTCGCCTGTTCCTTCGAGAGGAGTCTGACCCAGAGCCTGCGAGTAGACCTGCCCCTTGTGTGTCCGCTGGATGTACACTTCGGCCCCGGCAGGTCTGCTGGTCAGTTTGAGATAGGCATAGGCCGTCGTACGCACCATCGCGTAAAAGGGATGGATCTTCCGTTTCTGGGGATCTTCCGGACTGAGCCCGGGAATCAGCCGGTTGTAGTCCAGCTTGAACTCAAGCCACTGATCTTCTTCCAGGTGAGTCTCCCGGCACTGTTTCTCCAGCCACTTGACGTACTCCCGAGCCCCTTTCTCATTGACCAGGACAACCTCGTTCTCGATCCCGTTCTCGGTCAGGGTCCTCACCAGTCCCACCTTCCGATCGGTCTCCTGCCGGTAGTAATCCCAGGCCTCCGCGGTCACGTAATACTGGCTGATATGATAGTCCTCCTCGGGCTGGTAACGCGTCCCGAAGACATCCACCCAGGGCTCAAGCTCAAGGGGCGGGTTGAATTCCACCAGAGACGGTCCGATTACCGCCCCCTTCTCGCCAACCTTCTCCGTCACGGTCTGCTCCCGATAACCTTTCAGTTTGAGCGTGAAGGTCACGGCACTCCCCTCAGGATAATCGATCGGATCCAGAGGCGTGAGCCCCAGGGACTCCCCCTCCTCGCTGTAAACCACTGCCCCCGGGGGATCGCTGAGGATGGTCACACCCCGCATCTGCAATGGCGGCGGCTCCAGGGCCTCCGCACTGGAGGGGATCTCAAGCGGCTTGAGGGCAATCAGCTGAGCTGCCGTAGCCATACCAATCACGGCGGCGAGCACGCCAGCCACTACGCCAGCCCGCACGCGAATGGGCCGCGGTTGACCCTGCTCCAGACGGTGCAGTTCACGGGCCAGTTCCCCCGCCGATCTGATTTTTCGCCGCGAGATCTTCGGCTCGCAAATATCGCAAATGGTCAGGTTGAGTGCACGCCAGCGTTTGAGCTTGGAGCCCTTCGGCAGATGGTCGGGCAATTCCGGAAAATCAAGACGATCCTTCCCGGTCGCCATTTCATAAAGCACCTTACCGAGGCTGTAGACATCGGCCTGGGCCGAACCTGGTCCTTCCGGGGGCACGAATCCTTCCGTACCCACGAACGTCTGCTGACCCCGCAGAGCCACCAGCCCGATATCAGCCAACTTGGCCTTCCCGTCGACGAAGATGACATTGGAGGGCTTCACGTCGCGGTGGGCCAGTCCATGCTCATGGAGATGTTCCAGAGCCTCCGCCAGGGTTCGCCCGCAGGTGATGCAGTCCTCCACTCCAATCGCATCGCCTTCCGCCTCCCTCATGTCGCTGCGCAGGGTACGCGGCTCATACTCCACGGGATTGAGGTTCCGCCCCATCGTGATGTCATCGCCCAGCTCCATCACGTAATAGTAAAAGGGTTCGTCCTCCACCTCGGCACGTCCCACGTGCAGGATGTTTACCAGTCCCGGGTGATCCCGGGAGATGGGCTCGTATTTCAGAATCCCCTCGAATTCGCGCTCAAATCCCCGTTCATCCTCAAAATCGTTATGCCAGACAGTCTTCACTGCCCGCAGCGCACCAGTCACCCCGCGAGCGAGCCACACCTCACCGTAGGAGCCGCCGCCGATCTTCCTCAGAACCTCATGATCTGGGATCGTCGGTTCCGGGCGAGCCTTATTGTTTTGCATGCTTTTCGAATTTGGCCAGCTCCCGCTTCAGCACAGCGCCCACCCGGTGCTTGGCAAGATAGACTTGAGCCATGCTGACGCCAAGGTGCGCCTGCACCTTCTTGGCTTCCCACTGTTTCACGACGTAGTAATCAAAAATCTGGTATTGCTTCGGTGAAACCTGGGCCTTGACCCGCCCGAGCGCCGCATCCGCCAGATTCTTCTTCCACTCCACATCCCACATGCGCTCCAGAAGGTCCCCCTTGGGATCTTCAAACCGGTCAATCACCGCGGTCTTGCGGTCATTATCCCATTCGCCCCCCGCCATCGCGGTGTCCTTCTTGCGCCGGCGGAACTGGTCGTTGATTCGCCAGCGCGTCATGTTCATGAGCCATGTCTTGAAGGAGCCCTGCCCCGGATCGTAAAGGCGCTTCTTGCTCTGCTTGGCAATCGAGAGGATTGTTTCCTGGACCACGTCGAAGGCTTCGTCAGAACGCAGACCGGCCTTCAACCCCACCGAGTAGATGAGCCGCCAGTAAGTCTGGTAAAACTCGTCCCAGGTTCTTTGGTCATCCCAGTTCTCCAGGCGAGCAATGAGACTTTTTCGAGTCCTTGCATAGGCCTTCTCAATACCCTTCTTCCGCGTATCGGCCGCGGCCTCGACATCTTTTCGCTGGATCTCTTCGGGCATTAAATGGGCTCCTACTATAGAGCGCCAGAGATGTCGCTGGCGACCTCGGATTTATTGTCACAGCCTAAATTTCATAGAGCTCAAACTTTCCTTAATCTCATTGCGTGCACCCGCGGCCCCAGGATCTGGTCCGAGTTTCTCTTACCCATTCCGGGTATTCACGGTCTCCGCTCCCGTCGGACCTCCTCTCTTCCTCTCTCGAATCGAGGCATGGAGTCACAAAAAGAATTGCCCCCTCCGCTCCGTATCCCTAAGCGTCTAGTAACCATAGTCATGAACACCGAATCCTCTCCAGATTGCACCTCCGACGGCACCTCCTCCACCAGTCGCCGTAACTTCCTCCGCACTTCCACCGGTGCCGCCGCCGGAATTGGGGCTGCCGGTTTTGTCCCTGCCCTCGCCGCCAGGAAGAAAGAGGCCAAGGGCACTCCCGAAACCCTGGTGAAGACCTTTTACGACACCCTGAGTGAAGAGCAGCAGAAGGTGATGTGCTTCCCCTTCGATCACAAGCTGCGCCTCAAGGTGGACAACAACTGGCAGATCACCAAGGCCAAGGTGGAGAGCTTCACCAAGGACCAGCAAGCCATGATCAAGGATATCTTCATGGGAATCCACAGCGAGGAGTATGCCGAGAAAGTCTTTGACCAGGTCGAGTGGGACAGCGGAATCGACGGCTTCGAGGGAGGCTCCTCGATCGGCATCTTCGGCAAGCCCGGAACCGGCAAGTTTGAGTTTGTCCTGACCGGCCGCCACTGCACCCGCCGCTGCGACGGTGACTCGGTGGAAGGCGCCGCCTTCGGGGGGCCCATCTTCTACGGCCACGCCGGCAAGAGCTTCACCGAAGGTCCCAAGCACGAAGAAAATGCCTACTGGTACCAGGCCGTCACCGCCAACGAGGTCTACCAGATGCTCGATGGCAAACAGCGCAAGACCGCCCTGCTCGGCAAGAGTCGGGGCGAAAAGGGTAACAAGACGGTCGCGTTAACCGGCAAGAAGACCGGCCTGGAGGGAATCCGGGCAGGGGACCTCAGCGCGGACCAGAAGGATCACCTCATGAAGGTGGTGGGGGATCTCCTTGCTCCCTTCCGCAAACAGGACTCCCAGGAAGCCCTCAAATACATCAAGGCGGGCGGAGTCGACAACCTGCACCTCGCCTTCTACAAGGATGAGAATATCGGCAAGGATGAGGTCTGGGATGTCTGGCAACTGGAGGGGCCGAACATGATCTCCTACTTCCGTGGCAAACCCCACGTCCACGCCTGGCTGCACGTCCGCAAGCCCGCCTGAGAATGCAGCGGGTTTTATAAGGGTCCTTACAGCCCCGCTGCCTTCCACTCCTTCCAACCGCCCTTGTAGACAGCGGTCGAGTAGCCGAGTCCGGACAACTCGTCCGCCGTGCGGAGGCCATCGGGACATTGCTCGTTGGTGCAATAGAGCACGACGACCCTGCCGCCTTCCAGAGCGGCATCAAATTGCGACTGGAGGCCGGGAAACTCTGAGTCGAATTTCTTCAGCGGCAGGCTGATTGCGCCGGGAATATGCCCCAGCTTGAAAAAGAATGCCGGGCGAACATCAACCAGGAAGACCCGCCCTTCTTCCCGCAGCTGGAACAAGCTGCCGATATCCACCTGACTGATCTTCCCTTTTCTTCCGGGCTCCTCCCCCTGCACTACCCTGGGCCGAGCAGGTTCCTCATCCTGTCCCGGCAGCGTCCCCGGCGGCAGGATTTCCTCTTCATGAGTGATCCCGATGCACGATACCAGCAGCGCAGCCACTACCAGCACAGGCATATGAAGCCAGATTCTGGTAATCATGGTCCTCTTCATTAAATCAGTTCAATACCACCTTGGATCTTCCCGGGGTCCTGCCAGAAAATATCCCGAAACATCATCTCGTCTGGGCTCATGCAGCAATCGGGCGCAAAAAAACAGCCTGCCTTTCCCTACTTTGCCCCGAAGCAGTAGAGATTACGACGCCCCCGGATAAAAAGGTGGCTCCCGATCGCAACCGGCGAGGCATAGAGATTGTCCTCCAGCTTATTTTCCGTGAGGCCGGTCAACCCCTTGCCTTCCACGTTCCCGCAATAGACGACCCCATCCACCCGGGCAAGATAGAGCTTGTTGCCAGCCAGGAGAGGCGAAGCATAGAATTTCTGCGCCGCCTTGGGCAGTTGCTCCTCCCAGATCGTCTTCCCGTTCGCCGCATCGAGGCAGGAAACCAGCCCACGGGGCTTTTCCGAGTCATTGAGCACGATAAAGGTTCCCGTGCCCTCGTCCGCAACCGGGGAAACCGCATCCGCACCGATGCCCTCCCGCTTCCACTCCCAGGCATCCTTGGTGATGTCTCCCGTTCCCCCTACCCGAATTCCACCGGTTAACTTCCCGCGGGCGTAGGACACGGCCACGATCCCCTTGGCCGAGGCCGGAGAGGCGATCACGCGCCAGAACTTGTTCTTCCCCGGGTTGAATCCCCCGCAGGTCCAGAGCAGTTTGCCGTTTGACGGATCGTGTCCGGTCAAGTGGTCTGCTCCCCAGGTCACGAGGGTCTCCTGCCCGTCGATCTCCATCACCAGGGGTGTGGTGTAGGAGTCCCCCGATTCCGGACCCACGTCAAAGTTGCGCTCAACCTTCCAGGCCACCTTGCCCGTATTCTTCTTGAGACCGATCATATAGGATCCCCCCTCGGTCTGCATGACTGCCACCACGAGGAAACCCCCCGCGATCACCGGGGAAGTGCCCTCGTCCCACCACAGGGTGTCCCTGCCATACTTGTCCTGCAGGTTGAACTCCCACACCTTCTTGCCTCCCATCGTAAGGGCCGCCACCCGCCCCGACTTGAAATAGGCAAAGATCCCCCGTCCATCCGTCACGATCGAGGAATTGGCTCCCGTTCCCTTCTGCTTGTTATCCCCCTTGCCCGGGGTCTCACTGCCAAAGGTGGTCCGCCAAAGCTCCTTGCCGGACAGGCTGTAGGCTACCACGGCGTCATTCCCATCGATCCCACAGGTCACCAGAATCCTGTCGTTGCTGATGATTGGGGTTGAATTGCCAGGGCCCGGGAGATGGACCTTCCAGAGAAGATTCTCCTTCTCGGAAAACTTGGAGACGGTCGTGGCCTCGGGGGCAACCCCGCTTCCATGCGTGTCCCCCCGCCAGCTTTTCCATTCCTTGGCCTGCACGGACAGGCTTGCTGCCATGATTGCTGCGGTAATAAGGATCCGGGTGTTCATGAATGAATTCTACGCAGGCCAGTGTGCCGTCTCCCCACAACATGTAAAGACCGCGCAGGCAGGAGGAGTGGATCATCCCTTCGTGTGTCGGGTTCCCCGCCTTTCTACCCGGTCTCTGGTCCTCCCCTTCTGACCCTGCTTGAGAATCGGATCGTATTTGGAAATTGGCTTGTGGGGTAATCACCGCAAACTTCCTCATCCAACCTCACCAACCGACTGCCCTCCTGATGCGCTTTCTTCTCCCGATCCTCCTGCTCACCTGCCCGCCCGCCCTCGCCGCCGCTCCCAACATCGTTTTCATCCTCGCTGATGACCTCGGGGTCCGGGACCTGTCCATTGAAGGCAGCACCTACTACGAAACCCCCCACATCGATCGCATCGCAAGGGAGGGCGTGCGCTTCACCCACGGCTATGCCACCTGCCAGGTGTGCTCGCCCTCCCGCGCCAGCATCATGACCGGGAAATATCCCGCCCGCCATGGCGTCACCGACTGGATCGGGGCCGCCACTGGCCTGAACTGGAAACGCAACAACAGGATTCTGCCCTCTGAATACGTCCGCCATCTTCCTCACGAGGACACCAGCCTGGCCGAGGCCCTCAAAAAGGGTGGTTACCGGACCTTCTTCGCCGGCAAGTGGCATCTTGGCGGCGAGGGCTCGTTCCCGGAGGACCACGGCTTTGACCAGAACATCGGCGGACACCACCGGGGCAGCCCCCCCGGGGGCTTCTTCTCCCCCTTCCGTAACCCCAGGATGAAGGACGGCCCCAAGGGCCAGTCGCTCCCGCTGCGCCTTGCCAATGATACTGCCGCCTTCATCAAGGGCAAGACCGACGCCCCCTTCTTCGCCTTTCTCTCCTTCTACTCGGTCCACGGCCCCATCCAGACCACGCCGGATCTCTGGCAGAAGTACCGGGACAAGGCCGGCAAGTCCCCCCACGAGGGCAACCGCTTCCTCATCGACCGCACCCTGCCCGTGCGACAGGTCCAGGACTGTCCCATCTACGCCGGCATGATGGAAAGCATGGATGACGCGGTGGGCATCGTCCTCCAAGCCCTCGATGAAGCAGGAGTTGCAGACAACACCATCGTGATCTTCACCTCCGATAACGGTGGAGTCTCCTCGGGTGATGCCTTCGCCACCTGCAACCTCCCCTACCGCGGGGGCAAGGGCCGCCAATGGGAAGGCGGGATTCGCGAACCTTACTACATCAAGGCCCCCGGAGTGGCCCGACCCGGCACAACCTGCGAAACCCCGGTGACCGGAACGGATTTCTATCCCACGCTGCTTGAACTGACAGGCCTTGACCCCCTCCCTGCCCAGCACGTCGATGGCGTGAGCCTCGTTCCTCTCCTCAAGGGGGGAAAGATCCCCGCGCGCGACCTCTTCTGGCACTACCCGCACTATGGAAACCAGGGCGGAGAACCAAGTGCCATCATCCGCCGCGGGGACTGGAAGCTCATCCATTACTACGAGGACGGCAGGGACGAACTCTACAACCTCGCCCGGGATATCGGGGAGCAGACCGACCTCGCCGCCGGGGAAGGACCAAGGGTCAAGGAACTCCGCGCCGCCCTCGACGCCTGGCTCGCCGGGACGGGAGCCCGCATCCCGAAGAAGGATGCCCGCTTCGATGCCGCCCGACGGACCCAGCAGGATGCCACAATCAAAACCCAGCGTCTTCCCCGACTTGAAAAGCAGCATGCCAACTTCCTCGCTCCCGGATTCCAGCCCAATGCGACCTGGTGGGGCAGCAAGGTGACCAGGGACTAAGCCCAATCACGCCCGGAACCGGAGCTGCGCTCTTGCTCCCGGGCAACCACATCACCATCCTCCCATCATGCGTTCACTCCTGCCCTGGCTCCTCGCCGCCTCCCTCTTCCCGGCCTTCACCGCCGCCAAGCCGCCCAACATCATCTTCATTCTCAGCGACGACCATCGTTACGACCTCATGGGCTTCCACCCCGATGCCCCCGAGTGGCTGGAAACCCCCGCCCTCGACCGGCTCGCCAAGGAAGGGGCTCACCTCGCCAACGCCTTCGTCAGCACCTCCCTCTGTTCGCCCAGCCGGGCCTCCGTCCTGACCGGCCAGTACATGCACCACCACCGCGTGGTCGACAACCAGCGCCCCGTCCCCAAGGGAACCGTCTTCTTCCCGCAGCACCTCCAGAAGGCCGGCTACCGCACCGCCTACGTGGGCAAGTGGCACATGGGCCACGACAACGACGAACCGCGCCCAGGCTTCCACCACTGGGTCAGCTTCAAGGGACAGGGCACCTACTTCGATCCCGAGCTCAACATCAACGGCAGGCGCGAGGCCTTCAAGGGCTACAACGCGGACATCCTGACCGCCCAGGCCATCAAGTGGCTCAAGGAACGGCCCGCCGAACAACCCTTCCTCCTCTACCTCGGCTACAAGGCCGTCCACTACCCCTTCACCCCTGCCCCCCGTCATGCCACCCGCTACGAGGGCAAAAAAATCCCCTACCCCGCCACCATGGCCAATACCGAGGAAAACTACGCCACCCAGCCCCGCTGGGTCCGCGAACGCCGTTTCGGCATCCACGGGATCGACCACATGCAGACCGGCCCCCTCGACCACGACCCGGTCCCTGACTTCGACGAGCTCTACTACAACTTCTGCGAGACCATCCACGGCCTCGACGAAAACATCGGACGCCTCCTCACCCACCTCGACCAGAGCAAACTGGCCAAGGACACCCTCGTCCTCTACATGGGAGACAACGGCTTCGCCCTCGGGGAGCACGGCTTCTACGACAAGCGCGATGCCTTCGAGGAAAGTATCCGCGTGCCTCTCCTCGCCCGGGGACCGGGCATCAAGCCCGGCACCGTGATCGAGGAAATGGTCCAGAACATCGATATCGCACCCACCCTCCTCGAGGCTGCCGGCACCAAGGCCCCCGCCAACGCCCCGGATTTTGACGGACGATCCTTCCTCTCCCTCCTCAAGGGCCTCAAACCTCCCACCCCATGGCGCGACCACATCCTCTACGAATACCACTGGGAGTGGAACTTTCCCGCCCAGCCCACCACTCTCGCCCTTCGCACCAACCGCTGGAAGTACGTCTACACCCATGGCCACTGGGACATCAATGGCCTCTACGACCTCGAGACCGATCCCCACGAACGCCACAACCTGATCAGGGTCCCTGCCTTCCGCGAAAAAGCCGACTCCCTCCGCACGCAGCTCTTCAAGGAACTTGGTGAATCCGGCGGACTGCTCATGCCCATCCGCCCCCCGGCCGGCGACCCTTACCACGACCGGAAACTGAAGAGGTAGCCGGCGCCATGGCTCGCAATGTCGAAATCAAGGCCCGCCTGTCCGACTACGAGGACACCGCCCGGCGGGCCCGGGAATTGTCCTCTGCGGAACCGGTAATCATCGCGCAGGAAGATGTCTTCTTCCCCTGCCCCTCCGGCCGCCTCAAGCTCCGCATCCTCGGCCCCGGGCAGGGTGAACTCATTTTCTACCAGCGCCCGGACCAGGAGGGGCCCAAGACCTCCCACTACTCCATTACCCCCACTTCCGATCCCACCGGGCTGCGCCATGTCCTCGCTAGCGCCTACGGGGAAAAGGCCGTGGTCCGGAAAGTCCGCCATCTCTACCTCGTCGGCCGGACCCGTATCCATCTCGACCGGGTCGAGGGACTGGGGGACTTCCTGGAGCTCGAGGTCGTCCTCGCCGAGGGGGATTCCATCGGGGATGGCGAGGCCGAGGCGCACCAGTTCATGGGGCCCCTGGCTGTGACCCCTGAAGATCTCGTTCCCGACGCCTACGTTGATTTGCTGGAGAGAAGCCAAGGGCCCGGGACCCCCTGACGGGAGGCTCATCCAGTGCCCCATCAACGACCTCCCGCGCTAGCGCGTTTTGCGACTGCGTGAGTTCTTGGCCGCCTCCCGCCGAACCGCCTCCGTCTTCTGTCGGCGCGCCGCAGCCTGGGCCTCCGCCCGCGACTTGGCTGCTGCCCGCCCTCTCGCCTCCGCGGCCGCCCGCTGGGCGTCAGCCTGACGCCGAGCCTGCACGGCAGCGGCCTTCCGTTGCACGTCCAGTTCGGCACGACGCTGGGCCTCCACCCGGGCACGGACTGCTTCCGCCCGCCGCTGCGCGTCGATCTGGGCCTTGCGCCGGGCGTCCAGTTCAGCCCGCCTGCGGGATTCCTCCACCTTTTGACGGGCGAGGATCTGCCTCCTTGCATCATCCTCGGCCTTCTGCTGGGCAAGGGCACGACGCTTCGCCTCTTCGGCCTGCTGGCGGGCCAGCGCCTGCTTCCTGGCATCGGCCTCCGCCTGCTGCTGTGCCAGGGCCCGGCGCTTCACCTCCGCAGCCTGCTCACGGGCCAGTTCCGCTCGCTTCGCTTCAACCTGCTTCCGCTCGGCCAGAGCCCGCCGCTTCGCGTCCTCGGCTTTCTGTTCCACCAGAGCCCGCCGCTTCGCGTCCTCAGCCCGCTGACGTGCCATCTCCTCGCGCTTGGCTTCCGCCAGCTTCTGTTCCTTCTGCTCGGCAAGAGCACGACGTTTGGCTTCCTCGGCACGCTGCCGCGCCATTTCCTCACGCTTTGCCTCCGACAGTTTCTGCTCCGCAAGAGCACGGCGGTTTGCCTCCTCAGCCTGCTTCTGCTCGACCAAGGCCCGACGCTTCACCTCCTCGGCTTTCTGTTCCACCAGAGCCCGCCGCTTCGCGTCCTCAGACTGCTGAC
>Ga0315327_10001379_pt1 | contig 12629 bp, 8 predicted proteins | sample M110032315metaG_FD_203460 | JGI IMG/M metagenome (GOLD analysis project Ga0315327, IMG submission 203460) | Ammonia-oxidizing marine archaeal communities from Monterey Bay, California, United States - M1 100m 32315 | ecosystem: Environmental > Aquatic > Marine > Coastal | place: USA: California... | reverse complement strand
TATGGATCTAAAAGAAAATATAAGCCAGACAGCGGAATGGCTTCATCAACAAGGTGTAGAACAAATGCTATATGTTTCCATTGATCTTCCTTTTGCTGCAAAAGATGATGTGATGGAACTTATCAATCAACACACAAAAGGCTTAACAATAGTGGAAGCAAAAAAAGATGGAGGTACCAATGCATTAATTATTGACTTGTCTTATTCGATGAAATTTCAATTTGGCAAGAACAGTTTCATAAAACACATAAGGAAAGCTAAAAGCCTTGGCATTCAAATAAAAGAAGTCCAAATTAAAGGGTTGAGTTTTGATCTAGATAATATCGATGATTGGGAAGATTTAATTGACAAAAATAATGAAAGCCATCTTGCTTTAGACCAATTCCATGAGATTAAGAAATAGTCATTGTTAACTTGGTGTTAAAAAGCTATAAATAATGCATGAACAAAAACTCACTTTCTTATTTTAAAAAAATTGGTGAATCAGTACCCTTAAATGAATTGATGGAGGAATCGAGAATTCTCCGTGATCAAAAAGGCACACCAATTACATTCTCCAAAAAGGTGTTTATACCGCTGACAATGTTGTGTCGAGATGTGTGTCATTATTGCACCTTCGCAAAAGTTCCAAGAAAGCTTGCACACCCTTATTTAAGATCAAATGAAATCTTAGATATCGCTAAAAAAGGAGAGTTTCATCAATGCAAAGAGGCATTATTCACTCTAGGTGAGAAACCTGAGCTTAGATATCGAGCAGCAAAGGATGATCTAAAATACTTGGGCTACCAAAGCACCATTGACTATCTCTATGACATGTCCAAACTTGTTATTGAAGAAACGGGTCTGCTTCCACACCTGAACCCAGGAACCATGAATCTTGAGGAAATAAAGCGATTAAGGGAAGTTTCTGTTTCTATGGGAATTATGCTTGAATCCTCATCATCAAGGCTTTGTGAGAAAGGCGGCCCTCATTTCGGCTCTCCTGATAAAAACCCTGAGTTAAGATTAAGTACAATCGAAAATTTGGGGAAAGCCAATACACCCGTCACCACAGGAATACTAATAGGTATTGGAGAGACAAGGACAGAAAGATTGGAAAGCCTCCTAGAAATAAAGAAACTCCATGACTTGTATGGACACATTCAGGAAATCATTGTGCAAAACTTTATCCCTAAACCAGACACTAAGATGAAAAATACACCAGCACCTACAACCGAAGATTTACTGTGGACCTTGTCCATGACAAGACTGATATTTGGAACATCAATGAATCTCCAGTGCCCACCTAATCTAAACATGGGAGCTCTTTCTAAAATCATAGATTCTGGCATTAATGATTGGGGAGGTGTGTCGCCAGTTACCCAAGACCATGTTAACCCAGAATCGCCATGGCCAAATTTAGAATTACTCAAACTGGCTACCAATAATAAAGGCTTTGAACTCAAAGAAAGATTAGCTGTCTATCCGGAATATCTCAACGGGAAATGGTTTGATAATCATTTGAAGCCCTATGTTTATGAGCAATCTAATACACAAGGATACGGAAGAGACGATGATTGGCGATGTGGAGAGTCTAAAAATATTCCTTCCTCTGGACATCACAAACTCTGGAGTAAAGCGGTGGATACCAATAATAAAAATATTCAAGATATTATTACAAAAGCCTTGTCTAAAAAAGACCTTGATCATGATGAAATTACAACACTATTTCAAAGCCGAGGGGATGATCTTCATTTTGTCCTAAATAAAGCAGACGAATTAAGGCGATCGATTAATGGAGATAAGGTTACCTATGTCGTTACCAGAAATATTAACTACACCAACATATGTAAATACACATGTCATTTTTGTGCCTTTTCAAAAGGCAAAACTAAGGAAAACCTAAGAGGTAAACCTTACCTATTATCCTTCGATGAAATTGCTAACCGTGCTTTTGAAGCATGGAATAGAGGGGCTACTGAAGTATGCCTTCAAGGCGGAATACATCCACATTTTGATGGAGAAACTTACATCAATATCTGTAATGCGATTATGAAGAAAGTACCTGAAATACACATACATGCATTCTCACCACTTGAAATACATCATGGTGCTTCAACGATGGATATGTCCGTAGAGAATTTCCTTCTGCTCTTAAAAGATTCAGGATTAAGAACGATGCCAGGAACTGCCGCTGAAATACTTGATGATCAAGTCAGGGAGCATATTTGTCCAGATAAGCTCACATCAGCAGAATGGTTAGAAGTTATTAGAACTGCTCATCGAGTAGGTATTAATACGACTTCAACGATTATGTTTGGTCATCAAGAATCAGTGAAAGATTGGTCAACCCATTTAATCAAACTAAGAGAACTGCAAAAAGAAACTCAAGGCATAACAGAATTTATTCCTTTACCTTTCGTTAGTATGGAATCGCCAATGTATAAAAGAGGAAACGCCAGACCAGGTCCAACATTTAGAGAAGTCCTTTTAATGCATGCAGTTTCAAGATTAACTCTTCATCCATACATTCAGAACATTCAGGTTAGTTGGGTTAAATTAGGCCCCAAAGGGGCTGAGAGCTGCCTTAACGCTGGCGTTAACGACATGGGTGGAACATTAATGAATGAATCTATCTCTAAAGCAGCAGGCAGTATTCATGGACAGGAGTTTACACCTGTTAAAATGGAGGAGTTTATTAAAAAAGCACAAAGATTACCTGTACTAAGAGACACTCTTTATAAGGAAATACTAAATAATAATTATGAAACGATTGATGGGTTGGAATTGTTTATAAATAGTGCTCATCCAGCTTATTAGTTCTCTTTCATAGGGTTGTCTGAACCCCATCCTCTCCTTTATCGTCATTTAAACAAAGAAAAATAATTTACTTGATAATGTTAATGATAATGATTATCATTTCTATAAATTAGGAAAGCAAGATTAACAATCCTTAACCTTCAACACATAGTTTCTCTTGCTCTCCTTTTTTTGATTAGCTGGAATAGTTATCTTTATCTATGAATGAATTTATTATTGTTTTCCGAGAAAGCCTAGAAGCATGTCTGATTGTTGGAATAATTTTTACCCTTCTAGAAAAAAATAATTTAATAAAAGAAATTAAACAACTCTGGTTAGGTGTCCTTGCTGCATTAATTGCTAGCGTATTAGTTGCACTGATTCTAAATAATATAAAGCAGTCAGTGGGTAATGCTTCATACACTGCCCTATTTGAAGCTGTCTTTATGTTCATTACTGCGGGTTTACTGTGGTACGTTATTTTTTGGTTATCAAAGCATGTGAGCGATAGAGATGCTCTAGAAGTTCAAACTAAACAAGCTATATCAACATCAGGCTGGGGGGTGTTTTTAGTTGTGTTTTTTTCAATTCTAAGGGAAGGCTTTGAAACAGTTATATTTCTAATGGGTAGCTTCTCAATGCTTGGCACCTTCTCCTACCTTGGTTTTCTAATGGGAATGCTTACAGCTATCGTGATTGGCTACTTAGTTGTAACACAAGGGCGAAGGATTGATCTTCGATCATTTTTCCGAGCCACGACATTTTTACTCGTATTATTTGCTTCAGGAATGATTGCTTATGGCAGCCATGAAGCCGAGGAATTTCTTGTTAAAGGTAACCATCTAAATTGGGTTGGCCTTGAGAATAAAAGTCAAATCACTCGAGTTTGGGACGTGTTGCAGCCTAAATCTGAACTCAATGAAATAGATAACCCAGCGTTTTACTCTTATGACTTAAATGGCAAAAGAAAATTTACACATCTGTTACACGATAAGGGGAAAATTGGCGTTTTCTTAAAAGGTTTTTTTGGTTACAACAGCAACCCAAACTGGATTGAATTTATTATCTGGGTGCTCTCGCTTGCATTAGGATTAAAATTTTGGAGACATTTCTACTTCCAGCAATCTTAGATTCTTGAAAATTTAATATTTGACCATATATCTGTTATGTGGGCGCCAATAATGGGTCTGCATAATAAATTAACTTGCTTAATAAAGGAGTAAATTATGGTTAATACAATATTTGATACGGTGTGGAGAGATATTTCTCCTTTTGCCGTAGGTTTTGATAGAACCTTTGATGCTTTATCCATCATGGCTAATTCAAAATCACAAAGTGTCAATTATCCTCCCTACAACATTCGTAAAGTGTCTGATGAACAATACACTATCGAATTAGCAGTAGCAGGATTTGATGAACAAGATATCGATGTCGAAGTGGAAGGTGAAACTCTTACCATTAAGGGTGAAAATCCCAAGGAAGCCTCTGAAGGGTTACTTCATCAAGGACTGGCTGCAAGAAATTTTGTCAGAAAGTTTGTTTTATCTGATGATATGGAAGTCAAAGGAGCAGCTCTATCCAATGGGTTGCTATACATTGGAATGCAAAGATACATTCCTGAACATAAAAGACCCAAGAAAATCTCTTTAGTATCAAAAAAGAAGTTACTGGGCTAAACAAAATGAAAAGGGGGTTAATAGCCCCTTTTTCTTAAGAAGCTTAGAATAAATCTCTTATCGATGGCGAAAGATAGGCCAAAGAAATTTTAAGGCCGGCCATCAAAGATGCAACTTGCACCATAACAATTGATAAAGGTGACATAATTGTCAATTCGGGCATTAATGAAGCGAGAACATAAAAAAGAGCAATAAGAAGTATCCAAATCTCTCTTGAGTGTCTCATAAAGAAAAACATCATAAAATCAGCAGTGAATGCTAGCACAGCCACAAGAAGCTGGGCATTGTATAATTGGCTAAACCCATCAGCAGCTAATTGACCGTAATAACCATTAACCGACTCAGGAAAAGAGTAAGCAAAATCAAGGATGACTGCCGCTATCACCATCAAGATAGGAGCCACAATCAAGAATCTGAAATAGGTTTTGTAGTTCATTGCAAGCCTATTATAAAACTTCGTTTGCTATAACTTCTATAGACTTCTGATTAATATTACCCAAAACTAAAGTTCCAATTTTTCCACTTTTATCTAATTCCTTCCAAGATTGAAGTCTTTCCTTAATCCTTTCAGGAGGACCTATCAAAGCACACTCATCAACCAAAGCATCTGGAACAGCCATAACTGCTTCTTCTTTCTTTCCAGTCAAGTATAAATCTTGTATTGTTTCAGCTGCCTCTTCATATCCAAGACGTTTGGCATAATCATTGTAAAAATTCTTAGATTTTGCCCCCATGCCTCCAATATAGAGAGCGAACATTGGTTTCATTGCCATTGTGCAAAAATCAACATCTCCCATAGCCACAGGGACAAAAGGAGCCACATCGAAATTGTCATAACTTTTTTCAGTGTCTGCCTTCTCAAACCCTTCTTCAACATGTTGTCCGATAAGTTCGAACTTATCTGGGTTCATCCATATTGGAAAGACTCCGTCTGACACTTCGCCTGCACATCTCAAACCTGCTGGAGTAATTGATGCAGTATAAATTTTAAGGTCGCTGGTGCTGTGTAAGATACTCTTTAGGGATTTACCTAACCCAGATGAACCTTCACCTTTAAAAGGGTATTGATATAATTCTCCATCATGCTCAAGCGGTCCTTCTCTTGCGATAACCTGCCTAATGATTGAAATATATTCCTTGGTTCTAGTTAAAGGCTTCCCATAAGCTTGTCCATACCAGCCTTCGACCACCTGAGGCCCAGAAGGTCCTATACCTAAAAGAAACCTATTGTTTGATAACGCATTCAAAGACATGGCCGTCATGGCTACCATTGTGGGTGTTCTTGCTTGCATTTGCATAATAGCAGTGCCGGCTTTTATTTTTGAGGTTGATGCCAAAATATAAGCTACTACTGATACAGCATCTGAACCATAAGATTCTGCAGCCCAGACAGAATCAAAACCCGCCTTCTCTGCTGCCAAAATATCGTCCATTGGTATTTCTAGTTTGGCTGGAGAGTAACCTAGACCCATTCCTAATTTCATAATTTCTATTGTCCTAAAAATTTAATCAATAACTATTATAGGATGAAGTATTTTTATTTCAAAACAAGAACTTAAATTAAAAATCTTTAATAATTTTTTCTTTTATTTTCTATGATTGCCAAATACAGAGCTATAGAATAGGATGCCTAAGATTAAAAATCTAAGATTGACTATTTTATTATGGGAAAAATAGATAAAAAATGGCAAGAAAAAGCCAGTGAAGAGCTTAAGGGTGACAACCCTGAATCGCTTAACTGGAATACTCTAGAGGGTATAGAAGTGAAACCGCTGTATACAGCGGATGATCTTATGGAGCTTGAGCATTTAAATAGCTTACCTGGATTCCAACCATTTTTGAGAGGCCCTCGAGCCACAATGTACAGCAAAAGACCATGGACTGTTAGACAGTACTCTGGGTTTTCTACAGCTGAAGAATCAAATAAGTTTTACCGAAATAATTTATCTGCAGGACAAACGGGTTTATCTGTAGCTTTTGATTTAGCCACACACAGAGGGTACGACTCAGATCACCCAAGGGTTCCAGGCGATGTTGGAAAAGCAGGCGTTGCTATAGACAGTGTCGAAGATATGAAGATTTTATTTGATCAAATACCACTAAACAAAATGTCAGTCTCGATGACCATGAATGGAGCAGTAATACCTATAATGGCAATGTTCATTGTTGCTGCAGAAGAACAAGGAGTGGCAAAAGAAGTGCTTCAGGGAACTTTGCAAAACGATATATTAAAAGAATTTATGGTAAGAAACACCTACATCTACCCACCTGAGGATTCAATGAGAATCGTGGCAGATATCATTGCCTATTGCTCTAAACAACTTCCTTTATTTAATTCTGTTTCAATTTCTGGATATCACATGCTTGAAGCAGGCGCTACTTGTACCCAAGAATTGGCTTATACCATTGCTGATGGGCTTGAATATGTAAGAGCTGCTAAGAACCAAGAGCTTGATGTTGATTCATTTGCCCCAAGGTTGTCGTTCTTTTTCGGTATTGGAATGAATTTCTTTATGGAAATTGCAAAACTCAGAGCGGCAAGAGTTTTGTGGTCTGAATTGATTGAGCAAGAATTCAAGCCAAAAAATCCAAAATCCTTGATGCTAAGAACTCATTGTCAAACTTCTGGAGTCAGTTTAACCAGTCAGGACCCTTATAATAATATTATTCGGACGACTATCGAAGCGATGGCCGCAGTCCTTGGGGGTACCCAATCCTTACATACAAATTCATTTGATGAGGCACTTGCCTTACCCACTCCATTCTCAGCAGAAATTGCAAGAAACACTCAACTGGTCCTCAGAGAGGAAACTGGGTTAACAAAAGTTATCGATCCGCTTGCCGGTTCATATTATGTTGAATCATTGACCGCATCAATTATTAAAGAGTCGAAAAAACTTATCGATGAAGTTGAAGAACTTGGAGGAATGACAAAAGCAGTTCAAGCTGGTGTTCCAAAACTCAGAATTGAAGAGTCTGCTGCAATTAGACAAGCAAAGATCGAAAAAGAAGAAGAAATTATTGTTGGCGTGAATAACTATTTTTCTTCCAATGAGCAAGACGTTGATATCTTGGCCATTGATAACCAAGACGTCAGAGAGCAACAACTCAATAAGTTAAAAGCACTTAAAGACTCACGTGATGAAGATATATGTCTACAGGCTCTTGAAAGCATAGAGTCAGCCGCAAAAAATGGCAGTAACCTTTTAGAAGTAGCTATCGAAGCAGCAAAAGCCAGAGCTTCAGTCGGAGAGATCTCTCAAGCTATGGAAAATGTGTTTGGCAGGCATCAAGCAGTAGCCCAATCTATTAGTGGTGTGTATCGTAGAGAATATGAAGGGAATGATGAATTTATGAAAATTGAGGAAAAAATTTCTAATTTTTCTTCTGCCAACGGTCGTAGACCAAGAATCCTAGTGGTCAAATTGGGTCAAGATGGTCATGATCGTGGAGCAAAAGTTATTGCAACTGCATTTGCTGATATGGGTTTTGATGTGGATATTGGACCATTATTTCAAACACCTGAAGAAGCTGCTAAGCAGGCAGTTGAAAATGATGTACATATTCTTGGTGTGTCAACACAAGCGGCTGCTCACAAAACCTTGGTGCCGATGTTAATAGCAGCACTTAAAGAACAGAATGCAGAAAATATATTGATTGTTTGTGGAGGAATTATCCCAGAACATGACATACCTGAACTTGAATCTATGGGAGTGGGAGCTGTCTTTGGACCGGGTACAAATATTGCAAAAGCCGCTCTTCAAGTCCTAGATTTAATTGAGTAAAACCATCAAAGAAAATATAAAAGAATTAGAAAAAAGAAAAGAAGCTGCTCGCCTGGGTGGTGGCAAAGAGCGAATTCAAAAACAGCATGCCAAAGGTAAGCTGACTGCAAGAGAAAGAATTGAGATCTTAATAGATGAAGGCACATTCGAGGAATTAGACACCTTTGTAGAACATCGAGCTGTTGATTTTGACATGGAAAAAAAGAAAATTCCTGGCGACGGAGTAGTCACCGGTTACGGAAAAATAAACGGGCGTTTAGTTTATGTATTTAGTCAAGATTTTACTGTATTTGGAGGCTCGCTCTCGGAAACTCATGCTGAAAAAATATGCAAAGTCATGGATCATGCTGTACAAAACGGTGCACCTTTAATTGGGTTGAATGATTCTGGTGGTGCCAGAATACAAGAAGGTGTTGTGTCTTTGGGTGGTTATGCGGAGGTATTTAAACGCAATGTCCTAGCTTCAGGTGTGGTACCACAACTTTCCTTAGTTATGGGTCCATGTGCAGGTGGTGCAGTCTATTCACCAGCCATGACTGATTTTATTTTTATGGTTGAAGACAGTTCGTATATGTTTGTCACAGGTCCTGATGTAGTAAAAACTGTGACTCATGAAGAAGTTTCAGCAGAAGAGCTGGGTGGGGCTTCGACACATAGTAAAAAATCTGGTGTAGCTGATCTTACATTTGAGAATGACACAGAAGCATTATTAATGACTAGAGAATTTATGAGTTTTTTGCCACAAAGTAATCGAGAAAAACCACCCGTAATTGATAATCAAGACCCAGTAAACAGAGAAGAAGCATCCCTTGATACCTTAGTACCAAAAGATCCTGCTAAACCCTATGATATGAAAGAAGTAATTCATAAGGTTGCTGATGAGGGAGAGTTTTTTGAAATACAACCCAACTACGCACAAAATATTGTTATCGGTTTTATTCGATTAAATGGCACAACTGTGGGTGTAGTAGGTAATCAGCCGATGGTACTAGCTGGCTGTCTTGATATAGACTCATCAATAAAAGGCGCTAGATTCGTCCGTTTCTGTGATGCATTTAATATCCCCCTACTTACTCTAGTTGATGTTCCAGGGTTCATGCCAGGAACTTCTCAGGAATACGGCGGCATCATAAAACATGGCGCTAAACTCCTTTTTGCATACGCTGAAGCCACGGTTCCAAAAGTAACATTAATCACCAGAAAAGCCTATGGTGGAGCTTATGATGTGATGAGTTCGAAACACATCAGAGCTGATGTAAATTTTGCCTGGCCGTCTGCAGAGATTGCGGTAATGGGACCAAAAGGTGCGGTCGAGATTATCTTCAGAGAAGACATTGGTGATGAAGATAAAATTCAAAAGAGAACTGATGAATATAGAGAAAAATTTGCTAACCCATTTATTGCAGCAAGTCGTGGTTTTATAGACGATGTAATATTACCGCATCGATCTAGAGAAAAATTATGTCGTTCATTTGAGATGCTAAAGGATAAACAACAAACCAATCCATGGCGTAAACACGACAACATCCCTTTATAGAATATGTTTAAAAAAATACTCATTGCCAATCGTGGCGAAATTGCCTGTCGGGTCATAAAAACTTGTAAGGACATGGGTATCAATACGGTCGCGGTTTATTCTGATGCAGATGAGAACGCGATGCATGTTGAATTAGCTGATGAATCATTTTGTATTGGTGGGTCAGCTTCTTCAGACAGCTATCTTGTTATTGATAAAATCATAAATGCGTGCCTCGAATGTGGGGCTGAAGCTGTACACCCAGGTTATGGTTTCTTATCTGAGAATGATGATTTTGCTAAGGCCCTAGAAAAAAACAATATCGTCTTTATAGGACCTAAACGCAAGGCAATTGTCTGTATGGGCGATAAAATTGAATCAAAGAAGATCGCTGCAGAAGCTGAGGTTAATGTTATACCTGGATTTACCCAAGCAATAAAAGATAGCGAACAAGCGGTAAAGGTGGCAAATGATATTGGTTATCCCGTGATGCTGAAAGCCAGTGCTGGTGGTGGCGGAAAAGGCATGAGAGTTGTTAATAATGATCAAGAATGTGTTGATGGTTTTGAACGTGCACAAAATGAAAGTTTAGCAAGTTTTGGTGATGATCGAATATTCGCTGAGAAATTCATTACCGAACCACACCACATTGAAATACAAATTTTGGCAGACCAACAAGGGAATACAGTTTACCTTGGGGAAAGAGAGTGCTCTATTCAGAGACGACATCAAAAAGTTATTGAGGAAGCTCCATCTCCTTTTATCAGTAATGCCACGAGAATAAAAATGGGCGAACAGGCTGTGAATCTGGCGAAAGCTGTCAACTATGAATCAGCCGGTACAGTTGAATTTATTGTTGACAAAGAACAACAATTCTATTTTCTTGAAATGAACACCAGACTTCAAGTTGAGCACCCTGTTACAGAAATGGTTACCGGAATTGACCTCGTTGAAAAAATGATAACCATTGCAGCAGGTGAGCCACTAAACCTTGAGCAAGACAAAATCACTACCTCAGGTTGGGCACTTGAATCAAGAATATACGCTGAGGATCCCTATAGAGAATTTATGCCCTCAATTGGGCGTCTAACAAAATATCGCACTCCTCAATCCTCAATGAATATCAGAATAGACACCGGAATCAGAGAAGGTAGCGAAGTGACAATGTTTTATGACCCTATGATCGCAAAACTAATCACCTATGGTAATACGCGTGATGAAGCCATTCAGTATATGTTGAGTGCGATTGATCAATACGTTATTACAGGGGTCTCTCATAATCTTAATTTTTTGAGTTCAATTATGCAAAACCCAACCTTTCGGTCGGGCTATACCACAACTAATTTTATTGCTGATGAATACCAACATGGCTTTAAGGGAGAACCAGTAACTGAAGATGAAACACAAGCAATCGCCTGTGTTCTTGCTTGTTATCATACCCATCAACTTAAACGGATAAAAACAAATCGTATTAATACTAATCAATGGACTGTAAAAATTAATGAGCATCAAATATCAGTGAGAACTGAAGATATGGACTCAATAATGAAAGCTACATCACAAGCAAATGAATACTCTATTCTGATCAACAAACAACATAATGATCCAAGAGTTAAAATAAAGATTAATGACAAAGAGTGTTACTTTCAAATTGAAAATAAATACCCAGGGTATCAACTTACTCATAGAGGCAAAGTCTTCACCGCATTAGTTTCCAGACAAAGAACTGCTGAATTAAATCGTTTAATGCCAGAAAAAATCCCACTTGACCTTTCTAAATATTTGCTCTCACCTATGCCTGGTCTGCTATTGAAGCTTTGTGTGTTAGAAGGACAAACTATTAAAGCCGGAGAAGAACTTGCAGTTGTCGAAGCGATGAAAATGGAAAATAGCCTAAGAGCAAGCAAAGACGTAAAAATTAAATCGATATTGACAACAGAAGGCGCTAACCTAACAGTAGATCAAAAAATTCTGGAATTTGAGGATTAATTTGAAAACAGCAGAAATTGAATTATTAGCTCAGTCAATCACATCAGGAGATAGAAAAGCCATTGCGAATGGAATCACCCTGGTTGAGTCTACAAAAAAAGAAGATCAAGCTCTATCTGAACAACTGTTGAATCAACTTAAAACCTCAACAAACGACAGTATCAGAATAGGAATATCAGGACCACCAGGGGTTGGTAAATCAACATTTATCGAAGCCTTGGGTCATCCTGTTTTAGAAGCTGGAGAACGTTTAGCTATTCTAGCAATAGACCCAAGCTCAAGTATTAGTGGAGGATCTATACTAGGAGATAAAACTAGAATGGAGTCCTTATCTCGCAGTGAAAATACTTTTATTAGGCCTTCTCCCTCAGGAGGTAACTTAGGTGGCGTTAATCGATCTACTAGAGAATCAATTAGTGTCCTTGAAGCTGCTGGATATTCTGTAATCTTGGTTGAAACAGTTGGTGTTGGTCAAGCTGAAACGGAAGTGTTTGATATGACTGATATCTTTTTAGTCTTATTAAGTCCAGGGGGTGGCGATGAATTACAAGGTATAAAACGAGGAATTATTGAGTTGGCTGATATCCTTATCGTTAATAAATCTGACGGCAATCTTTTAGCAACTTCTAAAAGCACAGTGCTTGATTATAAAAACGCTCTCAAACTCTTAACACCTAGAATTAAAGAATGGGCTATTCCTATTCTGTCTTGCTCTGCCCTTCATAAAGAAGGTATTAATGAGGCTTGGGAGAAAATTCTTGAACTAAAAAACCATCTGATGAACACCGGACAACTCAAAGACAATAGACAGAAACAAAATGAGATTTTCTTAAAAAATAAGAAAAAAAATCTTATACTTTCTGCTATAGAGTCAGATGAGACTTT
>Ga0315327_10001377_pt1 | contig 12632 bp, 12 predicted proteins | sample M110032315metaG_FD_203460 | JGI IMG/M metagenome (GOLD analysis project Ga0315327, IMG submission 203460) | Ammonia-oxidizing marine archaeal communities from Monterey Bay, California, United States - M1 100m 32315 | ecosystem: Environmental > Aquatic > Marine > Coastal | place: USA: California... | reverse complement strand
TTTATATCTGATTTAGAATTATTCATCTAGTAATGGGTTCAGCAATTGAAGTAAATGATGACGGTGTGAAGGTAAATCCTGAAATCATGGAAAATGAAAAATTCTATCACTGTATTTTCAAAGATAAAGTAATTTTGGTCTTTAAGGATCATCAGGAATTTTTAAACTGTTTTGAAATTGAAGAAAAGGAAATAGTAGAAAAAATTAAATCATCAAAAGATGAAGATATTAATTCCATACTTGAATCTTATATAGAAAAAGAGAAGCTTAAAAAACAATAAACATGTTTTAATGTATTGATGAGTTCAAATTCTGATGCATCTGATATTCTTGATGAAATATTAGAAGATTCCAAAAAACCAGAAAGTGCTCCGGAACCAGAAAGTGCTCCGGAACCAGAAAGTGCTCCTGAACCAGAAAGTGCTCCGGAACCAGAAAGTACTCCTGAACCAGAAAGTGCTTCGGAACCAGAAAGTGCTTCGGAACCAGAAAGTGCTCCGGAACCAGAAAAACAAATTCCAAAAAAACCATTTAATCCTGAAGAGAAACCTACACGAAAATTAATCTTGGTTGGAGTAAAACCATTGGTCACATATGTGAACTCTACATTAACACAATTATCAACACTACCTACTGTAACAATAAAGGCAAGAGGTCAACGTATTACTCAGGCTGTAGATGTATCACAATTTATCATGAAACGTATGCATTCTATCGGTTATAGAATATCTGATGTAAGAATATCTTCAGATGCATTAGAATCCAGAGATGGTAAAACTCGTAATGTTTCTACAATTGAGATTGATATTTCTAAATAATTAGTTATAATTTGAATAGAAAATCTATTCCAAAATAGATCAAAACTACGCTTAATCCAATTATTATTATCTTAAAATTTCTTTTTGACAGATAATTTTTTGCTTTTGAAGAAAAGGCTGCAATTGTAAATAACCATGCGTAATCCATCCAGATATGAAATAAAAATAGAATAACAATTCCTATAATTCCAAAATTCTGAATTGATTCTGAAATTAATACTAGACCAATTGTTAGCCACCAAATAATAAAAAATGGATTTAATGCACTTAGAAGAATACCTGCTACAAATGGTCCTTGTCCTGATCTTGTTTCTAAATTAAATTTTTGTTTTGTAACCGACCTGATTTGTAATATTGCGAATACAAATAATCCTGCTGCACCTAATATTGTAATTGCAGTTCTTATTTCTGGAATACTTTCAATAGAAAAAAATCCTACACCTAATAACAATATTAAAGGAAATTCTACAATGGTATGTCCCATAGCCATCTTTATTCCCGAAATTTTCCCTTCGCGTAATCCATACATTACATTCGCTGCAAATAATGGACCTGGTGACATAACGCCTGATGCAGAAATCACTATGACTAATCCTAAAAAACTAAATATTTCTTGCATATTGAATTGAATCTAATCTAAATATTAACGGTAGATATGGTCGCCCAAATCTTTTGTATTTTGTGTTGCCTGTTTTAATTGTTCTTCAATAATTTTTGATTCATTTTCTAGTTTTGTTAAATTACATGATATGCCTGGAATAATTTTAGAAAATGTTTCACATAAATTTGATGTAGCCTTAAAATCTGGAATTTCCTTATTTGAACTTACTAATAATACAATAACATCTTGACCTCTAGTCGCACCTTCATTTAATAATATTCCTGATATACCTGGAATTGTTGCATGGTCTACCATTGTAATTCCATTTTCAACAAGTTTTCCTCTGGCATTTCCTGTTGATGCAACTCCGAACACATCCAATTCATTTGATCCTTTTACAGTGATACTGCTGACAATAGTTGAACATTTTTTTTCTTTTGCCCAATCTAACATCATTCTTGCAGCAGTTCTGTGCATTGTTACATCTAGTGTAAGATATGAAGAAAATATACCAACCTTTAGATCTCTATTTACAAATATTCTAGTTGCATAATTTGGCATTCCATTTTTTATAATGCTAATTGGTGGAAATTTGTCAGAATCAATATTTGCTTGTAATTCAAAATTCGATGTATTAATCAAAGATTCTGTAGCTATTGCACTTGTGATTCCAGATGAAGGAAATCCATTGACAAGTGTACCTCCTTCCAAATCTATTGGAACGATCTCTTTAATTTCTATATCATTAGTCATACTATTCTCAATACATCATCTGTAAAATAATTTGTCATTCTAGGAAAACTTTAAACTGTAAGTAATTCACAATTTGACGAATGCCTGAAAAAATTAAAGTTGCTTTAGTTGGTCTAGGAAACTGTTTTTCGGGATTAATTCAGGGTATTGAATATTATTCAAAAAACCCTTCTCAAAAAGTTACAGGAATAATTCACGAAAACTTACGCGATTATACTATTCATGATATTGACTTTGTTGCTGGATTTGATGTTGGTGCAAACAAGGTTGGAAAACCAATCAATGAGGCCATTTATGAATTGCCAAATATGGTAAATTGGATTGAAAAAAATGACATGCCTAAGGCAAACGGCACCGTTTATGAAAGTCCTGCTTTGGATGGTGTTGGAATTTGGGTTGAAAACAAGGTCAAACCAATTGAGAGTGGAAAATCCGAGTCTGAATTACGAGATGAAATTATCAGTATCTTAGAAGAAAATGGGGTTGAAGTAATTGTATCCTATCTTCCTGTAGGTTCTGAGAAGGCAACTCAATTTTGGGCTCAAATATGTTTGGACACAAACACCGCATTTGTTAATTGCATGCCTGCATTCATTGCATCGGACAAAGAGTGGGCACAAAAATTCACTGATAAAAATATTCCAATTATTGGTGACGATATTAAAGGACAGGTTGGAGCAACAATAGTCCATAGAACCCTTGCAAGACTATGTGATGAACGTGGAACAAAAATAGAAAAAACATACCAGATTAACGTTGGTGGAAATACAGATTTCCTAAATATGAAAGAACAAGAACGTCTTGTTAGTAAACGTATATCAAAAACTGAGAGTGTTCAAAGTCAGCTTACCGATCGATTAGACGATGATAATATTTATGTTGGCCCTTCAGATTTCATTCCTTTCTTAGGTAACACGAAACTTATGTTTATGAGAATTGAAGGTAGGCAATGGGCAAATATTCCATATAACATGGAAGTACGTTTAGAGGTAGATGACAAAGCAAATTCTGCTGGAATAGTTATTGATGCTATACGACTAGCGAAAATTGCTCTTGATCGAGGCATGGGAGGTCCAATCATTCCTGCATCTGCATATTTGATGAAACATCCTATACAACAGATGACAGATCCTATTGCAAAAACTGAAATTGAAAAATTTGTTGCTGGTGAATAAAAACTAGAATTTTTTTTGTAGCCCTACAAAGTTTGTTACCAAAGTCAAAATTACTTGTTCACATTAATTATGCAACTCTATATGTCATAATCTGTATTGGTTCATGTAAAGAAAGTTGAGATTTTTGGTTTCAAATCATTTGGATTCAAAAACACGATCGTAGATTTTGAACCAGGACTGATATCTATATCTGGTCCAAATGGTTCAGGTAAAAGCAATATTTTAGACGCAATTACTTTTGCGTTAGGTGAAAATCGATCAAAAATTATGCGTGCTCCAAATTTACGTGCTCTCATGCATGATGTTGAGGGTGCTGCAAGACGTGGACCAAAAATGGCTAGAACTAGTGTTCACTTTGATAATTTAGATAGAAAGATTCCTGTTGATTCTGATATTGTTACAATTACTCGAGAGATGAATGACAAAGGTGATAATATTTACTATCTTAACAAAAAGAAAGTCATACGTTCAAAAATTCTTGATTTGATGGAAATTGCCAATGCAGGTCTAAATCAAATAAACAATGTTCAACAAGGAACTGTTACAAGAATTTCTGAAATGACATCTGAGGAAAAAAGAAATGTGATAGAAGATTTAATTGGACTTTCTGCATTTGATGAAAAGAAAAAAGAGGCAGAAAAACAGCTAACTGATGCTGATCATAAATTAGAAATTGCAATGGCCAAAATGGGGGAAGTAAAGAAAAGAATTGATGAATTAGAAGAAGAGAGAAATAGAAAACTTCGATATGATCTTCTTGAACGTGAACTAAATCGTTATCGTGCAATATCTGCTGCATCAAATCTGAAAACAATCAAATCTGAGAAATCATCAAAAGATAAAACTCTCAATTCACTAAATTCTGAAATAAAGCATCTTGAAGAAGAGCGTAATATTATTAGAAAAGATAGTTCTGAGATAAGAAAACAAAAAACTGAATTCATGGATGAGGTTAATGCATTTAACAAGTCAAAATCTGAAATTGAAACAAAATTAAGTTATGAACGACGAAAATTTGATGAAGCTGATAGTTCATCAAAAACTAGTACTAATCGTTTAACTGAAATAAACAAAAACCTTCCTGATCATAAAGTAAATCTTAATTATTTACATATACAAAAATCATTTTCTGAATCACAATTATCTTACTTTAAAGATGAAATAAGAAAACTTCGTGAAAGTGAAAAGTCATTTGATGATAAAACAAACAATCTTAGAATACAAAAAACTGAAGCGTTACAAAAACAATCTCAAGTAATTACACAAAAACGAGATGTTGATCAAAAAATTCAACGTTTAACAGACAAAATTACTGCAACTAAACTTGCGGTTGGAGAATTTGATTCACACTCAACAAATGGAAATGAAAAAATTTCATCTAACCGAGAAAAATTTAATGCACTTGTACAGAGTCTTGAAACACTTGAAAGACAAAAAATTAAACTTGAACGTATTATTCAAAATCATAAACACTCTGTATCAGAAATTAATTTAAGAATAAAAAAATTCACTGATGAAAAAACAAGATCTGAAAGTGATATACATGAATTATCTGAATTAATTGATGCATCATCTAAAGGTGCTAACAAATATGAAACAAAAATTAAATTTGCAAAAGGAATAATGCATGAAGATTATTCTATATCAAAACTCAAACATAGTACGCAAGATTTTGGTATAGAGGGTTTAGTTTATGAAATACTTTCTTGGGGAAAAAAATATGAACGTGCATCACTTGCAGTTTGTTCTGATTGGATTAAGGCTGTAGTTGTAAAAGACTTTGAATCTCTTATGTCACTTGCAGAATTTGTTACTGATAAAAAACTACCAAAACTAAAAATTATTCCATTAGAAGCAATTCCTGAAGTAAAAATTGAATTGCCAAAACAAAATGGTGTATTGGGAATCTTATCTGATTATGTAAACTGTGAAAAAAAATTTTTACCTTTGAAAAATTTCCTTTTTGGAAATGTGGTACTAGTTGAATCAAGAAAAACTGCAATACAACTATCAAAATCTGGATTTAAGGCAATTACAATATCCGGCGAATACTTTGAAGCAAAAGTAACATCTGTTGTAATTGATAATAATTCAAAAATCTCAAAATTAACAAAAATCATTAACATGAGTGATTCCGTTGAAGGCCTTCAACAATTGATTGCAGCATTAAGACATACTGTATTAAAAAAGAAAAATCGTACAAAAAAACTGGATTTACTCGTAAAAAATTATGAGAAAAGACTCTCTTTATCTGAACTTGGAATGACTACTACTACAAATAGCCTTTCTGAATTAAAATCTAGAATATCTCAAATCGTTCAAAACAAAAAATCATTTGAATCACGGATTAATCAATTACAAAGAAGTCAGGAAAGAATTTCGCGAGAATTAATTAATCGTAAATCTCATCTAGAATCTTTGGAATCTCAAATAAAACTCGTCAGAGAAAATTATGCAGAACCACAGATGGATAGAATTGCAAATGAGCTTACACTAGTAAACGAGCAAATTGTTGAACAAGATAAAAAATTAGCACCGATACAAAATGAGCTTAAGCAAAAACAATCTAATCTTGCTGAGTTAATGGCATATGATACCAAAATTACTGGTGAGAAAAAAAATCTCCAACATACAGTCTCATCCATGAATCAAGAAAAATATCATTTGGAAGTAGATGTACGTCGTGCAACAAAAGATAAAGAGACATCTGAATCTGAACTTGTCAAATTACGTGATGACGAACAAAAACTAATCTCTACCTCTGGTACATCTGTAGAACGAATGACAGAATTTGATAATAGTCTTGAAAATCTAAATTCCAAAGAACGTGATTCAACAAAAGAAATTTCCTTACGTGAAAGAAATACTGATACATTAAATCGTGATCTTACAGAATTACGTCAAAAGGAATCTAAAATAACATCACTTCTTGCAACATTTGGATTTGATATTAGCATAGAAGTCTTTGATGTTGAATCTACAATTTCATCTTTAGAATCTGAGCAGAATCGTATAAAAAACTCGCTTAATGCCGGTTCACCTATACAATATGTTGAGATTTCAAATGGATACAAATCATCATCTTCTAAAAAAAATATGCTTGAAAGAGAACGTAACACAATTGTTGCATTTATTGAATCTGTAGAAAAAGATAAGAGACAAACATTCCTTGATGCATTTGATACAGTTGATACTCAGGTAAAAGACGCATTCTCAAAGATGACTGGCGGAAGTGCTTGGCTTGAACTAGAAAATGAAGATGATATATTTAATTCTGGATTAAATTATTTAATTCAATTCCCTGGAAAACCAAAAAGAGAATCAACATCAATTAGTGGAGGTGAGAAAACTCTCGCTGCAACAGTTTTTGTGTTGGCGCTACAAAAATTAAATCCATCTCCATTTTATTTGTTTGATGAGGTTGATGCACATCTTGATGCACCAAACGCTGAAAAATTATCTAACATTATTAAAGAAAGATCTGAGGGCAGTCAATTCATAATGGTCTCACTCAAAGATTCTGTTGTAGAAAAAGCTCGCTTAATTTATGGTGTATTCCCAAAACACGGAGTTTCACATGTTGTCAAATACAAAGATAAGAGACTATTATCTTCTCTAGAAACACAACAATAGTTATTTTTTTGATAATTTCTTGATGTATGCAATAATGCCTGTATAGTCTATGTCGCCAAATCCAGCATCTTCTGCATCTGTGTAAACCTTTCTTGCAAGTTTTGCCATAGGTAATTCTGCATCGAATGACTCAGCTGCGTCATTAATTGTATCCAGATCTTTTTTCAAATTTGCAAGAGTAAATGTTGGTTCATAACTCTCTTTAGCCATTTTGTATGCTTTAATTTCGCTCATACCAGTTTTAAAATAAGTTGAATTTAATATTTTGAGAAATATTTCTGGATCAAAACCTGCTTTCTTTGTCAATGTAATTCCTTCTGAAAGGGATAGTGCAAGCATTGCAATCTGCAAATTCATTGCAAGCTTAATTGCATGTGCAGTACCTGTATCTCCTATGTAAAATGATTGTTCTGCTATTGTATCAAAAATTTTTTTGAATCTCTCAAATACTTCTTTTTTCCCAGACGCCATCATGACTAATTTACCATCTATTGCAACATTCGGTCCTCCCATGACTGGGATCTCTAAATAATCTATTCCATATGATGTGACTCTTTCTGAAATCTCTTTTGTCGAGTTTGGATTAACTGTACTCATATCTGCAATACACATTCCCACATGCTTACCTGACATTACTCCAGAATTTCCAAAAATTACTTCATTTACTGCATCTGCATCCTTTACTACTGTTATGACTAACTCTGAATTTTCTGCAACATGTTTTGGTGATTCAACAATTATTGCACCCTTCTCTTTAAGATTCTCAGTTTTTTCTTTAGTTCTGTTATATGCAGTTACTTCATATCCAACATCAAGTAAATGTAATCCTACAGACTCTCCTAACATTCCTGTTCCTACAATTCCAATTTTCATTATCTCCTTTCCTCTTCTACTAATTCCCAGTTATCTTTACCAATTCTTGCTGCAGTAAATTTCAAATGACCTATAATTCTATCTCCTTTTCTAACCATTGCAAAATCTGATTTTTTTGTACTGTAAATTTTTTCTTTTGCTTTGTATCCGCCTTCTATAACTTTGACTCTAAATTTTTTACTTGCTTTTACAATTAAATTTCTTGCAACTTTGACATCGCCCATCCATGAAAACATTTCAAATGTCCCAAAATTTTCTGTTTTTATTACATAATCATACAATCTAGCTTCAAATTTCATCTTGCGCTTTTTTGCTTCTTCGTTCATCCATTGTACAAGTTCTTCTCCTGAACCTTTTTCTGCACCAAAAGTTTCTGATTCACTCATGATTAATCACTTTTTTTACTATACATGAAGCTATCTTGGTGGTCCCCATGTCTCTTCGATAATGATTTTTCCATCTTTATTGAAAACAAAATATCTTTTTCCACATCTAAAACACTGCCAGATAAATTTACCATCTATCTTTTTTTGATACTGCATAGGTAGAAAGCATGTGGTGCAGTCAAGTGCTTCTGGCATATCATTAGAGTTGATTACGGGTAATTCCTTTTTGTTCCGATCTTGCATTATCTTTCTATCTATAATTTTTAGATATAGATATGTAATTGGCGTAGAAATCATTATTTTCTATATCCTGAGTATAGGAATCATTCTAATGTTTAATTCCAAAATAGTACAATGATAGATCACTTGTGATCATTATTATATTCAAAAAGCAAAAAAAAAGTGAATCCCATGACTGTTGAATCATCATATCTCTCTACAAATCCTGAAATTCAGACTCTAAATGAACAGTCAAAAAAATATGCTGAACAAATCATGGAAGTTGTTAGTGAGGTTCAGAAAGTTATTGTTGGACAAGAACAAGTAATAAAAAAATTAGTAATTGCAATGATGGCAGATGGACATGTTCTTTTAGAAGGTGTCCCTGGATTAGCTAAAACCAAGATGGTTGATACATTATCTAAAACACTTGGTGCAAATTTTTGTCGAATTCAATTCACTCCAGATTTACTTCCTGCCGATATTATTGGAACCAAAATTTATGATAATAAAAAAGAAAAATTTGTTACGGAAAAAGGACCTATTTTTAGCAATTTAATACTTGCAGATGAAATTAATCGTGCACCTCCAAAAGTTCAGTCTGCATTACTTGAAGCAATGCAAGAAAGACAAGTTAGTATACATGGTGGTACATATGAAATTGAAAAACCATTTCTAGTTCTTGCAACACAAAATCCAATCGAAAGTGAGGGAACATATCGATTACCTGAAGCACAAATTGATAGATTTGCATTAAAATTAATTATCGATTATCCATCAAAAGATAATGAAAAATTAATCATACAACGTAATACTCAAGAAAATAAACCATCAGCTAATAACATTATGTCAACAAAAATTATTTTAGAAATACAAAAATTTGTACAAAAAATTTATGCTGATGAAAAAATTGAAGAATATGTATCAAGTATTGTTGATGCATCTAGAAATCCAAAAAATTATGATCTTGAACTAGATGGAATAATAGAATTTGGTGCATCTCCACGTGCATCAATATGGTTAATTCTTGCAGCGAAAGCTAACGCATTACTTGCAGGAAGAGGTTTCGTTATCCCTGAAGATATTAAATCAATTGCACATGATGTGCTACGTCATAGAATTACCTTAACATTTGAGGCAGAAGCTGATGGTCACACTCCTGATGATTTGATTAATAAAATATTAGAAAAAGTACGTGCACCATAGAATTCCATTGTCAGAAATTAAAGATCTACTAAAACGTATTCGGGAATTAGAAATCAAAACAAAAGGATTGGTAGATGGAATGATGGCCGGTAGCTATAAATCCAAAATTCGTGGGCGAGGAATTGAATTTTCAGAGGTTCGAGAATATGTTCTAGGCGATGATGTGAGACATATTGATTGGAATGTTACTGCTCGTACGAACAAATTACACGTGAAAGAGTTCGTTGAAGAGCGTGATTTACGTGTATATGTCCTCTTTGACTATTCTGCAAGTAATGAATTTGGTTTTTCAAAAAGCAAAAAATCAATAGGTCATGAAGTTGCAGCATCCATCATATTTTCTGCAATGAAAAATAATGATAGTGTGGGTCTTGGAATATTTACTGATACACTTGAACAATTTATTCCTGCAAGAAAAGGACGAAAACATAGTCTTACTTTACTTAGAACTCTACTAAAGCATAAAACAAAAAGTAAACAGACAGATATTGAAACCTCATTATTACAACTACATCATATTTTAGGTCAACATAGTATAATTTTCATAATCTCAGATTACATCTCTTCAAACTTTTTACGTCCATTAAAATTTCTTAAAAATCGTCATGACGTTATTTTAGTAAATTTATCTGACATACGTGAATCCAAATTACCTGATATTGGTTATACGATGTTAGAAGACATGGAATCTGGAGAACAATTGCTAGTTAATACTTCTGACATATCATTTAGAAACGCTTTCACAAAAAACTCCTTAGAAAACTCTGAAAAAATCAAAAATGATATTACAAAATTAAAAGTAGAAATGGTAAATGTTTCAGAACAAATTCCTTTTGATATGGCCTTGAGACAATTCTTTAATCAAAGGATGAGGCGATAGATAATGGATTATGAATTTGGATATTGGTATGTTTTATTGTCACTCTTCGTATTACCTGGATTTTATTACTTGTATAGATTTTACACAAAAGCAAAAAAATCAAATTCATTAAAATTCAGCAATTTACAACTGGTTAAAAGCTCAATTTCCTCTCAATCGCAAATAAGAAAACACATTCCCTTCATTTTGATACTAGTTGCAGTTAGTTTGATAATAATCGGTCTTGCAGATCCAAGAATTCCTCTTGAAAATGTTCAAGAAGGTGTAAATGTGGTACTAGTTCTTGATGGGTCTGGAAGTATGGCTGCAACTGATTATCCTCCAACAAGATTAGAGTCTGCAAAAATTGCTGCAGAAATTTTAATAGATAATCTTGAACCAAATGATCATACTGGAATAATTTTATTTGAATCTGGTGCCACAACTGTTTCATATCTTACTCCGTTTAAACAAAAAACCATTGATGATTTACAGGCAATTAGACAAAGAGATGGTGCAACTGCAATAGGTGACGGTCTTGTTTTAGGCGTGGATATGGCTAATTCTATTCCTAATAAGAAAAAAGTTGTAATTTTGTTGAGTGATGGTGATCACAATGCAGGAATTGTTACTCCAAATGAAGCAGTTCAATATGCATTACAGAAAAAAATTCAAATTCATACAATTGGAATGGGTTCTGATGAACCAGTGTTACTTGGAACAAACATCTATGGAAATCCACTTTATGCTGAATTAAATGAAACACAATTGATTGCTATCGCTACTGCTGCAAATGGGAAATATTACAAATCTGTTGATAATAACAGCCTAAATGAAATTTTTGAACAAATTACTGATGATATTGATAGAGAACTTGAACAGGTAAGCATCAAAGACTGGTTCTTTATTGCTGCAGCCATAATACTATCTGCCAATATTTACATTGTATACGGTAAATATAGAATAGTGATATAACTTTGAGAAAAACTTTAGGAATTTTTATATTATTTTTAGCTATTATCCCATTCTTTGGATTTTCTGCATTCGGCGGTGGGGGTTTTGTTGCTCCTCAAAGTTTTAAGGTACTTGGTGTTGATTCAGGATTAATTATTCAGGAAATCGGTGAAAATGGAAATTCAGTTTACATGCAACATGTTTTAACAAATGATCATGGAATTGCCATTGATATCACAGTGTCTAGTTATCATAGCACGGATTTTCTAAAAATAGATGAGACTTGTGAACCTTTGACGTTATTTACAAATCATATTTTGGTCATTCCATATTATCCTGTTCCAATTTCTGAACTAGGACGATATGTAATGCTTCCTGCATTAGCTGAGTTTACACATCCTGATACCATGGAAAAATCTGAAATTCATCTTGAAAAATATAGTCTTTTACTTGATGATGGACAAAACATTGGATTTACAAACTCAGTTGATTTTTCATGTGATGATGTTTATGTTGCAATGAATCCTAAATACGAATACGCATTTGATGATAATCTTGGTATGCAAAGTCAATCAGGTACTTCTACACAACAAGGTGGACAACAAGGTGGACAACAAGGTGGACAACAAGGTGGACAACAAGGTGGACAACAAGGTGGACAACAAAATGGCCCACAATCAGGCACAAATTTGACTTCTGAAGAACAAGAAATTCTTCAACAGGCTGATGAATTATTACGCGAATACCAAATGGCAGCTGAACTACAAAACTCTCCTCTTAATCCAACTGAGCGTCCATTTTTAGTTGAACAAAATACGGAACAATTCCGAGAAGAAATTGCACAACAGATGCAATTACAAGAAGAGTTAATGCAAGAATTACAACAAAACTCTAACTTTCAAAATTTTGATGAGCAATTATCTAACGATGGTTTAATTCAACAACCTCCTTCATTTGATATGTCTGATGAAGAAACTACAGTATCTGTTCCATATGAAAATGATGAAACATCTGCAACAATTTCTGCTGAATTTGAAAATGGTGAAATAACAAATGTCTTCATAGAACGTCCAACTGACGAAATTGAAACTAGTCTGTTATGGGTGCTTCCTCTTGTAATAGGCATCATAGTTATTGTAGTATTGTTATCAAAAA
>Ga0315327_10001375_pt1 | contig 12642 bp, 11 predicted proteins | sample M110032315metaG_FD_203460 | JGI IMG/M metagenome (GOLD analysis project Ga0315327, IMG submission 203460) | Ammonia-oxidizing marine archaeal communities from Monterey Bay, California, United States - M1 100m 32315 | ecosystem: Environmental > Aquatic > Marine > Coastal | place: USA: California... | reverse complement strand
TGATGAAGATTATAAATCAGATTTGATAAAAAGAGGAACATATTTTCTGAATGAATATGTCAGTAATCAAGGAAAAGCAAGTGAAGAATTATTTTCATATTTAAAAAAATTTTAACAATTAAGGTTCAAATTCATATGTATTTTGGATTTGTTTGAATTTATTTTTTTTAAAAAATTGAATTGAATTTTTATTTTTTTGACTAACATTAGCAAGATATCGATTTCGAGGATTAAGTTTCATTAATAATTCAAGAGATTTTTGGCCTAAACCTTTTCCTTGTACATCTTTTTTTAGAAAGAGTCCTATTTCATTTATTTTTGTCAAATATACACTTCCAATTTTTTTATTTTTCTGAAAAATAATGTACCATTTTGTATAGGGATGTGAAAGAACAAATTTTTTATGTTGAGCAAAAGAAGGCATTTTTTTATGCGAAATTCGAGTAATAAGATCACGTTCTTTCAAATGTTGATATAAGAATTTTATATCTGATTTATCAACTTCTTTGAATTTTATTTCATTATCTAACATAGTTTTTTAAAAAAAATCAAGTATTTCAAGATTAGGCATTAAAGAATAAATTAATGAGTTCAGATGTATTACTATGCGTGCAACAATTGTAGCTGAAATAGGTTCAAACTGGGAAGGAAGTTTATCAAAAGCAAAAAAGCTAATTCGTTTGACTAAAAAAGCAGGTGCAGATGCAGTAAAATTTCAAATTTGGAGAGCCGAAGATCTATACTCATCAAAACATCCACATTGGAAAGATATTAAAAAATCAGAAATAAATTTTCAAAGAGTAAAAATATTAAAAAAATATTCAGATAAAATCGGCATAGAGTTTTTTTGTAGTGCATTTTATCCTGAAGCAGTAGATTTCTTAGAAACAGTTAATGTAAAAAGATACAAAGTTGCATCTAGAACTTGTATTTTCAAAGATCCTTTCTCAAAAGAAACTCTGAAGAGAAAAGCAATTACAAAAAAGCCAATTATAATTAGTATGGGAATGGGAGGAGATAAGAAGAAAATTAAGAAAATTTTTTCATCTAATAAGACAATATTTTGCTATTGTATTTCAGACTATCCTTTAGAATTTAAAAAAATAAATTGGAATGAAGCTAAAAAATTTGAAGGTTTTTCTGATCATACTATTGGAATTACCGCACCTCTAATTTTTGCCGTGATGAAAAAAGAGAAAAATGCAAAGCACATTATAATTGAAAAACATGTGAAACTTAAAGAATCAAAAGGTCCGGATGCAGCAACATCAATAGATACTGATGAACTATCTCAATTAGTTAGTCAGATAAAAATAATTACAAAATTAAAGATTGGAAATTGAAAAATCAGAAAACATATGTCGTAAGAGTAGAAATATTAAAATATTTTTTAGAGATGTATATTCAAGGAAGAATTAATCGGATGAATATCTATAATGAATGATAAAATTTTATTTTGGCAGACAAGTGATTGGTTCAATTATAATTTAGCTAATTCGTTACAAGAACATAATTTTCAATTGTATTCAATAATTGATACCGTAAATAAGCCTAAGAAATTTTTTCAAAATCAAAAATTTGTCAAATATGAAAACATATGGTTTTTTCATGATGCAATAAAAAAAGATGTAGAGCATGATTTAAGATATTTAGAGAAATTTGAATCAGAATACAACATAAATTTATGGTTACTTGCAGCTAATGAAAGAATTTTCTACAAGTTTAATCCATTTTATGAATTTTCTACAGAAGAAGTTTTAGCAATTATAGAACAGGAATGTAAATTTTTTGAATCGGTTTTAGATGAAGTGAATCCAGATTATCTAATTATTTCCCTAACATGGCAACATCATGGAGAATTATTACGTCAGATATGTAAAGCAAAAGGCATAAAGATTTTGATGATTAATACATCAGAATTAGGAGGAGGTTCAAAGAATTGGACAATCTCAGAAGAGTTTGGAAAAAATGATTTTGAAAATAAACAAGAAAATGATATTAAACAAGAGATCACATTTGAAGAATTAAGAGAATATCTAAATAATTGGGAAAATAATACTAACATAAAAAAATTGAGTGCCGATAAAATAGATGATGAAAAAATTCAGCGTTTGAGAGCTGGATTAAATGTTTTAAGTTCAAAGAATGACAATATTGAAACACATTTTTCATATTATGGGAGAACACGAAAAAAAATAATTAAAAACGAATTAATGGCTGAAGTAAATATTAAAAAACGTAAATCGTTTATTGACAAAAATTTACATAGAACGTATGATAAAGATGAAAAAATAATTTTCTTTCCATTACACCAGGAACAAGAGAGAGCATTATTAATTAGTGCGCCATTTTTTACAAATCAAATAGAAACAATTGAACATATTGTAAAATCTATGCCAATAGGATACAAATTATTTGTAAAAGAGCATCCCCTAATGAAATTAAGAGGATGGAGAGAAATTTCTGACTATAAAAAAATAATGAGTTTGCCTAATGTAAAGATAATTCATCCAGATATGAATTCTTTAGAATTGATTAAAGATTGTAAATTAGTTATATCCATTAATTCAACAGCAGGCTTTGAGGCATTATTTTATAATAAACCTAGCATAAATTTTCAAAAAAGAGGATATTCTGAAATTTCATCATCATTTGTGGTAGGAGAATTAAATAATTTACCAAAATTAATTCGAGATGCATTGGAGACACAAGTAAGTGTACAAGAAGTTTACAGATATGTCCAAAAAATAACTAAAAATCTCTTTCATTTTGATTATTTACAATTTACTAAATCATATGATGATATGCTACATAACAGTGGGAATTTAGTAGATGTAGTTATTCATGATAAAGATATGAAAAAATTTTTAGAAATTCATAAAAAGAAATTTGATGGTTTGGCCTTAGAATATATTAAAAAAATTAATCTGCACAAACAGTCTGATTCTATACAATGAAAATTAATTACACACAATTGTTACGAATGTTTTTAATGTCATAAATTAAATGGCTAATATGACAATGTCAAAATTGTATACCACAGATGGAAAGGTAAGATGGTTTGCAAATGAAGAAGATGTAAATTTGAAATTAATTTCAATTTTAGGTGAAGAATTTGCCAGATATAGAGAAAAATGGGATCAAGTAAATAAATTTGAATTAGAAACGGAATTTCCTCTTTTCTTACAGGTAGAAACAAATCAGATTTGTAATTTAAAATGTCCTGCGTGTCCAATAGGTATTCCAGAAGCGCATGAGAAATACATTACACAAGATAAGATGCCATGGGAAACATTTGAAAAAATAGTTCTTGAAGGAGAAAAATATCAATGTCCTTCTATTGAACCACAAGGCACCAATGAGCCGTTACTAGACAGAGATTTAGAGAAGTATATTCGATTTGCAGCAGATCATGGATTTATAGATATAATGATGAATACTAATGCAACAATTTTGAATGAGTCAAGATCTCGTTCCATGTTAAAATCTGGAATAACACGCCTTAGATTTAGTTTGGATGCAGCTTCAAAAGAAACATATGAAAAAGTTAGACTAGGTGGAGAATATGAAACAACAGTACAGAATATTGAAAACTTTCTAAAAATTAGAAAACAAGAAAACTATTCTTTACCTGTAGTAGGAGTTAATTTTTGTAAAACAAGTTTTAATGAGCATGAAGAAGAAAAATTTGTTAATACATGGATTGATAAAGTTGATTTTATTGTAATTCAAGAATTTCAGCCTCCAGAATTAGAAAATTCTTATACTGAATTTTTACCTTCCACATCAAAATATCGAGAAAAAATAGTATCAGAATTTCATTGTCAACAACCATGGCAAAGAGTTGTTGTCACAAATAAGGGCGAAGTTTGTCCATGCTGCGCATTCTTTAGGACAGAATTAAGTTTAGGAAATATCAAAGATAAATCAATTCACAGTTATTGGAACAGTGAAGAGATGAAAAATCTACGCCAGATTCACAAAACAGGTAACTTCCAGGAGAATGAATGGTGTAAGCGATGTGTTAATGGAATATGTGGAATTTTCGACAAAGATGATCCATTACTTCAGATTAACAAGAATTTAAAATAATTTTAATATGATTTTTCAATTTTTGAAACATATTTTTCAATAATTTCTTTCTCTGCAATATATCTGGGATCGTATTTTTTCCATTTTTTACTGACTTTCCATTGTGGTAATCCTGTTTGTTCATATCTTTGATGTGCAAATTGTATCATTCTCCTAGTATCATGTTTATACATGAATCGTTTAAGAGCATACAATTCAGCTACGGTAAAATTTTGACTTACAGTAGCAGTATAATCAAATGCATCACCACATTCATTCATGAATTTATCCATAGCCTTGAGTTTCCATAAATCAACAACTTTTTTTTCTACCTGAAATTTACCTTCATTAATTAGTTTTAATCGTTCATCATATTGTTCTAAAATAAAATCTTTATGATTATAAAAAATAGGACTTCCAACATATGGGGTACAAATGAAAGGATCTACTACTGCGTTATTTTGAATCCAAAAATCAACAGTTTCCAATAAATCGTTTATATCTTCATTTGGATTTCCGATCATGAATGTTGTAATCGGTCTTAAACCTGAATTTTTGATTGCGTTAATGGTTCTTTGTAGATGATCACGAGTTTGACCTTTCTGAATATCTTCTTTTAATACTTTATCTGATGCAGATTCAAAACCAAATGAGATATAAGTACATCCTGCATCTTTCATTATTTTTATTATTTCAGGATGAACTGCAACACTAGGTGCATCTCCAAGTGTTCCCCATTTTACACTTTCAGATAATCCAGAATCAAGATATAATTTGCAAAAATCTTTGGTCCATTTTAGATTACTAGTCATATTTTCATCTACTGCCATGAAAAAATCTAGATCAAATCTGTCCTTTAGAATTTGGATATTATTTACGGCGTATTCTGGTGATGGCCATCTGGCTGGAAGTTGAAAAGTATCATTCTCTTTATCAGAAATTCTAACTAATTTTTCTCCACGTTCTCTATCTCCATCACCATAAATGTTCTGAAGATCAATTCTCGACATACCGTTATGAGAACAAAATGTGCAACCACGCGGACAACCTCGTTCCCAAACTGTTGAAAAACGTCTTTTTGACATATAGGATTCTTTCGAATAAGCTAATGCAGAATAGCGAAAGTAAATGTCTAGTTCCAAGATATCATAGAGTGGTAAAGGTACAGCATCTAGATCTGAAATTAATGAACGTGGTTGAGTGAATGAAAAAGAATTTTTATTTCTTAAGCACAGTCCGTTAATCTTCTCATAATCTATTCCTCCAGATGATATTTCATCGTATAATTCTGAGAATGTTATTTCACCTTCTCCAATACATATCATATCTAATTCAGGAACTAATTCCAAAATTTCTGTTGGATTATACGAGCTCCAACCACCTCCACCAATGAAAGTGGATTGCGTACTACATTTTTTAATTAAGCTGCAGAGATACTTTATTCTACCATAAGTGCTTGTTAATCCACCTATTCCAATTAAATCCCATTTTTCAGAGGAGACCTCTTCTTGGATTATTTTATCAGGTACAAATGCACCATCATAGTTCATTCGTAAAGCATTAAGATCAAGAATTGCAACTTGTCCACCTTTTTGTTCTACAATTGAAGCAAGTATACCTGCCCAAAATGGAATATTTGTAGGAATACTATCTAATCTAATTTCAGGTACAACAAAGAGAACCTTCATAGTTTGAATAATTTTTTAAAGAATTTAAATCATGTTAGAGATTTACTTGCAGATTTTGTTAAGAATTCAGAGAATTTTAAATTTTTAACACGTTTTCCAAAAATCGAGCCACCTTCAGTTGCATTATATGTTGAGACCCATTGAGGGGCTCTTTCAATAAATTCAAGTAGCGCACTACGATATAATTGAAAAATAGGATCTATGATGAAATAGGATTTTAAATCAGGATTGTAAAGTTTTGGAAATAATTTTTTAAAAGAATCAGTGGTTTTATCAATATTGATTGGTTCAGATGGCATTTCATTATTATTTAGAGTGTGAGATAAGATTAGATCCCAAGGATCATCCGCTTCCCATCCATGGTTTATTCCAATTAAAGCAATTTTTTTACATCCCAAAATTTTCCATCCTACAAACCAGCTAGATGTTCCAACATTTGCACCGGTTTGAATTGCAGGTAGTCCTTTCGAATGGTTTTTACTTCTAACCATAACTGATGTAATGTAATTAAATGATTTTTTGCCTTCATTATAGTCTACCAGGGAATGCATCCAATGTATTTTCATTTTTGCATTCCTAGCACTTTCTACAGCATCAGGATGTGAAACGACAGAGAAAATAGCTTTAATCTTGCTTCCATATTTTTGTACAATTGGATCGTCATAATTACGTTTTATTGATCTAAGCGGATCAACTGTGACAACATAGAAATTTGGAAATTTTTCTGGTGTAACACCTGCGTTTAATGTATCAATTAATTTTCCATCACAACAAATTATTGAGCCTGAGAAATTACTTTCTGCAAGTAATTTGAGATGTTTGTGTTTATTTATGGATGGACCTTTACCAATTACAATAGCATGTTTTTCAGTATCAGTTGAATTTGTATTTAAGATTCCAGCAGAATGTTCATTCCAGATATTTTTTAGATTTAAGGCAAAATTAGATATCCATAATTCGTATTCTTCATAAGCCTTATTTTTTAAGATTTTTTCATACGATTTAATTTTTGATTTTGAAATGGACATCTAGGGTTTTTTTAGAAATCGAGTTTATAACTCATCCATTCCTAATTCTTCATCCTTTTTATCGGATCTATAGACCATAAATGAACCTCTAGCACCACTTTCGATTATAAATTTCTCAAATTCTTCGTCAGACATGGTACCTTTTTGTTCATAAATTTCTGATATTGCAGTAGGTTTTTTTTCTTTGTAATTTTCTTTAAAATTAGATTTCATAATAGAAAAAATATGTGAAAATATAAAAACTTTCTAATCTCAATCAATAACAGTATTTAATATAGCATTTTTGAGAGAGAAATTATGAAACTCTTAGGGATTACATGGGGAAAAACTTCAGGGATTTCAATTTTTTCGGATAATAAAATTATTTTTGCAGCCAGTGAAGAACGTTATACTAGAAGAAAATCAGAACAGTCTTTTCCAATTAATGCAATAGATGAGGGTTTGAAGTATTGTAAAATAAAACCAGAAGAATTAGATTTTGTAATCATAGCTAGTCATAAAATTCCTTTAACAGCAATTATGTTGCAATATTTTACAAATTTTTCGGTCAAGGATCATTTAACTGCAAATGAGAAATATTGGAAATCTCGATTAGCTGATAAAAAAGAATTGAAATTAATGGATCTATTTAAGGAGAGAGTAGATTTGACACATTATCCATTTAATACTGATTTTTTTAAAGAATTAGATCTATCACAGGTTGAACATGCATCTATAGATAATTTAGATTCAACAGAACAAGTTTCAACTTTTTTTAAAAAATCAATATCAAACCATCTAAAAATAGATTTAGAGAAGATAGTTCATGTAGAACATGATTCATGTCATGCTGCATATGCATTGTATGGTAGTCCAATACGAGAAGATGGAACTCTAATTTTTACGGCAGATGCATTTGGTGATGACTTGAGTGGAACAATTTCAAGATATAATAAAAAAGACAATAAGATAGAGAGATTGAAATCATATTCTCATAAAGATTTCCAATTAGCAAGAATTTACAGGTTAACAACATTATTCTTAAGAATGAGTCCAAATGAACACGAGTACAAAGTGATGGGACTTGCTCCATATTATAATGGGCCAGTTATAAAACAAGTTGAAGAAATTTTTGATGTTTTACAAAAAATTGACGGATTAGAATTCAAATTTGATAACAATGTTTCAAATATTTCAAATTATCTTGAAGAAAATCTTTCTCATTTCAGATTTGATCATATTGCAGCAGGATTACAATCCTTTACTGAAAAAATTCTTTTAGAATGGTTTTCAAATGCACTATCAGAATATGATTCATCCAATGTGGTGTTTTCAGGAGGAGTTTCAATGAATGTTAAAGCAAACATGAGAATTGGTCAAATTCCAAATATCAAGAATTTCTTTATTTGTGGATCAGGTACAGATGAAACATTGTCAATAGGAGCATGTTATCAATTTGCATCTGAAAATAAAATTAATTCAAAAAATCTAGATAGTTTGTATCTAGGAGATGAAGCTAATTATGAAGATGTACAATTGAAAGGATTATTTTCTAATTCAAAAATTAATGATTTTAAAAACACAGAACAATTACTTGAGAAAATACTTGAAAATAAGATAATTGCCACTTGTAGAGGTAGATTGGAGATGGGACAAAGGTCATTAGGAAATAGAAGTATTTTAGCAGATCCTAGAAGTCGTTTGAATGTTGAAAAGATTAACAGGATGATTAAAAATCGAGACTTTTGGATGCCTTTTGCGCCAATAATTTTAGATGAATTTCATGATGAACTTCTTGAAAATCCAAAAAAATTCTATTCACCATTCATGACAATGGCATTTGAGACAAAAGATGGAAAAAAGAAAATTCCTGCAGCTGTGCATCAATATGATGGAACTGCAAGACCACAATTTTTGAGGAGAGATGTTAATCCAGAATTATGGGATTTGATCAAGGGGTTTTATGATGAAACAGGAATTCCTGCACTGTTGAATACATCGTTTAATCTACATGGTGAACCAATCGTTAGAACTATAGAAGATGCGGAACATGTTTTTTCAAATTCTGGTTTAGAAGTTCTATGGACTGATCGACACATCATTGAAAAATAATTAGTTTTAATTTATTCATAGCCTTGATTTTTATCTTCTTTGAATGATTTTTTCCATCCTTGATTTGATTGAATCATATTATTAATTTTAAAAATTTCAGGATTTTCCTCAAGCCAATGAATAACTTCATCAAGATTAAAATTTTTATCTTTTTGATAGAAGTTTTCAAATATCTTTGTTAGAAAGTTATAATCTTCGACATAATCAAGATTAAATCTATATTTTGATGAATCATTTTTGTAATCAACTCGATGTATTTTAAATTTTTTGGGTTGCATCCACATGTAAAATGTAACATGTTCTCGTTCAGAAGGTTTCTTTGCATTTAATTGTGCATCAGCTAATAATTTCGAGGAAAAGATTTCTACTCCAAGACCATCAGGATATGTTCTTGGAGACGGTGTAAGATTTCCTACAAAGTCATAATTCCCAGATAAATATTCTTCAATTATATCATCAACAATATTACCATCTAATAATGGTGAATCACTACATAATCTAACAATAACATCAGCATTGAACTCTTTACTTGCATTGTAATATCTATCTAAAACATCATCTTCAGAACCACGAAAATAATCAATGTTTAATTTTTTGGCTAATGAAACAATTATGTCATCATCTTCTTTTGTAGTGGTTGCAATAACAATTTTATCGAGTTTTTTTGATTTCGATACTCTTTCAATCATATGTTCTAGCATAGTTTTTCCTTCAACTTCCATCATAATTTTTCCAGGTAATCTACTAGAACCAGTCCTTGCCTGTATAATTCCAACATTCATGAATTTCTGTATAAACAGAAGTAAATAATTTTTGTTTATAATTGACACTTAGAAGTTAAGAGTTAATTTTAATATAGAATAAATTTTGTCGTATTATGGAAAAAATAGAAATTTTTGATAATAGATCTGTAGGAAAAAACGAATTACCATTTATCATAGCAGAAATTGGAAATAATCATAATGGCAATATAGATTTAGCAAAAGAAATGATGAGGATTTGTAAGAAGATTGATGTGGATGCAGTTAAATTTCAAGTGAAAGATATAGAAACTGCATTTTCAAAAGAACTTTTAGACAAACCATATACAGGATCTAATTCATTTGGAAATACATACAGAGAGCATAAAGAAGCATTGGAGTTTTCTAAAGATGAATTAAAAATAATTTATGATTATGCAAAAGAATTAGGAATTATTTGCTTTGCTACGCCATTTGATGTAAAATCAGTAAATGTACTTGAAGAATTGGATAATCCAATTTACAAAATTTCTTCATTTCATGTTACAGATTTAGAATTAATTGAGGAGGTAGCAAAAACATCAAAACCAATCATACTATCTACAGGAATGTCTTCAATTGAAGAGATTGATGTGGCTGTGAAAAAAATTAGAGAGTATCATGACAAATTAATAATTTTACAATGTACATCATGTTATCCTACTGAAGATGAAGACGTAAATCTTAGAGTAATTCAAACTTTAGAAAAAAGATATGAATGCCCAATTGGTTTTTCAAGTCATGAAAGAGGAGTAGCAATTACATCTGCAAGTGTTGCAATGGGTGCTACTACTATTGAACGACACTTTACACTAGATAGAACAATGAAAGGCCCTGATCATGCATCATCAATTGAAGAATCAGGAATGGAATTAGTAGTTAAAAGAGCAAAAAGATTATTCATCGCATTAGGGTCAAATGAGAAAAAAATTTTAGACTCAGAATTAGATAATAGGAAAAAATTCAGAGGTTATTAATTTAATTAAATTTTAGAATTAGATCAGCAACTTCTCTAAAAGCACCGGCTCCACCTTTTGCAGTACAGATATAATCAGATATATCTTTAATTTTTTGTATTCCATCATTGGGAGCACATGAAAATCCTACTTTTTGCATAATTTCAAAATCATTAACATCATCACCTATGTAAGCAATATTTTCTATTTTTAAGGAATAATTTTTACAGATTTTGGGAAGAAGAGATTCTTTTTTTAATATACCAACATGTGTTTCCAAAACTTTAATTTTTTTTCCTCTTTTTTTTACAATTGGTGAATTTTCACGAGTAATAATGATAGAACCAATTTTTTGTTTTGTTAAAAGTTCAACACCCATACCATCACGTGTGTTAAATTTCTTCATAATATCACCATCTTTAGAATAATACATTCCACCATCAGTTAAAACTCCATCAACATCTGTAAGTAACATTTTAATTTTCTTGCATTTTTGCATAATTTCTTTTTGTGATTTCATACTAATCCAATTAAAATTCACTCATATTTATTTACAAATAGAATTATGTTTACAGTTTAATATTGAATTTTCAAAATTAGAATATAAAATAATAGTTCCTAATAAGTCAGAATTTGTAAGGTTTACATTTGTAAGATTTGTATTTACTAGAGACGCTTCTGATAGATTTATTCCAGATAAGTTTACTCCAGAGAGATTTGAATTGTGTAAGAATGATTTTTTAAGATTAACCCCACTGAAATCAATATTTCTAAAATCATTATTGCCTAAATTTGATGCAAGAAAATCTGTGTTAGTAATAATAGTATTTTTGATAGTAATTCCCTCTAAACTAGAATATTGAATAATAGAATTAGAAATATTCGAATTTGTTAAATTTGCGCCATTAAAGTTACAATGACTTATGTCAGTATTAGTTAGAATGACATTTGACAGATTAGTGTTAGATAGATTGGTTTTATAGAATTCAGTATTTTTGAAATTAGTGTTAGATAAATTTGCTCCAGAGAGATTTGTTCCAGAGAGATTTGTTCCAGAGAGATCCATGTTAGAGAGATCCATGTTAGAGAGATCCATGTTAGAGAGATCCATGTTAGGAAGTATGTTTGTTGTAGTATTAGCGGTAGGAATAGATTTTAAGTTATTTTCCGTAGTACTGAGATCAGTACAATAGAATTTTTCACACGAGACATCTAAATCTACATATTCATCCAAAATTATATCAGAGAGATTTGCTCCAGAGAGATTTGCTCCAGAGAGATTTGCTCCAGAGAGATTTGCTCCAGAGAGATTTGCTCCAACAAAAGTACTTGTTGAAAGATTTAATCCACTTAAATTAGAATTTGAAAGATTTGTATGTGAAAAATTTCCACTAACAAATTTACTTTTTGAAAGATCAGCACGTGAAAGATCTGCAAAAAAGAATTTTGTTTTATTTATTTCAGCATTATTAAAATTTGCATCTGTAAGTGTAGCATTTTCCATTAATGTTTGATACAAAATAGTGTTAGAGAAATTCCTTAATGGAATAATATCATGATTTTCATATTCATACATATAGGCAAATGACAAATCTGCACCATCGAAATTTGCACCATTTAGATTTGCTCGATAGAATGAAGTATGTTGAAGATTTGCATTTTCAAAATTTGCATTATTCAAATCAGAATGTTCAAAATTTGCACCGTTAAGGAGTGAATTACTGAAATCAACCGAATTAAGATTACCAAATTTTAGTTTTGAATCAATTAAATTGGTATTTTTAAAATTTGCGTGTGAAAAATTTGCATTTTCAAAATTTGCACCTTGATACAAACGATCATCAGGATCATAATCTATTCCAAAAAAAGAATAGAATAATTCAATATATCCATCTATAATTCCAAGTTGTTGATGTTGGCGAAACAAATGTGCATCATTAGGTATTCCAGATTGTATTGGTTCAGCATGTTTTGATGTATGATATCTATATTCACCGACAAATGGTCTATCAGATTCTCTAAAATTGAA
>Ga0315327_10001373_pt1 | contig 12645 bp, 9 predicted proteins | sample M110032315metaG_FD_203460 | JGI IMG/M metagenome (GOLD analysis project Ga0315327, IMG submission 203460) | Ammonia-oxidizing marine archaeal communities from Monterey Bay, California, United States - M1 100m 32315 | ecosystem: Environmental > Aquatic > Marine > Coastal | place: USA: California... | reverse complement strand
GTCTAAGAGTTTTATCGGACTTTGCGACACCAGTTATTGTCGATCTTGGAGAACTGATATCGATTAAATCGTCATTATTGATTTGTAGATCTTTCATGTCAACAGGGTTCATGTATGCGTAGTTGGTCGTAGATCTTGCAGCGATCTGGGGTAGTTCAGTTCCCAAAGAGTTAAGTACATCTTTAAGGCGACGGCTTGTGAGGCGAAAAGTGTGAACAGCAGGATCAAATCCTGACCATAGCTCCGCTCCTGTTGATTCCATAAAAACCTCATCGAGTTCTGACTCAATCCCATCGGGCATGAGGTTAAATTTTGAAGTACAGTCGGGATTTGCAGGTTGGACTACGTATTCTTTACCAGTATGGATAACTCCTCGGTTTTCTCTGATTTGGTCGATAGGCATTCTTGAATTCGAGTAGACAAGATCAATAACATCGCCATCTGTAGGTTTATGATCAAGTGCCAATTCTCCACCAGGTAGGGGAATAGGTGTATTCATTCGAGATGCAACTTCCCAGAAGAATTCCCATTCTGCAATGAGTTCAGATTCAGCTTCTACGACAGCATCGGTGTAATTAGTGTAGGGAGCAGCAAACCAACGATCCATCAGGTGAGGCACGTCAGCTCTTTCTAAAGCTAACCTGGGCGCGAATACATAGTCAGCTAATTCTGCAGTAGCTGTCATACGATGATCCAAAACAACTAACAGGTCTAAGTCTTTAAGTGCATTTATCGTTAGTTCATGATCAGGGAAAGCTACAACAGGATTACCTCCACTAACTATCAATGCACGTATTTGGCCTTCTCCTGGTTCAAGGATTTCATCAGCCAAAGTGGAACAAGGCATTTGACCTCTGTAACCGTGTAAATTCCGAAATCTAGAAGAAGGTCCAGGAGTTGGGTCTTTTGCAGGTATTACTTGAGCCAATCTTGGAGAGTCGGGATATAGGAAATTACCACTCTCTACTAAATCACCTTCACGGTTGTAGCGCCCGCAAACTACATTGAGGCAGATTATTAGATGTTCTGTAAGACTCGAATGGGGAGCCATACTAGGCCCTGTTCCTGTTCCCGCACCTCCTTTTACCTCATTGGCAAACATCAATGCTGCTTCAATCATTTCACCTTGATCAATATCGCAACGTTTTGAAACATATTTAGGAGTGAATCTTGAAACTGAGTTAATCAAACTATTTAGTGTTGAAAGGTCAACCCATTTATCGCAAAATTCATGGTCGTAAACGGAGTTCTCAAAAATCACATTCAAAATTCCTGCCAAAAGAGTTGGATCTTCACCAGGAATAGGTTGCAAATGTATGTCGGCAGAAGAAGCAAATTCAGTTTTTCTAGGATCGATAACTATAAGTTTCATCCCCCTTTTTTTCGCTTCTCGCATTTTTGTAAAGGGGTCAGTGCCTTGAAGACCACCAAGTGGGCTATAACTAGAAACCATTGGGTTATTACCAACTGCAAGAAAAATATCTGAGTCACGAAAGTTGTGAATACCTGCACCCCAAGAACCTGTTCTCATAGGGGCAGTAGTTTTAGCAGGTTGATCTATTGTCACGGATGTGTACAGCTGATGTGATCCGATTCCCTTATGCCAAGCTTCAGCAGTCGCTAATGCGCAGGAACTTTGATATCCACCTGTGCCCGTATAACTCGCAACTGCACTCGGACCGTGTTGTTCAATTATTTCTTCAAGTTTTTTTGCAATTTCGTCAAGTCCTTTATCTCTTGCAACTTCCTCAAAGTGTCCATCTTGAGCTTTTCGAAGGTGGAAACGTAATCTTTCTTCTGAGTTTATTTGATCAGGAATTTGTCTTCCCTTAATACACGTGTATCCCTTAAAAAGAGGATCTTCTTTCACACCTTTAACCGAAATAACCTTATTTTCTTCAATTTCTACTTCGACTGGGCAAGCTGCATGACAGATGCGACAAAAAGTTCTACTTGTTGAAGAGACCATATTTTTCATTCCTTAAAGACTTTAATATGATAATCCCTGCCGGATAGCTACTGTGACTCGAGTGACGATAATCTTTAATTCTCGGGAGGGAGAAAAAATGATCGAAAAATGGTTCTGTGATTGGACGCCAAGTGAGCGGTGGCCCCATTACACGAGAGCGAATGCAGGTGAAGTTTTAGCTACACCAGCAACTCCATTAGGACAAACTTATTCTTGGGAAAATGCAATGCTCCAAGGTTGGAGAGATGGCTACGTTAGAACAGGAAACATAGCTGAAGGAGAAATGGCTCAAGTAAGACCTGAAGCAGTTGGTTTTTTTGGTGGTTATTTCTACATAAATCTTTCGAATGTTCGAATGCAGGGTGTTAGAAATCCTGCATTAACTGTCGAGCAACTTGATATGGCATTTTTTGGTGACCACCCAGACGTTCCACCATATGAACCACATCCAGATGATGATCGACCTGATTTAGTGGATGATATAAACGCTCATACTGGATGGATAATGACTCTTAATGAATGGCCTGAACTTGACCAGGGAAGAGAGGAAACGATGGCACTCCGCGCAAACAGGCCTGATATTTCTTCAACATCATCTGAAGAGCTTTTGGCAAGAATAAGAGAAATTCAACCACTTCACCATTCAGGTTTTACATTGCACTGTTTAACTTCATCTGGCTCAGGTTTGGCTCCAGGATTACTTTTTGCAGTTGGTGAAGCTATTGGTGATCCGACAATACCAATGAAGGTATTGGCAGGTTTAGGGAGTGTTGACTCGGCTGAACCGTCATTCGTGCTCTGGGATATTTCACGAAAAGTACGTAACTCTGAGACTCTTACTAGTGAATTTGATGCAGGAGTGAAGGGCATTTTGGGTCGCTTGGTTTCTTCAGACGATGCTGATGCGGAAGATTTTCTAAATGATTGGAATGATTTTATTTTCCGTTTTGGTTGCCGAGGCCCGAATGAATGGGAAGTAAGCGCCAACAGCTGGGAGACTAAACCTGAGCTAGCGTTGGTTCTTCTTGATCGGGTCAGATTACAGGATGACAGCGAAGCACCTGAGATTCGGCAATCAGCAAAAACTGTCGAACGTCAAGAAGTAATTGAAGGTGTCCGAACTACTCTTGCAGAAATGGGCAATGAAGAATTAATAGGAATGTTTGAGGGAGCTTTAGTGGCTGGGAACATGATGGAGTTTCGTGAGAGAACTAAAACCAATTTGGTTAGGGTCATCAACGAGTCACGTGTCATCTTCTATGAACTGGGTTACCGGATGGCAGATGAAGGGCATCTTAAAGAACCAACTCATATTTTCATGCTTTTAGATGAAGAGCTTGAATCTTTTGTTTCCAACCCTTCGGATTTCACTGAGCAGTTGGCACAACGTGCAAGCGATTATGAACAGTTATGGACAATTGAACCTCCATTTTTTGTAAAGAACGGGATCGTGCCTCCTATGACTGACTGGGAAGTTCGCGGTGAAGAGAAAATGGAAGCAGCTTCGCCAGGAGAAGTTCTTCAAGGTGTTCCAGGGTGTCCTGGAACGTATCGTGGTAAAGCCAGAGTTGTAATCGATCCAGCGGATCCCCGTGGTTTGGAACCTGGAGAAATTCTGGTAGCCCCACTAACAGATCCAGCTTGGACTCCTTTGTTCATGACCGCAGGAGCAGTTGTAGTGAACGTAGGTGGTCAGATAAGCCATGCTGTAATAGTTAGTCGTGAACTGGGGCTTCCATGTGTGGTTGCTGCAACTGATGCTACAAAACGAATACCTGATGGAGCAGAAGTTGAAGTAAACGGAGACACGGGACAAGTAACCCTGGTTTCTTAATGATATCTAAGATGCTTATAATCAATAAAGTTATTCGAGGGGGCCTTGCCCAAAATAGGGGTATTTGATGATAGAAGAATCCGTTGACTTAGAAGGTTTTCAGCTTTTGGATCCTGCTGTGCAGCAATGTCCACATCTTTATTACGAAAAGATGCGTGAGGAATGCCCTGTTTACTCAACTGAAGTAGCAGGAGTTCCAATAGTTTTGGTGACACGATATGACGATGTACTTGAGATTATTAAAGACACAGATACTTTTTCCTCAAATACTGGTGCAGGGGCTGCAATGCCAGTTAAGGCTGAATTAGCAGATCGAATAAGAGAACTGTATAGAGAAGAGGACGGCTATGACCGTGTAGGAACAATGCTCACTATTGATCCTCCGGAGCAAACTCGGTATCGAAAGCTGGTAAACAAGGCGTTTACTGCTCGTGCTGTGAGTTCTTTGGAGCCTGTAATAAGAGAAATTTCTGCAGGTTTGATCGACTCATTTATTAGTAAAGGAAAAGTTGAGTTCGTTAAAGAGTTTGCAGTTCCACTACCGGTGAGGACAATTGCCAAGGCACTGAATGTCCCAGAAGATCGTCTGGCAGACTTCAAACGTTGGAGTGATGACAATATTGCGGCTATCGGTACCGCTCTTTCTGATGATCAACGTTTAGTGCATGAAAAAGGAATAATTGAATTTCAGCATTATTTCGCGGAACAGTTTGAGAAGCGTCGGGAAAATCCCGAAGATGACATTCTCACTAATTTACTCAACGCGCGAATAGATAAAGATGAGGATCCTGATCTTCCTGATGAACCACTGACTATGGAAGAAATGCTTAGTATTATCTCTCAGCTCGTAGTGGCGGGAAATGAAACTACTACTAAAACACTGACAGAAATGATGCGTTTACTTGGCGAAAACCCTGAACAGTGGGAGATGCTAAGGGATGATCCGGAGAGAGCTGGAAAAGTAGTAGAAGAAACCGTGAGAATGACTACTCCAACGCAAGGATTTTGGCGATTCGCTATGAATGATGTGGAGGTTGCAGGTACAAAAATTCCAGCAGGTACAAGAATGGTTGTGATGTTTGCATCAGCTAATCGTGATGAGAGTATTTTTCCTGATGGTGATACTTTTGATCCGGACAGAGATGATCTGTTTAGTCATTTAGCTTTTGGTAAAGGCGCCCACTATTGCCTGGGTGCAAGTTTGGCACGGCTTGAACTTCGTGTAGCTCTAGAGGAATTAGTTAAAAGAATAGATTCCTATGAGCTAACAGCTGCAAATAATTTTGATTACTTGCCAAGTTTTATGCTCAGAGGTTTGAAGTCATTAGAGATAGAAATCAACCCTGCGTAAAAGTTATTTTCTAAGCCGTTAGTTTTTTGGGATGTCTTCCCATGGTAGACCCTTGTATGGGTCTGGTTCTTTTGGCAAACCTAAGACTCGTTCACCGATGATATTTCTCTGAATTTCATCTGAACCACCTGCAATCCTGTATCCCGGAGCACCTAAAACATGTTCGCCCCATTCGTATGTACCCCAAGTTTGAGTGTCTGCTACAAGGCGTGGTCCTAATAATTCGCTAACTACATCAGACATAAGTTTCATTCCTTCTGTCCAAAGAAGTTTTCCAAGAGATCCTTCTGGTCCTGGTGGTTTTCCAGACTTTCTTAAATCTGCTGCCCTTCTGTTAACTAATCGCTGAATTTGAGTGTGAATGTATACCTCCATAAGGCGTTGACGTATTTGGGGGTCATCAAGAAGATCAAGAGAATTTGCTGTTCCAAGAAGTTGGCTCCATTTTCCACCTGCTCTTCCTCCTCCATCAGAATCAGAATGATCTCTTTCGAAACTCAATGTGGTCAGGGCAACCCCCCAACCTTCTCCTTCGGGTCCTAGACGAAGACGGTCGGGAACTCTTACATCACTGAAGAAAACTTCATTGAATGAAGTGCCGCCACTCATTTGTCTTATTTGTCTTACTTCTATTCCAGGTAAATCCATTGGAACCATAAATGCAGTCATGCCTTTATGTTTTGGTTGATCAAAATGTGTTCGAGCGATTAGTTCACCCCATTCACTGAATTGCGCACCTGAGCTCCAGACTTTTTGCCCGTTAACGATCCACTCATCCCCATCTTTTACTGCTTTGCAACCCAAACCTGCAAGATCACTTCCTGTTCCTGGCTCGGAAAAAAGTTGACAGCAAAAGGTTTTTGCACTGAAAAGGTCTGAAAGTAGTTCATTTTTTTGGTCGTCAGTTCCATAGTGGAGAACTGTTGGAGCAATTAAGCGCGTTGTGACACTGAATGTTTCATGTCGTGAAGGAGTTATATAACCAGATTCCAAACTTGCGAAAGCTCTGGCATATTCGATTGGTAAATCTAAGCCGCCATACAAAGTTGGCCAAGTGATCGCATGGTAGCCATGTTTTGCTTTAGCCATTTGCCATGCAGCTGCTTCCTGCAGCAAATCACGCTCTTCTTCGAAAGTTAGATTATGGAAGACTGCGACACTAAACTCACCCTCTCCCCATTCAGCTTCTTTTTCAGATATGTCTGGTTTTTTTTGAGCGTTTTCGTCAAGCCATTTTTTTGCTGTAACTTCAAACTCTTCGAGAGTTATGTTGCTAGTCATTTTCTTCCTACCTATTAAGCGCTTCAACTTCAATAACTCATGTGTCTTGAGCAACGAAAATAAACTATCGTTTAAAAAACCCAAATAGTCATAATCAGTTTTTAAATCTAGTCTGATCTAATGCTAATTATCGCAGGAACATTAAGAATCGAAAAATCAGCGACAGAAGATGTTTTAGGAGCATGTCGAAAAATGATGAAAGCCACTCATGAAGAAAGTGGTTGCATTGATTATGTATTTAGTGTTGATCCAATAGATCCAACGGTCATTCATGTGTATGAGAGATGGGAAAACGATGAAGCATTACAGGCTCATTTCTTGGCGCCTCACATGGAACCTTTTCGTAAGTCGATGGCCAGTTGGGGAGTGTCTGAACAGGACATTCTAAAATTTCACATCGGAAGTATTGATGAGCTCAGGTAGTTTCTAAAACTTTTCTTTTCAAACCCGGTTTAGATTTATCTCATTTAAGAGAATTTGTAATTCTACAATCAGAAGAAAAGTTGCATACACCGCTAATGTAGAAAAGTAAGGGCATCAGAACAGAGGGAGCGTTGATGTTAGTTACCAGTAAAAAGTTATTAGTCGCATTAGTTTTCTTCGTGCTTGTTGCTTGCAGCGAGAGTTCGGAAACCGAGGTGTCTGAGCCAGCAGCTACTCCGACTACGACTGTTGCTTCTACTACGACTGTTGCTCCTACTACGACTGTTGCTCCGATTACGACTGTTGCTCCGATTACGACTGTTGCTCCTACTACGACTGTTGCTCCTACTACGACTGTTGCTCCTACTACGACTGTTGCTCCTACTACGACTGTTGCTCCTACTACGACTGTTGCTCCGACTACGACCACGTTTATTCCGGACTTAGAGACTGTTGTGGGTCGTTTATCACAAGATTGGGATGGCAATTGGTTTATGGGTCAGTTGCCGGTTGAGGCAGTAGAGGCTGATTTTGATCTTGATCCTGTTTTGGTTGGTCTAATCAATATGGAAAATTCACCAGCGGGTTCTTTTCCTGAAGCACGCGTCGCAGTCGAAGCAGCAGCAGATTGGGTCAATTCAGAACTCGGTGGGATTAATGGAAGACCAGTTGAGCTTGTAACTTGTATAACTGATTTTTCAATAGAGAAATCTCAATCTTGCGCTCAGGAAATGGTTATGGCTGGCGTAGTCGCAGTAACCACTGGAATCGATATAGGTAGCAATGGATCCCTACCGATTCTAGAGCAAAATGGAATTCCGATAGTTGGTGGGATACCTGCCAACATGGTTGAGATGCGTTCACCAATTGCCTTTTATTTCAGTGGTGCGACACCTGGTGGTTATGGAGGATTTATTGGGCACGCAATTGAATATTTAGATGCATCTCGAATTGTTCTCGCCCATGGTGAATTTGAGTCATTTACTATTGCAACTCGGGACTATGGAGCTGCACTTGCTGAAGCTCTCGGTCTTGAAGTCGAAGTAATTCCTTTCCCTTTATTCAGTCTCGATTTCCTACCGGTTCTTACAAAAGCAGCAGAATTTAATCCAGATGCCATAGTGGTAGCTGCTGCTGATCTTTCTTGTGCACCAATAATGCAATTGATGGCGGAACTTGAAATCGAAGCTCAACTTTATTTAGTTGGAGCTTGCGCTGCAGAGGAAATTCAAGAAGTAGCAGGAAGTGCCATTGAATCAGTTCTTTTCAACTCTGAAGGACCTCTCGAAACAAGTCTGGAAGGCAGCATTTACGAAGAAGTTGTAGAACAATATGCAGTCGATCCTGCAGGTGGTGTGGGAACTGTTTCCATGCGAGGTTTTTTAAACCTTTACGATCTTTTGGTTGAATTAGATCAAAACGAAACAGGGATAAGTAGTGGGTCTTTAATTGAACTCATTCGCAGTTCGAATCAAAGGCCTAGTTTCTGGGGTCACCCATACACTTGCGACGGTAATCAGATACCTGGTCTTCCTTCCTTATGTGCGCCTCAACAACTTCTTTTTTCTATAGAAGATGGCGAACTTGTGCCCGCTCATGACGGATGGATTGATACACCTGCCTTATTTGCAGAAATTGGTTGATTGGAAATCCAATTAGTGAACATTTAACTTACCTGTTTCTCGGCTGTGGAACAGGAGCAGTAATTGGCTCAATAGCGATTGGGTTAGTTCTAACACATCGAGCCAGTGGAATTTTGAATTTAGCCCATGCTGCAATGGGTATGTACATAGCAGTTGCGTTTTACGAATTGAGATCCACAGGTGACTTGATTCTCCCAATTTTGGGTCTACCTGATCGACTACCGATAATTTCATCACCAACTGTTGCTACTGCATTAACCGTATGCATGATTTTGGCCGCAGTCATGGGCGTAATTATTTATTTCTTTATCATAAGACCACTGAGAAACTCACCGCCTTTGAGTGCACTAGTTGCGTCATTGGGTTTGCTTATATATTTGATGGAAATTGCAAGACTCAGAATTGGCGCACAAGGTGCAACAGGATTAGTGATTGATGGAATTCTTCCAGAAGGTTTGATCCAAATTGGTGATATAAGAATCAACCAGGACAGGATATGGATGGTTGTAGTGACTTTCGTTCTTGCCTTAATACTTGCGGCTATCTACAGGTATACAAAATTTGGTAGGGAGAGTCGGGCTGTTGCCGAAAATGAGCGCGGTGCTTATCTATTAGGGATTTCATCAAAAAAAATTGGGGCAATTAACTGGATTCTTGCTTCAATGTCATGTGGGTTTTTAATGATTCTTGCAGGACCGGCAACACGATTAGATGTCAATGCTGCAAGTTTCTTAATCGTTCCTGCCCTAGCAGCTGCACTATTAGCCAGACTCACTTCATTTTTGATGGCAGCTTTTGCGGGTTTATGGATCGGGATGCTCCAGTCAGAGTTAATGAACATCCAAGTTGAGTGGTCGTGGTTACCTGATATTGGGATTCAACAGGGAGTTCCACTTCTAATAATTTTGTTTGTTTTAGCTTTTTGGGGGGAAACTCTTCCTTTAAGAGGAACAGAATTTGCATCTAATTTACCGAAGGTGCCAGATATAAAAAATATTCCTCTTAAACCTTTTTTCTTTCTAATCGCAGCAGTAGTTGCAACTTTTTTAACAGGAAGTGAGTGGCGATTAGCAATTGCAATCTCAGGTTGTGTAGCGATCATTTCTTCATCGATAGTTGTTATCACGGGTTTCGTAGGTCAGGTGTCTCTTGCGACTTATGCCTTTGCGGGTATAGCTGCGTTTATGACAGTTCGATTAGATATTTTGCCATTTCCGCTAGCTCCTCTTATAGCATCAATTTTTGCAGTAATGGTTGGAGTTGCAGTAGGACTCATAGCGGTAAGGGTTCGCGGTCTTCAACTCGCAGTTGCTACTTTGGCCGCATCAGTCGCGATCGAAGAACTGCTATTTCGTTGGCCATGGTTAACAGGAGGAGATTTCGGAACACGAATGCCGGCGCCTTCAATATTTGGATTTGATCTAGGCATTAGTGCAGTAGGGATGGACTATCCCAGACGTTCATTTGTGATACTTGTCCTCATAGCTTTAGCTTTATGTTTGTTTTTGCTTTTTAGTGTTCGAAGTGGAATAACTGGTCGACAGTGGTTAGCGGTAAGAGCCAATGAGCGTGCAGCATCTTCGATCGGTATCAATGTGGCTAGAGCAAAACTGACAGCATTTGGCTTATCGGCATTTTTAGCAGGAGTTGGCGGCGCTTTAATCGGCTATCAGCGACAAATTATTTCAGCACGTTCGTTTGGGTTATTCGACTCAATGATTGTAATTGCTATCGTTTATTTGGCAGGTATATCAATGCCATCAGGTGCATTGTTAGCGGGTGTTTTAGCTTCCGGAGGGGTGCTTACGGTGCTTCTTGGGCAACTGAGCGATTCCGGATCAGCCAACCAAATGACTTTTAGCGGGTTGCTTCTTTTATTCGCTGCGATACGACTCCCAAGTGGGATCCTTGGTTCCGATTTTAAAAAAACTAAATTAAAACTTGGTTCTTTAGTTAAGAATTAGGCCAAAGAGTTTCAGGAATTTCCCAAGAAACAGGGTTATCCCAACGATCCTGAAATGTAGATAGGTTTGCAGGTTTTCTTTGAGCGATTCCCCAATTACCCATTGGGTAACCTATTGGGATCATCGCATGCATATGCCAAAAACCATCTTCTGGCGTATCTAAAACCTTTTCAACTTCATCTTTTTTAAGCTTCAACAGAGTTGTTATACACGTGCCCAAGCCCTCTGCTCTAGCTGACAGACAAAGATTCCAAAGAACTGGAAAAGTTGTTGACTCTCCTCCCATTTTTCCAAAAAAGAAAATCAGCATTGGAACATTATGAAGATTGTCAGCGAGCCATTGTGCCGAGTCATTAATACGTGCAGGAGTGGATCTTTCCGAATTTTTTTCATCTTCTTTTATCTGGTCTTGAACGCCTGCATATTGAGTAGCGTTTAATTCATCAAGACATGCACGGTAGAATTTCTGCATCTTTGATTTAACTTCAGGATCAGTTACACATATCATCCTAAAAGTCTGAGCATTGCCGCCGGATGGACCGCGAATAGCGGCATCCATTATCTTTTTTAAAACGTCTTCTGGGATTGGATCCGGCTTAACTCTTCGCATGGCTCGAGTAGTGTAAATTGCTTCATAAACATCCATGGTTTGACGTTATCGGGTTTGATGTAATACACCTGTCAATGAGTGATTGGAGTTTTATGAGTTCAGGATTACATGACGGGAGAGTTGCCATAGTTACGGGTGCAGGTTCGGGAATCGGTAGATCTACAACTGAACGGTTTATTTCTGAAGGAGGTTCGGTTGTTGCTGTTGATAAAGATACTGATTTTATCGATTGGGCTGAAAGCGATGACAGGATTTTTCCGATTGTCGGTGATGTAACTGACAGTGGATTGAACGACCATGCCGTAAGGCAAGCGAAAGAAATTTTCGGAGGTCTCCATGCTGCTGTATTTAATGCTGGAGTGCCAGCGCGTGGCGACATTCTAGAAGGTGATATGGAAGTTTTTGATCGTACTATTGAAGTTAATGTTCGGGCAGTGGTTTTAGGTGTAAAAGCAGTTGTTCCTGAATTGTTACGAACAGGAAATGATGGTTCAATTGCTGTGACTGCTTCGACATCAGGTTTAAGAGGAGATCCAGACATGTGGGCTTATAACACTTCGAAGGCGGCCGTAATAAATTTGGTTAGAGCTTCAGCAGTTGATCTGGGTCCGAAAGGTGTAAGAGTAAATGCAGTTTGTCCAGGACCTACAGAGACCGGAATGACTGAGAGGGCAATGAACGATACTGAATCTTATGAAGCCTTACGTCGACGAATGCCTTTACAGAGATGGGGCACCCCTGATGAAATTGCATCAGTAATAAGTTTCTTAGTTTCAACGCAAGCCAGTATTGTTACTGGAGCAATAGTCACAGCAGATGGGGGTATGAGTGCCAACGCAGGACAATTCCTCCCAAAGGAGAATCGATGACTACACATCCGGAAAATTATGAAGATGTAACCGTTTACGATCTGGATGCAGGTGCCGAGGAAGAGCTTCTTTTGGCTCACAATGAATGTACTTTCATATGGGCCAACAAAGAAGGCTGGCCAGTGGGAGTAATAATGTCTTATATTTGGAGACAGGGAAAATTTTGGCTTACAGCATCTTCTCAACGGGCGCGTATTCATGCCGTTCGACGAGATCCCAGAGTCTCAATATGTGTAACGAGTACCGGGTCACCTTTACCTAGAAATAAGACAGTTACATGGAAAGGATTATGTACTATCCATGACTCTGAAGAGATTAAAGGATGGTTTTATCCGGAACTATCAAAAGCACTTCGTGGCGATGGGGAAGCAGCTGAATGGTTCGCGAAATTCCTTGATTCTCCTAGAAGAGTAATTTTGGAAGTTGAACCCACACAGCGTATTGCTTACGATGGAGAAAAAATGGGGATCGACACTCAAGCTTGGATTAACCAAGCAAAAGAGGTGGCAGGTAATGACTAGTTGCATTGTGCGCGTTTAATGAGTGTTCGTAATTCGTTTCGCTATTCCGCAGCTTCCCTTGTTAGACAAGGACTCAACAGTGGTTCGTGGCCTCGAATGTGGCGTCGTCATACTCTTAAGAGTCATTACGATGTGATCATCATTGGTGGGGGAATTCACGGGTTAGCTACAGCGTATTAT